>JGI24703J35330_11748700_pt1 | contig 26270 bp, 22 predicted proteins | sample TergutNt197P1_FD_35330 | JGI IMG/M metagenome (IMG submission 35330)
ACAATTTTACCATACAACGCACAAAAGCCAATAGCCTCATGTTTTGGCTACTGGCTTTTGCTTTTCAATGCGGGCGGTCTTTGCCCGCTTTTTTACTATTAATTATTATCCAATTTATGCTAATATCATTGGCAAACCATGACGATACACTTAGTGCAATTCAAAATCATAAAGAGGAGGATTTTCTATGAAGAGAGCATTACAATTATTTACTATTTTAATTTTAGCGTGTGTAATGGGGGGGGGGTGCTGTATTCGCTGAGTATCAAGGAGAATATACTATAATTTTACTGTCAGAAGATACTTTGGAATTGCAAGGTACGCGTATTTCAAAATATATAACGACAACATCTCCAGCCGAGGGGTATATTGATGTAACATTCTCACTGGAAACAAATCCAGGCATATGGAGCTTTTGGTTTAACATAACTTTCGATAACACTTTGTTCACTCCTGTTTATTTCGCTGAAGGACACGAACTTGATAGCTTTAGAGTAATAACTCCAACAGTTGATAGACTAACAAACTCAAATCAATTGAGCTTTCAGGCAAACAGCACTGATGTGACAAATAGCGTAGGGCTGATTGCAACAGCTAGGTTTAAGGCAAATGAACAAATATATGATGGGTCTGGAATTAATTTTGGTGATTTCTTTTTAGTAGCTTGCAACGGTTTTGGTGATATGGAAACATTTTCAATAATAAACATTAACCGAATGTCTCCTTATGCAATGTTACGCTCTGGTATAGCTATACCTAATAGAGGAATTGATATAACGCACGATTTTGAATGCTCTAATTTCCTGCTGTTTGTTCGCAATCTCATTGGTGTACACGGTCGTCCGATTTACCAAGCAGACATGATTAATTTTCAAGAGTGTATCAGTGCAATTGATTTGTCTGGTTTAGGACTTACGAGTTTAGCGGGGATACATCACCTTGGCAGTATAATGTTTATGCATGTTGTTTATAACGAATTAACTGAAATCGATTTATCACATTCTATTTTCACAGAATTATCATTTCTCCATGCTGGATATAATCGTTTGACCTCACTTGATGTTTCAAATACTCGCCGTTTATTCACACTCATATTAAACCATAATCACATTAGAAGCAGCGACTATATAACGGGATTGCAATATCTATATAACAGTCACCCATGGATTTATCTTGGGCAACAAAGAGTGGATATTACATCTGACTTTGAGTGTCTGAATTTTTTGATGGCAGTACGAGATTTATTAAGAGTACATGGTCGTTCTATTTATTCTACAGACTTTCGCTGGATAAGCATGTTTAACCCTTTCGATTTTTCAGGCAAAGGCATAACCAGTCTCGCGGGCCTACAACATTTTCAAGGGGTTCTTATGGATTTTGATTTTAGTAATAATGAGTTAACTGACTTAAATTTTCCACGTTTGGATATAGGTAGCATTAATCTTAGCAATAATAGACTTAGAAGTCTAAATGTATCAAACTTGTCAAGATTAGGGTCTCTAGACGTTAGTTATAACTATTTTATATCTACAGCTGATGTTATTGGTTGGAGAGATTTTTTCAACTTCTATCCGCAACGAGTTAATAATAACGTTATTATATCAGGAAGTCAAAATAGAATTATACGTTCTGGGGTATCGGGGTTTACAGACTTTTCTATTGTAACACAGGGTATTCCGTCAGGTTTTTATACTGCAACTCTAACAGGGGATATCGCAGGAAAATCAGCAAATCCTGTTTTTATCGATTTTAATGGAAGGGGAACGTTAACAATTAGGGTAAATGGTGTAGCAAATGGCTCTATACTTCAATCAGGTCGAAATCAAATCTCGGTAACATTGCGAGATAGACATGGTTTCTATTCGGGAAGTTCTGAAGCATTTTATTTGCTTATTGAACCTAGGTTAACATCATGGGTTCCTACAATTCAGGGGGTCACTATTCATTCTGAAAGAGCAAGCTCCCCAGCAACAGCACAAACAATACTTCGCAATAACGCAACCAGAGAAGAAGTCATCAATGGGGATTTTTGGAATCAGGTTATCATTTACGAACAATTCCCTAGCCAACAGGTGCGCTGGTATAGAGTTTATTTGCCTGCATGTGCTCAGGGGAGTCCTAATTATATTAGGATAAATCCTGGTCTGTTAAGGTCTGCACATGTTGCGATTTTTAATGAAAATGATTTTACAAATGCTATATTTGATGAAAACTTGACGCTTAATAATGCGAACCCTTTATTTAATATGGTTACTAGGCCAATTCATATAGGGGCTAGTGGTTATTACTATATTAAAATATCAGGAGATGCGGGTTCAAACCATGAAGTCAGGTGGAGCATAGGAAATAACACACAGCCATAATATAAAGAGAATCTACAGAGGGAGTGTCTATATGCAAAGAATCAACTTGAAAACAAATACTAATACAATACATGAACAACGTAATATTTGGAAACAAAGAAAACCTTGCATAACGAATCAACTGATATCTTCAAGAAAAGATTCCGTCAACGTTTCGAGAGAAGCTTCTAAAATGACTCAACTTATGGATAGGTATAATTCATTAACGAGTATAGATAATAAAAAAGTATTGCAATTAAAAGCAGTTAATAATGTTATTAACATCGTTTGGGATATACCATACAAATTCAGTCATTCAGATGAGTTTTTTACCTATATAATTTTTCGTTCTAAAACTGACTGGAGCAATCTCTTTGCCGAAATATATAGAGAAATAGGAGCTGAGGGAGATTTTTTCGGTCATGATATTTTTAAAAAAAACGAAAACGCTTTTGCTATTTTATCTAAGCTGGCAGGTGGTATTGGGATGTTTATAAACTGTATGTATTGTCGTACAGAGATTATTGACACCCTTAATGCAGTTGGCATAAATCCCGGATGGGTGGAGTTAAATAATGGGGAGCATACAAGCAGATTTTATTTCACAGAATGTGGACGTATAGTGTCAGAGGAGCAAAGCAATAAATCTCGAAAACACCTTAACACATTGGACCATAGAGAGAGGGGACTTCAGCCGGGCGATAAAATAATGGTAAACTTTGAGTATTACACAGTTGGCTCTGATGGTCGTATATACGTTCCTCATGGTGTGCCGATAATATGGAATACTACATTTTGGCTTCCCCAACATTCGGAGAGTTTAGGCTGGAGACAAGATGAAAATGGGTCATGGTATCGCGAAGAGGATAATAGACCATTTGAATCCATACTTGACTTTGAAAGACGAGACCAAGCCACCAAAGCATTTCGGTACGAAGATATGCTTAGACGTTACTCTAGGATTTCAGGGAACAACACACTGTCAGAAAATTTATTTTCATTATCCAACGCATTTGAAGATGTCCTTACGTTTTTAACCAACTACTCCCCCGGTGATACTCGGAGTCAAAGAGCTTTCTTAGAAAACGGATTCAGAAATCGTGCTATTATTGCATTTTCTAAGCATTACGAATCACCGGAAGAAGTGCAAAAACAAGCTGACGAATTTTCAAATGCATTCTTCCGTCATTTTGATGAACATGGGTCAGATGCATTTAATTTAGCATTCGGAGCTTAAACATTCCATTTTTGCCTAAGCAGCTTCGGCGTAGATTGAATAGCTTTGCGGGCAGTGATGAATCATGCTTTCGATGAAGATAGCGTAGCCCTTTGTGGGGTCTTGTACGAAAACGTGGGTGATTGCGCCGATTAAGCGTCCGTTTTGAATTATTGGGCTTCCGCTCATGCCCTGAACTATTCCGCCGGTTTTTTCCAAAAGAGCGGGGTCGGTAATTCTTATAACAATGCCCTTGGTTTCGTCAGCGGCACTACGGTTTATGCTTTCTATGTGGATTTCGTATTCATAAACCTTGGTGCCGTTTACATTTGTCAGAATTGTGGCAGGTCCTTCTTCAATTTGGGAGCGGCGGGCAATGGGAAGAAGTGGAAGCGTAGATAGTTCGCGGCGTGTATCGGGTGCAAGAGTGCCGAAAATGCCGCTTTGGCAATTTGTTGTAATTGTGCCGAGGGAAGTTCCTGCGTCTACAAGCCCTTCGAGTTCGCCGGGCGAGCCGCGCATTCCGCGTGTTACAGCGGTTACGCTGGAAGGCATAATTGTGCCGCTTCTTACGCTAAGAAGCATTTTTGTGTCCACATCGAGAATGCCGTGACCCAGTGCGCCAAATTCCCCTGTGTCGGGATTAAAAAACGTTAGCGTTCCTATGCCTTTTGTCGAATCTCTTACCCACGCGCCTATTCTGCGAACATCATCTGTCGCGGATATTTCCGGCGTGAGGGTTATATTTATTTTTTCGTCAGCGCGGCGCACGAGAAAGGTAATATCACCGTCGCTTGCGGCTACATAATCGCTCAGTTCTTCTTTATTGTGAATTTCTGTGCCGTCGGCTTTTAAAATTAAATCCCCTGCCTGTAAAATATTATGGGAAGGACGATGTGTTTCGCCATTAATTCCCGCGAAAGAACCTGTTCCGAGTACCATAATGCCGTCGGTATCAATGCGCACGCCAATGGCAAGCCCCAAGGGAATTACTTCCACTTCCGGCACAACATCCAGCGTAATTCTTCTCAGTGGCAAGCCAAATGCGGCTATAGTCATTTGCGCTCTGCCGGAGCTGTCTGTTTGAATAGTCAGAGGACGACCCAAGCGCACGCTGAAATCTTCCCCAAGCGGTGTATCATTCACCTTTGCAACCGCGGCTGTTTCATGAAATGTAGCCGAAAGCGGCAGCCCGATGTTTAAACTGTGGGTGGAAAATTCCGTCAGGCGTATTTCTCTTGGAAATCGCAAAAGATAAGTAAAACTTCCGAGCGCGTAGCCCGAAATTACACAAAAAAATAAGATAGCAATAATTTTTAACTTACGGCGCATTGTTTTGCCCCCTCGATAAAAATCTATGACTTTTTGCGTAAAAGTCTATTGCTATCTTTGCCGAAAATATTATTCGCTATACTCGGATTTTTGAGCCAAAACGGAAATGAGTAATGCAATGGCGATTGCTAAAAAAATTACGCCGACGGTTTGGAGAGCGAAAATTTGCTCTGTATTTCGTTCGACCATGCGGTAGAGTCTGTCGGCGCGAGGGGCTTCGAGAAAGAGTTCCGCGCCGGACGTGACTTGCAAAATGGAAAGATTTTCAAGACGCTGAATATATGCGGCAATAACAAAACCGATTCCGCCGATTGCGCCCAAAACCGCGCCTGTTATTATTCTGGCATTCGCAGAAACCGAACCCTTGTTTTTTGCAACAATTTCGGCATATTCGGCGGGAGGCAAGACATTTCTGGAAACAGAGTCTATGGCGTGTTTCATAACGGGAAGGCTGATGATTACTAGAGTAGCAATCATTTCAGGCGCGATGTAAGTAGCATTGTAAACAGCCGAACCCCACGCGCTTCCGGGGATTCTTTCAAGCCAGAACAGGTATCCCGAAAGCCATACAGATAAAAACCGCCCGAAAACGCCGACTACATAGCCGATTTGAAGCCCAAATTTCATCTTGCGAAAGAATCCCGCAAAACCAAGCATTCCGAAGGCAATGGGATAATCCAGCGCGGGTGAAAGCGGATGCGCAGAAACAAAGCCGGTGGACATATTCAAAAGACCCATGGCTACCCCCGAAATAATGCCCCACACAGGCCCGAACCAATACCCTGCAAGCACAACAAACATCATGCTAAAGGGGGTAATCGAGCCACCTTGGGGCATTCTAAAGAGCGAAACTTGGTTAAGCGCGAAGGCAAGCGCGATACAAACCGCACAAACCACCAGAGTTTTGGTACGTGATTTTGTTGCAGACATAAAAAAAACCTCCTTAAAATTTATCCGCAAGAAGGCACATCAACGCTTTCCTTCGCCGGCATTATCCGGAGCAGGTACAAAGGGTTATTCTCAGTCAGGCATTTCGCCCAACACCCCTAGCGGAATATATAGCATTTTTCATCGACAATGATGATTTTATCTTCTGATGAAAAACGCTTTCAATAGGTTGGTCGTTTTCATTTTCAATGAAAACGACCATAAAAGAAAAATATCAGAAAATAATCACAGTGTCAAACAAAAAATTTGACACCTACTTCCAAAAAAGTTATTATCATCTCTGTGTCCCTATAGGGGCTTAATATATAGGAGGTGTAGCAACATGCACACGGCAATATGGGTAGCCATAATTGTCGCTGCGGCTATACTGAGTTTTTTCGTTGGCGTAGTTTATAGGAAGAAAATCGCTGAAGCCAAGCTGGGAACAGCCGAAGTTAAAGCAGAAAATCTTCTCGAGGAGGCTAAAAGGAACGCAGAAGCGCGTGCCAAAGAGATGCTTTTAGAAGCAAAAGAAGAGAGCATCAAAACCAAAAACGAAGCTGAAAAAGACGCGAAAGAACGCAGAAACGAGTTGCAGCGTTTAGAAAAACGTTTATTGCAAAAAGAAGAAGTTCTGGACAGAAAAATCGAAAAGCAGAGCGAAAAGGAAGAAGAGGTAAAGAGAAAGACCGAAAAGCTGGAAGAACAGCAAGCGATAGTATCCGATGCCCTGGCGAACCAGCACAGAGAATTAGAGCGCATAGCGGGCATGACAATGGAAGAAGCAAAACAAAGTTTAATGGTAACAATCGAGCAAGAAGCGCGGTTTGAATCCGCAAAAATGATACGCGATATTGAGCTAAAGGCAAAGTCCGAAGCCGATAAAAAAGCAAAAGAAGTTCTGGCAAGCGCGGTACAACGCTGCGCGGTAGACCATGTGGCAGAAACAACAGTATCTGTGGTAAACCTACCGAGTGATGAAATGAAAGGGCGTATAATCGGGCGCGAAGGAAGAAACATACGCGCATTAGAGTCCCTAACGGGTATAGACCTAATAATTGACGACACGCCGGAAGCGGTAATACTTTCGGGGTTTGACCCGATGCGCCGCGAAATAGCAAGAATAGCACTGGAAAAACTGGTTCTCGACGGCAGAATTCACCCGACCCGCATAGAAGAAATGGTAGAAAAAGCCCGCCGCGAAGTAGAGATTCAAATAAAAGAAGAAGGCGAAGCCGCAACATTTGAAACAGGCGTTCATGGTATTCATCCGGAGCTTACGCGCCTTCTGGGAAAAATGAAATTCCGTACAAGTTATGGGCAAAATGTATTAAAACATTCCATAGAAGTGGCGTATTTATGCGGTCTTGTAGCAGGAGAGCTTGGCGCGGACATAACTTTGGCAAAACGCGCAGGTCTGCTTCATGATATAGGAAAGGCCGTAGACCACGATATGGAAGGTTCTCACGTATCTATAGGGGCATCGCTTTGTAAAAAATACAAAGAATCCGACCTGATTATAAACGCGGTAGAAGCCCATCACGGCGACGTAGAGCCTACAAACATAATCTCTGTGATAACACAAATTGCAGACGCAATTTCCGGTTCTCGCCCCGGCGCACGCCGCGAGACTTTAGAAGCGTATATTAAACGCTTGCAAAATCTCGAAGCCATAGCCGATGCATTCAAAGGCGTAGAAAAATCCTTCGCAATCCAAGCAGGACGAGAGCTTCGCATAGTGGTATTCCCGGACGAAATAAGCGATGCAGAAATTACTTTGCTTGCCCGCGACATTGCCAAGCGTATAGAAAACGAGCTTGAATATCCGGGTCAAATAAAAGTAAGCTTAATAAGAGAAACACGCGCTATTGAATATGCTAAGTAAAGTATAAAATGTATGGGGGAAACTTGTAAAAAAGTTTCCCCTCTCTAAACCGTTTTCTAGCAGCACTCTTCAAAGCTGTCGCACTCTGTGTCGCAACAAGAATGTGCGGTTGGGGTAGAGCATCCGACAGTAATGTTGTTGAGGCTACAGTGGTTAGCCTGGTCATTATGCTGGCAATTTTTTACGCTACAATTAATCATAGGGTACTCTCCTTTCGTTTATATAAATTTATTTTACCCAAGTGACGAAGTTATATGTATGAGGTGTTTTCTGTGGATTTAAAACAAAAAATTCGTGAGATAAACGATTTTCCCATACCCGGAATAGTGTTCCGAGATATTACTACTGTTCTGAAAGAAGCAGATGTACTTAAATTTGCCGTAGACAAAATGGCAGAAATGCTGAGCGGCATAGAATTTGACGCATTTATCGCGCCTGAATCTCGTGGATTCATTTTTGGAATGCCCTTATCGTATAAATTAGGCAAGGGCTTTATTCCTGTGCGCAAAAGTGGAAAATTACCTGCCGAAACGGCACGCAAAGAATATGAGCTTGAATATGGCTCCGCAGTTATAGAAATTCACAAAGACGCTATCGAAGCAGGAAAAAAATATGTGCTTGTAGACGATTTGCTTGCTACGGGTGGTACGGCGAGGGCGGCGGCAGAGCTTGTTGAAGAGCTTGGCGGTATCGCGCTTTCCAATCTTTTTTTTATCGAGCTTTCGGGACTTGGGGGTAGGGAGTTTATGAACGGACGCGATGTGCGTTCGCTACTTATATATGAATAGGAGAGGATTATAATGGCTAAAGCTAATCTTCGTGTAGGTTATTTGCCAATTGTCGACCATCTGATTTTGGGAATGGCTAAGGAAAAACAGCTGGAAAAAACAGACTTGCAGCTGGAAAAAAAATTTGGATGGAACGAAATCGGCGACTCACTAAAGGCAGGAGAAATTGACGTTGCATTCATGCTTGCTCCATATGCGATGGACTTGTTCTACTCGGAAAAAAACGTCAAGCTATTGCTTTTAAGCCACCGCGACGGCAGTGTTATTGTTGCAAACAAAGCAGCCAATATTAACAGCATTGCTGATTTCAAAGGCAAAACAATTCTGATTCCCTATCAAGCATCCATGCACAATATTTTATTACACAAAAAATTAAAAGAAGAAGGTCTTTCCCTCGGAATAGGCAAAGATGTTACAACCGAAGTTACTGCCCCGGGTCAAATCCCCATGATGATTGAATATGACCCGGACGGCTTTATAGCAGGATATATCGTTGCAGAACCATTCGGGACGCAGGTGGTAAACAATGGACTCGGCACAGTAATGAATCTTTCAAAAGAGATAATGCCGAACCATCCATGTTGCGCAGTAGTGGTGCGCGATGATGTAATAAAAAATAATCCTGAGTCAGTCCAAGAGCTTATTTCGGCATTGGTTGAAGCAGGAAAAGCCGTTTACACAAACATTGAATCCACAGTGAAAACCGCGATGGACTTCCTTGGCCAAACCGAACCCGTTGTTCGTGCGATTCTCGAAGACCCAAATCGTCGCGTTTCTATGGATAAATTAATGCCAAAAGCAGACGAATTCACTTTTATTCAAGACTACTTGCTTGACACGGTGACAACCCCTGCTCTTTCGGGCAAAATTAACGTAAACGACTTTTTAGATTTATCTTTTGCTAAAAACGCGGGCGCGGAATAAAAGTCGCCCAAAGGAGTTCATTATGGAAATCAAGGATTTTTCCGGGCGGCGGGGCGTGCTTGTTCCTATTTTTCCAAAAATCCACGCTATGTTAAAAGAAAATTCGGAAAAGGATAGGATTTCGGGCTTAAAGCCGCCGGAGCATGTGATTACATGGCAACAAAAAATGCGCAGTACGCTTGTGGATAACAATCGGCGGTTTTTTGTTGCCATGGATGGAAATAATTTGGCAGGAATATTTTTTTACAGATACGACGGAAATAAAATCTATATCGAAGATGTGCATGTTGCGTGGGCTTATCGAAGAAACGCGCTTGTTATCGACGGTTTTTTAAAAAAGCTGGAGTACGACCAAGGCACTAAAGATGCGACTTTTTTCGTGGGCGAGCGGATTAAGCTGGAAGTCGATAAAGAAATTCTTGCTTCTAAAGGATTCAAAGACGAACACGAGGACGGCTGGGAAAGGCTTGGCACATTACAAGAAGCTATCGCGGCTTTAAAGATTCGGTATAATAGGGGTGCTTAGTTTTTTTGAAGATATATTTTACACTTTGGGCAGGCATGATAATCATGTGATTATCGTGGCTGTCTATTTGTGTTTTGCGGCTGTTTTGGTGGCACTCAGAATAATCGCATATTTGCATTTTCGTGGGGTTTTGCTTTCGTTTCAACATCTGGCTGATAAAGAGATTAAAACAAAAATGGAGGCATTGGAAATTAAGCATCATATTTTAAAAAAGGCGGCGGGGGAGTATATTCGCGTGGCAGAGCGTGCCGTAACCAGCGTGCCTACTGCGCAAATTGTTGAGCGAGCGGTTTCCGGAATGGGGCTTGTTGGCTGGAAGTATACGGGATTACTGCCATTTGTGGAGTCGTTTGAATTTGGGCTTTTGGGGATTGGATTTGTTTTTGCGGTTATTTATAGCGAGCAAGCCGTAGTTTATGGGCTTCTTGCAGTTACTTGTTTTGTGGCGGTGCGCATTTTTGCCGCTTTTTTTAATGTGAGGGCTGTGAGAACACAGCTTTCGGACGAAATGACACTCTTTATCGAGCGCGAAATCGGACGCTATTTTGTATCGGATACAGGCGGTGCAATTTTACGCCTGAAAAATGACCTTACGGATGCGATTGAGAAACAGGCGGCGGTGTATAAATCTGCCATGAAAAACGCTCTCAAAGAAGCTTCGGGGATTTTTAATGAAATTAACACAGGGGCAGAGCGATTATCACAGGCAAGCACCAGAATACAATCGGCTTCCGACCTTTTGGCAAGCCATATGCATGGGCATAGCAATGCACTTTCAGAGCAGTTAATCACGCTGGTTACGGCGATTAATGAAATGAAAGCAGGTTTGCAAACGCTTTCCGCAAGCCAGAAAGCCTTAACAACACAAGCGGAATTTATCGAGCGTAATCAGAAAACATTGGAAAACTCATTAAACGCCTATGAATCATCGCTTCAGGCGGTTACGCAGTCTATTGGGGATGGGCTTGGTGCGTTTATAAACCTACATGCGCAAACATCTGCGCAGACAATTAACGACGCAATGAAGTATAATATCGACACAATGAAAAATTTAATGCAGGGGGAAAAATAATATGAACGATAAATATGAATCCCCTTTGCCAATTTTGTCTGTTGATACCGACATCCTTTCGATTGAAACGACCGATGTTCAAAAAGGAAAAATAAGTATAAAAAATTCCGGTGGCGGCGTGCTTAAAGGCAATATTCTTTCGCGGTGCAAGGGGCTTACTTTTGAACCAAGCGAATTTGAAGGCAATGCCGAAATTTCTTATACATTTAACTCTGCGGTGGCAGGGCTTGGAATCGGCGAAGAAATCGAATCCCATTTCTATATCACCTCAAATGGCGGCGAAGAAGAAATTGTAGTTTATGCAAAGCTTACAAAAATGTCGATTTCCACAGCAGAAGGTCATGTTATTGCGAATATCCGTGACTTTTACGAATACTCCTTGTCTCATCCGACTCAGGCGCGGCGATTATTTATAGATAGCGAATTTTATATGTTGCTTCTTGCTTCCGGTTACGAATTTATGGAGGTTTACGAGTCGCTTCATAAGGACGCGAACCGCGAACGTGCAATGGATAATTTCTTCATTTTATCGGGACTAAAAGGAAAGACAGAATTATCTATATACGATGAATCGGAAACCCCCGGTCGCATAGAATATTCCCGCTCACCCGACAGGCAGGATGTAATTAACGGCAGTTTTTTGGTAAAAAAGTCGGACAAGGGATATGTAGAAGCTGCGTTAAATGTAGAAGCCGAGTGGCTTACCCTGTCATCAGGCAAGTTGACTGCTGCTGATTTTGACGAAGAAAATATCGCGACGGTTGGGTTTAAAATTGAGCCTAAGAAAATCACATCCACTTTGGTACGCGAGCAAATAAACGTAGGGGAAAGTGAAATTGAAATAATCTACCGACGCTTGCCGCCCTTGGTTTTGAGGCTTAATCGAGACACTTATCGCTATGCGGACAAGGGTTCTATTGAAATTATAAATAACACAGGCGCGAATATGCAGGTTTCTGTTTTTTGCCCGGAAAACTATATTCGTTTTTCGGCGCGTTCTTTTCCTATTGGGGCGCGTGGCGAAATCCCCTTTGAAATAAAGCTTTCGGCGTTTATGAATGCGCAAATGCTTTTCAGAAAGCTTCCTTATATGAAAACCGTTATTGAGCTAATCGCCAAAACCCCCGGCAAAGAGTATAAAAAAACGCTTCCCATTGTGGTGGGCGAATGGTGATTAAAAACAGATATTTAATTTTAGCGATTTTTAATCTCGCGCTTTTTGCTGTCGTTGGGGTGATATTTTTCCTCCCCGCTGTTCTCTCACTTCACGCGGGAAAGGCTAATGTTCGCATGTTGGAAAGCAGATATTTAGCCGAGCGCGTTACTCTTGCAGAAACGGAAAAAATTATTATTGTTGGCAGTTTAATTGAAGCCGACGGGATTCTTGCCGCGCTTACTGAAATATCGGAAATGGGTGAGGAGCGCGGTTTTGAGAGTTTAGAATTTTCTGCTGTATCATCAAATTTAGAATATACGGATTCCATTGTTGAAATGCGCGTTAGAGTAAAATACAGCGGCGAATTCTACGATTTAATCTGCTACTTGCAAGAATTTTCCGGTTTCGGAAATATGCGTTCTTTTTCCATTTATGGCAATCCTTTTGATATAATGGACGATGCGCGGCTTAGGTTAGAGTTTTCATTATTTGGGAGTGATTAGTGTGACTTTTTGGATAACCGGCTCCAGATATAGAAAACCCATGCTTATGGCGGCGGACTTTGTGCTGTTTTCTGCAAGTTATTTTCTTGCGTGGTTTATTCTTATGCGCCGAATTATTTTTGCCGAGTATGTTTTTACAATGATGCTTGGCTTTATTTTTTTTATCTTGATTTTTTTTGTAATGTTTTGGGTTTTTGGTATGTATGACAGCCTTTGGCGATATGCAGAGGCTTACGAATTTTTGAAATGTATGGTTGCGATTATTGTTGCGGTTTTGGTATTCATGGGGATTACTTGGCTTGTGTTTCAGCCGCCAAGGGTAGAGCGGCGTTTGCCGATTACGGTATATTTTATTTCGGCGGCAACGGCGGGCGCGAGTACGCTTTTTTTCCGAACGGCTTATCGCGCTTACCGAACAAATATGGCGCGCCGCAGATACGGTACTAAGCAGAAAAAAGTATTGCTTGTGGGCGCGGGGGAAACAGGTGTCGCGGTAATCCAGGGCTTAAAACGAAGCCTTAGTTATCGTTATGAAATCGTTTGCGCGGTGGACGACGACCCTGCAAAACAAAAACGCAGTATTCTGCGCGTGCCTGTTTCGGGAACAGTTCAAGATATTCCGCGCTTAACGGAAAAGCATGGTATACAGGTAATTCTGCTGGCAGTTCCGCACGCAACAGGCAAGGAAAAACGGCGTATTTCCAGCGTTTGCGCAAGAACAAATTGCGAACTTAAAAAAATTCCCGATATATTCGATTTTGAAAAGGATGAAATTGATACATCCGATGCCGCAGTGATTTCTCGCATCGAGGACGTTAGTGTCGAGGATTTACTTGGACGCGATGTGGTGGACATCAAGCGTTTTAAACTAAAATATCTGGCGGGGCAAACAGTTTTAATCACGGGCGCGGGGGGTACAATAGGCTCGGAACTGTGCAGACAGGCGGCGGCACACGGCGCGTCTCGATTGATTATGCTCGATGTTGTGGAAAATGGATTGTACGCGGTTGAGCAAGAACTAATCTTTAAATTCGGCGGCAAGGGCGAAAGACGCTTCATCGCAGAAATTGTAAATATTCGCGAAGAAGAGCGGCTTAACAGGATTTTTGCAGAGTATAAGCCACATCTGGTATATCACGCCGCCGCACACAAGCATGTTCCTTTAATGGAGTCCGCTCCCGAAGAGGCTGTGAAAAACAATATTTTTGGTACGTTGAATGTGGCTCGTGCCGCCGAAAGTCATGGCGTAAAGAAGTTCGTCCTGATTTCCAGCGACAAGGCGGTAAATCCCACCAATGTCTATGGCGCGACAAAGCGCGTTTGCGAAATGATTGTGCAATCCCTTCACGGTATGGGGGAGAAGAAAACCGAATTCGTTTCCGTTAGATTTGGAAATGTTCTGGGTTCAAACGGCTCGGTAATACCGCTTTTTAAGGCGCAGATTGCCGCAGGCGGGCCCGTTCGCGTCACCCACAAAGAAATTATTCGATATTACATGACTGTTTCAGAAGCGGTTTCTTTAGTAATGTCCGCAGGGGAAATGGCAAAAGGCGGCGAAATCTTCGTGCTGGACATGGGCGACCCAGTAAAAACACTGGATTTGGCAGAAATGCTGATTCGCTTATCCGGACACGAGCCATACAAGGACATCGACATCGAAATCACCGGGCTTCGCCCGGGAGAAAAACTATACGAAGAACTACTTATGGCAGAAGAGGGATTGAGAACCACTTCCAATAATAAAATCTTCGTAGGCCGCCCCATCGACATCGCACCGGATTATCTGTTCTCCACATTAAATAAATTAAAAAAATCAGCCGACTCCGGTAGCCGCGAAGAATTATCAGAAAAACTCCATGAACTTGTACCGGGGTTTTCGTAGGATTTTTAAATCGCCATTTTCTTTGACAGTGATGTGCCGTCTATTTATAATAAACATAAAGAATCTTTTTCAATAGGGCGGATGAAATGAAATTATTGTATTCAAAGCAAGCAAAAAAAGCGATAGAGCGTTTAGATGTACCCACAAAACAGCGCGTACGAATAGGTATAAATAAATTACCCGCCGGAGATGTAAAGCGTTTAAAAGGTTATACTGATTTATATAGGTTGCGTATTGGTGATTGGCGCATAACATTTGTTATGACATCAGCCGGTATTTTTATTGAGGATATTCTCCCGCGGGGGAGCGCGTACAAATAGTAGGAGGTGTTATCAATGCTTGCAACCAGACAACGTCTTCATATGCTTGTAGACATGCTGGAAGATAATGGGTTAGATACCATGTATAATATAATGATTAGGTTCATTCCAGAAGCAGAACCGTTGCCGGATGAAATTGAATCTCATATTCATGCAGTGGAAGAGTTTAGGCGTGGTGATGTGGTAGGTGACGATGAAATTGACTGGAGTTAAATATAAGCACCATGAAGATTCCATAAAAAACATGACTGCCCATTTTCGTGAAAATCCTGAAATCGAGGCATTATTTTTGATTGGTTCAATTGTAACGGGAACAGCGCGAGAGGATTCGGACATAGACGGCGTTGCAATTATTTCAAAAGAGGCCGCCGAGCGCAAAAAGCAAAGTGGCGGGCTTTTGGAGGTCATTCGCGGAAAATGCACCTACGACGGCGGATATTTTGACATTCACTACCACACCCGCGAGGATTTAAAAGGAATTGCCCAAAACGGCTCGGAGCCAATGCGAAATATGTTCACAAACGCACAGGTTCTCTTTTGCGATGAACCAAGCTTGCCGGAACTTGTAAAGAAAATCCCCGCATATCCCACTACCGAAGCCGAAAAAAAGCGACTGCGTTTTTACTGCACATTCAAGCAATTTTATGTATATTTTTGGAACTGTTGCAAACCCGAAGGGTTTTTTCGTTTGCACATAGCCGACGGCATGATATTCAATCTCTACAGGCTTATCCTTATCGAAAACAAAATCCTTTTCCCCTCAATGCGCAGACTGGAGCAAGCCGTCATTGATGCACCCAAAAAACCCGAAAACATCATTGGGAAAGTTAAAAAATTCATGCAAACCCTTTCCGACGAAGACTGCGCGGCTTTAGTAGAAAGCTATGAAACATGGACTTCGTACGACTTCCCGAAAGAACATAATACTGTAATGAATAACTTCGCCGATACGTGGGAGTGGCAGTGAATGTTAAACAGCTTCCTTGACTGGGTATATCCGCCTGCATGTAATTCCTGCGGGATGCTGATTTCAATTAATGAGCGGGAGCGATTTTTTTGTGTGCATTGCGAAGAGCTTTTCGAGGCGATTGAAGAGCCTTTTTGTGAGATTTGCGGAGTACCTTCTTCTAATATGGGCAAGAAATGTGCTTCGTGTGCGGGGAAGAAATTTTTCTTCGAGAAAAATTTTTCGGCATTTACATATGAGGAATTGATTCGCGATTTATTGCTTAAAATGAAATTTGGAGGCAAGAAGAGAATCGCCATGGGGCTTGGAAAACTCTGGGCTGCAAAGCTTTGTACCAAAACACTTTTTATGGAAAACAGTTTTCTTTTGCCTATGCCAATGCACAGGAAAAAACAGCGCGAGCGAGGCTTTAATCAGGCGGAGATTATGACGATACCGCTGTCAAAGGCTTTGGGGATTCCTATTTCCGACGCGCTGATTAGGACTGTGGACACGGTTCCGCAGTCGGAAGTTCACTTTTCGCAGAGGGTGGAAAATGTGCAGGATATTTTTTCCATTAGGCGAGGAGAGGGCGTTTTTGGGAAAAACTTCATACTAACAGACGACATTTTTACCACGGGTGCAAGCCTTAATGAATGCGCAAGAACCCTGAAAAACGCAGGAGCTTCAAGGGTTTCGTGTATGACTTTTGCTATTTCGGTAAAAAATAATTCCAAACCCTAATTGAATCTTATAGTTCTGCCGATAAATAATTTAGAAACAAAATAACAAAACTAGTATGAAAGGGGGCCGTTAAAATGGATATGAGAATTTCCAGCGTTTACAACGCCTACAGCGTTCAACCAAATTTAGGCGCGGCAAAGACTTCTCGCGCAGAAGGCGAACGCGCAGATACCGATAGGGTGTCTTTATCGGCCCAAGCCGGAGAATATCAGATAGCGCGCAATGCAGTTTCAAACGCGCCCGACATTCGCGAAAGCTTGGTAAACCGCATACAAGGAATGCTTGATGCAGGCGCGTACCATGTTTCCGCTCAGGACGTTGCCGCAAGCATTTTTGGGAGATAATGTTAAAAAATACAGGGATGTTATAAGAAGACTCTTTCGCAATCAAGTGAAGGAGTCTTTGTATTGACATTACGTTTCCGAAAATTTCTTTTCCGAAAGGGCGACGAAGATGGCAGGGATGATAGACCAGCTTGTTGATGTTATGAAAGGGCAAACCGAACGCCACTCAGAGCTTCTCGGTCTTTCGTTTGAAGAAAGAGACGCGATTATTAAAAACGATGTCGAAACTTTGCAAAATCTCGTAAATTTGAAAAATATGGTCATTTCACAAAATAATCGCCTCGAAAAACAACGGATTTCATTGGTTAACGATATCGCAGAAGTTATGGCTCAGAAAAAAGACGACCTTTCTCTTGCCGATGTTATCGAAATCCTAAAAGAGCAACCCGCAGAGCAGGAAAGATTACGCGATGCAGGAAATGCCCTCAAAGAATCAGTGGAAAAATTAAAAGAAGTTAACGACTTGAACAAATCACTTCTGGAAAGCTCGTTAGAGTTTGTTGAATACTCACTAAACGCATTGCGTTCAACTATATCACCGGAACTGCCCGACTATCCCACTCGCCCCACAACGGCGAGTGATGATAGCGGCAACGCCGGAACATTTAATGCAACACGGTAAAGGAGAGACCACAAATGGGTTTCGGGGGATTAAATATTGCAAACAGCGGACTTAGGGTTGCGCAAAGAAATCTAAACGTTACAGGTCATAATATTGCAAATTCGGAAGTAGCAGGGTTTTCGCGTCAGCGGATAGTCCAGCATTCTGCCATGACACGCACCGTAGGCGTGAACAATGCCGGAAATCGCATGATTGTCGGCATGGGTGCAGACTGGAGCGAAGTCCATCAAATTCGCAACGAGTTTCTGGATATAAATTTCAGAAACAATGTAACCCAGTTGCATTTCTATTCCACAAAAGTTGCCGCAGGGAGGGCTATAGAAGCCATTCTTGGAGAGCTTCATGGTGCGAATAACTTCCAGTCTGCGATTAATAATATATGGTACGCTATTCAAGAACTTACGGCGCATCCGGAAGGGATTGCCACAAGGCAATTCTTCCTTGCCAATGCTAACACTCTTTTGGTGAAGGCAGATACAGTATTTACCGGATTAGTCGAGCATCAATTCAACCTAGACGAACAAGTCCGCGAAATGGTTAATGGCAGAAACGGCATTAACGCAACAGTTGCCGCTATTGAAGATTTGAACGTACGCATTCGCTTTGCCGAAATGAGCGGCGATATGGCGAATGACTGGCGCGACGAACGCCATCGCCTTTTAGACCATCTTGCAACAATGATTCCTATAGACGTAACCCATGCACCAAACGGCGATGTAAATATCACAACACTCGGACATCACCTGCTTTCGGGCGGCACGCAGTCCACCATGGGGCTTCGCCATATTGCAAACGATTCTCCATTTGTAGAGCCTGTTTTCACTCGTGCAACAGAAATTCTTCCTTCCAGCACGCCTCCCACCGATTTTACATCCTTCATTAATTACCGCGCTCCCATAAATGCCGCTAACAGAAATGACAAAGGTTCATTATTGGCATTGCTTCAAGCGCGGGGAACAGCACCCAAAAATCACCTTAGCGCGGATGTTCTTCCGCCGCTTCCCGTAGACGGAACCTTGTTTACTCCTCCACAAAACGGAATTCTTCAACTTGCAGATATAGTCCAAGCGGCAATCGCATTATTGCCTCCGGACCCTACTCGTACATTTGCACAAAGTTTGCAAGACTCAATTACCGCAACAACAGCAGCTATCGCCGCAGAAACCGACCCCGCTGCTTTAGCGGCTCTCCAGTCAACCCTCGAAGGGCTTCAAGCCGCGCTTGCTCATACCCAGCGCGACCCAAACCGTTTTATACAGCGTCTGTTAGCACCGGGATTAACCCCTGCCGAAAGGGAAGAGCTGATTCTGGAAATGGAAAGGGACTTCCTCGCACAAACACATAATCACCGCGCACATGTGTGGTCGATTGAAAATGCGATGATTCCACAGATTCAAATGAACCTTGACCGTATTGTTAACAGCATTGTTACAATGATAAACGATGCCTTAACAGGCTATCTTCGCGGCGAAGACGGCAACTTCATATTCTATGTAGAAAACGATGACGGAACACCATATATTCCCGACCCGCTGGATATTGACCCGATAACAGGCGAACCACGTCGCGTTCCCATTCGCCCAAGAGATGCAAACGGCGATTTTGGCGTACCGCTTTTCATTCGCGATGTGGACGTGCGTGACGGTGTCAGTCCTTGGCCGATTTCGGGATACGAAAATCCAAACAGTCTTTCAACGATTTTTACCATTAACAATATAAGAATAAATCCCGATTTCCGCGAAGCGGGAGGGCATAATCTTCTCGCGCTTTCTCTAAGCGGCGGACCCGGCGATACAGACCTTCTTGTCGCACTCCAAGGTGTTTGGATGTCTGCCACGGGACACTATTCTATTCAAATAGGCGAAAACCGTTTTAATGTACAAGATGCTTATATACGCTTCACAGGCAGTATCGCAACAGAAATAGCCGAGGCAACCAGTAAAGTCGGAACACATACAGTTCAAACCGACCAATCACAAAACCTGAGAATGGCAGTAAAAGGTGTCTCCATGGACGAAGAAATGGCAGCAATGTTACGCTTCCAATTCGCTTTCCAAGCGGCCTCTCGGGTATTTAATATGATAGACCAAATGATAGACCGTATTGTAAACAGCACCGGCCGTGTAGGCTTATAATAATGAAATCTTTTTCGCCTTCGGCGAAAAACCATTCGCAAAAAAACGCGTAGAAACATCGCAATTTTTTTGCTCATTGATACAGGGGGTATAGAAAATGCGTTCAGCTTTTTTCGGATTACATGTAGCAACTTCGGGTTTGCATACAGCCCGCGCAAATTTAAATGTAACTTCGCATAATATTGCCAATGCGGAAATTCCCGGTTTCTCGCGCCAAGTTGCCCAAATGCAGGCAGGTCGCCCGCTTATGGGTACAGGCAGGGGCATGTACGGAACAGGTTCGCAGGTAACAGGCGTTATTCAAATTCGCGACCGCTTTTTGGACAAAAAATTCTGGCATCAAAATGCGATAAGCGGGCAACATACTGCCGTAAACCAGCATTTGAATTTCGTAGAAACAGTATTTAACCAGCTTCCGAACGTAGGCGTAAAGCGCACGTTTAACGGCTTCTTTTCTACGCTCCAAGACCTTACAACACGCGCCCACGAGCCTACTTTCCGTACAAACGTAGCCACAAATGCCCATACGCTTGCAGAGCAAGTGCGCCAAAATGCATTCGCGCTACAACGTCAACAGCAAGACCTTAACCGCGAATTCGCTGATGTTGTGGTAACAATCAACAGCCTTGGGCAACAAATTTCAGACTTGAACAACCAAATTCATATATTCGAGCGCGACGGAAGTAATGCAAACGACCTTCGCGACCAGCGCGCACTCCTTATCGACCAGCTTTCAAACCTTGTAAACGTACAGGTAGATGAGCGCGATTTCAGCCGTCCGGGCATGAGCAATGACCGTAGGCTTACAGTCATGATAAATGGTTATGATTTCATAGACCACACTCGTTTTAGCAGATTAGAGCTTGTTCCGAGAGACCATCCCACAGACCCGCGCAGTGGTGTACGCCGCAATGAAATGGACGTACACGGCCTGTACGAAGTATTTTTTGCCGCAACAGGTTCTCGCTTTAATATCCATAGCCAAACCCTTACCGGAAAACTTCGCGGAATAGTTGATGTTCGCGACGGAAATGGCGGGCAAATTACTGCATCACCACTTTTAACCGGACAACAGTTGATTCAAACACAGTTGGACGCGCTTAACAGAACCACCGGATTTTTGCTGACTCTGGACGATTTGCTCGACAGTGCGGCGGCGGGTTTAACAGCCCACATAGCAGCCCGCGATGCAGCATTAGCCAATATCAATACATTATTGGGAACAGGCACGACGATAAATTCTACAGCTTCGGCAAATTCACGCCTTGTGGCACTTCGTACACAGCGTGACAGTGCTATGGCTACATTGCCATCACTGCGCAACGCGTTTGCTAACCATATAGGATTTACCGCTTTGCGTACTTCCATTGCGGCTACAGTTCCCACCTCCGTTTTCAACACACTTAACGCACCCGCAACTACTGCTCCACCTACCCCCGGCGGTATTTTGACTCAGATTCAAACCCATATAAATACTCTGCCGAATGTTGTTACTCCCGAAGAGCTTGATACATTTGCCGATGAACTTGACACTCTTCTTGACACCTTGGCTACACAATTGGCAGGTCAACCGGACCTCTTAACCGCTATTGCGGATATGCAAGGCAGGATTGCTGATACCGCTCCGGGTTCTGCAAGATACTCATTTAACACAGTGCTTGAAAACATTGAAGATTTAAACGAACAACTTTCCGACCTAAGTGATTATATTTCAGACTTAAACGCAGCAATCGCGGGAATAAACCAAGTAACATCCTTCACAAGCCGCGTAGAATTACAGCTTGAATGGGCAATCGGTAATACCCAGCAAATGATACAGACCATTACCGAAAGACTGCTCGCTATTGAGCTTGGGCGCGAATTTGGCGAACCTGAAGAGTACGAAGCATTACTCGCGGCTCTTGAGGCACAAATAGAAGCAATGCGTGATGCCAGGGACGATATCAACTTCCCCGATTCCATAAGTGTTTACTCTACTGCGGCAGAATTTCAGGTCTTTCTTGATGCTTTAGCAGACTCCATTCCGGCAGTAAGCGTAGCTTTCCCCGCTTCTATCGCCGCAATCAACACAGCAGTTACGGCTCTCTCAGCCGAGTGGCAATTGGGTTCCAGCAGAATTCTCGGAACAACATCAAACTTCAAGGGCATTCCGTTTTATATGAACCAGCTTAACCACCTTATACGCACCTTCGCTCGCGCAATGAACGAAGGGCGCAATGCAGACGGCTCTGATATACCCGATTCTATAGGGCATATTTTCGGCTTTGATGCAAATGGCGAAAACCGTAATGCATTATTCTTTACGCTGGAAGACGAATTCGGTCAGTCGGGTCTTGTAGACCACGATGACCCGTTCAGAAGCCTTCGCATGTGGATTCTAACCGACGGAACAACCGTCCAAGACCCCAACCCGCCCGCAAACGTAGCTAGGGATTCCATGGGTCGCCCATTATTCACAATCGACTACAGCCAGTTTAATGCATTAAACTTCAAGCTAAATCCGGAGCTTCTGGAAGACCCAAGCCTTATGGCAGCTTCCAGCAATCCAAACGTAGGGCAAGCAAACAATGATGTAATCCACGGTTTCTTGGCAGTGGGCAATGATAACAGCTTGTTCCGCGAAGGTCGTCTAATCGACTTTATAATTGCAACAAGCAATCACCTCGCGGTAGACAATAACCAAGCGTCAATGTTCCGCGAAAGCTATTATGAAATAACAAAACAAACCCATAACCACCGTTTATCAATAAAGAGCGTGGACACAGAAGAAGAAATGATGAACCTTGTAAGATTCCAAAATATGTTCATCGCCACATCACGCCTTGTAAACGTAATAGACACCATATACGACACCTTAATAAACAGACTTGGCAATTTCTAAAAATTTATTTTCCATCTAGGGGGCATTAAAATGCGCGTAACTAACTCAATGATTTACGGAAATGCAATGAACAATATATGGAGAAATGCTCGTCATTTAAATAATCTTGTTACACAAATCGAAACGGGTAAGCGGATAAACCGTCCTTCCGACGACCCTCTGCTTTCTTCGCGTTCGCTTAGATACAGGACTATTTTGGCAGAAGCCGAGCAGTTTTCCAGAAATGTGCATCAGGGCATGGCATGGATGGAAGTTAGTGAGGCGGCGTTTAACAGCGTATTAACGGGAAGCCCCACAACGCCCAGTCTTATGAACAGAATTTACACAAGGCTTGTGGAAGCCGCACAAACAGGTACTAATACGCTGGAAGACCAACGCGCAATCCTCGCGGAACTCAGACAGTATTTTGACCAAATGTTTGGCGTGGATATGAACCAGACGTATTTGGGCAGATATGTATTTTCAGGCTTCCATACAGACCAGCCGCCTGTTCTGAAAACAGACTGGCCCGGACGCAGTTTTATTATAAACCAAGAATTTATTCCCACAGATATTGAACGCACAATTGCATTCCACAGACCGGATGTTACTGCTATGCCGGTGGATATGTACATTAATGTAATTAAACTTCCGTTCACAGATGTTAATTTTGATTTTGACACCTCCGCAATTACAGGCGCACCGCCACAAATCGGAATTACTTTGGCAGACGGCACTGTGCTTCAAGTATTGACGAGGGTTTCCAGCGATGCTGACGCTTACAATCCCGACGATTTCATCGGCGACCCTCCCGTTCCCGTGATTCACCATGTAAGCGACACAGGCGAGCTTATTGTTAGCGATGCGGTTCGCGAACTTATTGATATCGCAGGCGGCATTAGCGTTACTTACGAAAAAAGAAACCTTGTTGCCGGAGAGCTTAACCCCATCGTTTACTTCCGCTCTGCTGAACTTCTCAATCTTGAATTTGATGCCAATGGAGACGCTATCGGTGGCGAAGCCGTTCATTTCAGCACCGAGGGGCAAAATATCCAAATGGAAATTTCTCCAAATGCCTATATCACAATAAATTCACATGCAAGGAATGTTCTTACCGCTAATTTATTTTCAGACTTGCGCAGACTTTTCGATTTTGCGGATTCGCTTCAATTATCCGACCCTACCTTAATTAGAGAGTATTTCCGTTCTCAGCATAACCACACAGGCGACGATTTAATCAATGCTGTTGATGAATTCTTGTCAGATGAGAAGGCGAAATTTTCTGCGGCAATGCATAATCGTATTAACAATATGCTGAAAAATATTATGCAACACGCCGCACAGGCACAGCGCGAACACACAAATTTAGGCTCGCGCATGGCTCGCCTTGAAATGATTGGCATTCGTTTAGAAGAAGACGAAACAGCTTACACCTCACTTCTTTCCGAAAACGAAGACACCGACCTCGCCGGAACAATAATGCGTAAGGCGGGCGCAGAAGCCGCTTTCGGTCACGCACTTTTCGCAATAGCAAAAACGACACAGCTGTCACTTGCTGATTTTATAAACAGATAAAAAAAATGAAAAAAATGAAATCTTTTTCGCCTTCGGCGAAAAACCATTCGCAAAAAACGCGTAAAAACATCGCGATTTTTTTGCTCATTGATAATTTGTGAGGAGCATTATTATGCGTTTAACTAATGTAATGATGACTAATACTACTCTTATGCATATCAATCGGAATATGCGTAATCTGGACAGTATCATTAGGCAAATCGAGACAGGTCAGTTGGTTCAGCGTCCTTCCGACAACCCTATTATCGCAAGCCGCGCACTTATGTTCCGCACAAGTGTGCATGAAAATGCGCAGTTCCAGCGTAATGTTAATCAGGGCGTTGCGTGGATGAACGTTACCGAGTCTACATTTAATAATATCAATAGAGAACTGCTTTTTGAAATGCGTAATTTGGCAGTTCAGGGCGCGAATGGTGATAACAATTTAGAAAATATGCAAACGGTTATTCGCCAAATGAACGCACTCTTTAATCAGCTTGGCCACGAAATGAACCAGACTTTCGGCGGCAATTATCTTTTCTCGGGATTCAGAACAAATGAACCCCCGATGTTTACCGAGGATAATAATCGTAGCTTTGTTATTACCCAGAATTTTGGGCTTACGGATATTTCTCGCGAGTCTTCTTTCCAGCGGCTTGTAGTTCCCGGTGGAATTGGCACGTACGAGTCTGTTTCCCATCATATCAGCGTGCTAAAGCTTGCGTTTACCGGGCTGGATGCAGACCCTGAAATCCCCGGCTTTGAGGTTAGGCGCGTAAGCGTAAATGATTCTGATGCGTACTTGCCTCCGGCTCCTGTTTTGGATACTACAACTACCCCTGCGACATTCGTAAATCCACCTGTGCTTCATTTTGTTTATGAAACAGGCGAGCTTGTTATGCATGGCGACACCGCATCTAACTTCCCTCGCGAAGGCGTTAGTGTCACCTACCGAAAAACAGGATTTAGAGAAGGCGATATTAATCCTATTGTTTATTTCACAGGGCGCGAAATCATAAATACAAGCACGACCCATGTTCCTATCGGCACACAACTTGTTTATAATGTTACACAATATTTTTCCAGCGCGGCAAGCACCGGCACAGACATTCTCGGCGGTGTAAACATGCTTCAATTCCCACTGGTGTTTGACGTTTATGACCCTGCCGGAGGTCTTCCGGCAGATTTAGACCCGACACAACAACCCGGTTGGCCTCGCGGCGCGGTTATTCAAGGCGGGAATGTTTATATTCCTTCACATTTATTCATTACAGAATCCAATATTTCAGTGACATATCCCGTTGAACTTCAAAGCCCGATTCCTTCAGGCGATGCTAATATTATGGCTGATACTCGTGTTCAGGGCGTAGAGCTTGTCCGCGCAATAGGCATGGACGGAAGAAGTATTCCGCTGGACCAAATGGAACGAAATGTTTCCTTTAACATGAATGGCCAGTCAATCGAATATGAATTTGCTTCACGTACTCGTATTCAGGTAAATTCCCTTGCAAGCAATGTGCTTACAGATAAAATGTTTGCAGATTTCCGCAGATTCTTTGCATTCGCAGATTCGCTTTATCTTTCCGATAGAGGCACGTTAGAGCAACACTTCCGCGCTGAAGGCGTTAGCGAAGAGGCTTTGGCACAGACCGTTGATGCACAGATTATACGCGAGGGTGGGATGGCTCGCGACGCGCTTTATCAGCAGTTTAACAATATGCTTTTCCTCATAGACCGTCATGCCGACAATGCCACTCGCGAACAAACTATGCTTGGCGCACGCATGGTTCGCATGGAACTTGTACAAAGCCGCTTGGAAGAAGACGAAGTAGCCTACACCCAGCTAACCAGCGATAATGAAGACACCGACCTTATTCACGCTACAATAATGAGATTTTCCGCAGAGGCAATTTTCATGGCATCCCTACGCGCAAACAGCGGCGTTATCCAAATGTCACTTGCTAACTTCCTGAGATAAACGAACGAGAGGGGATTGGGGACGGAGTCCCCATTGAAAACAACCTGCGGGCGCAGGTTGCGTCGGCGCAGCCGACGGAGCGGAAGCGGGCTTTGCCCGCTGTAGCGAGAGGGGAATGGGGACGGAGTCCCCATTGAAAACAGCCTGCGGGCGCAGGTTGCGTCGGCGCAGCCGACGGAGCGGAAGCGGGCTTTGCCCGCTGTAGCGAGAGGGG
>JGI24703J35330_11748699_pt1 | contig 26236 bp, 18 predicted proteins | sample TergutNt197P1_FD_35330 | JGI IMG/M metagenome (IMG submission 35330)
AAGTAATTGAAATGGCAGCAAAAGTCAAAGCTCAAGTAATTGAAATGGCAGCAAAAGTCAAAGCGCAAGTAATTGAAATGGCAACAAAAGTCAAAGCAAAATTTATAGCTATGGCAGCAAAAATAAAAATAAAAATTTTAGCAATGACTACTCTTATTTGGAAAAAAGTGTTTGCACTTGGAAAATTAGCTTTAGCCTTTCTAAAAGTTATTTGGCCAATTGCTCTCGTTGTTGCCGCTGTCGTAAGTATTATATTAATAATCCGTAATCTATGGAACAACAATGAAGCTTTCAGAACATTCATTATTAATATTTGGAATAAAATACGTAATGCTTTTACAAACGCAATAAATTCAATTGTACAAGGCTTTAGAAATATGATGAACTTTGTTTCACGAACGCGAGAGGCGATTGCAGATTTCTTTATAAATATAGTTGACTCAATAAAAAATAAGATTCGCCAAATTCCACAACTGGGTCGAGATATCGTTCAAGGATTTATTGATGGAATCAGAGGAATGTTTAGTCGCGTAGGTGATGTTATTCGAAACCTAACAAACTTAATCCCTGGTCCTATCCGTCGTGCTCTTGGCATTAATTCACCGTCTCGCGTTATGCGCGAAACAGTTGGTAAACCGATTGTTCAGGGAATTTGTGCAGGAATTGATACAAGTGCTCACCTCGCTGTCAACAGTATGGAAAAACTTGGTGATGATTTGAAGAAATGTGCAAAAAATATCGCAAAGGATTTAGTATTTGCACCAAGTAATTATGCTTTTGGATCAGGTTATGGCACTTCAAGAGCTGTTGTTCAAAATTATAACTATGAACGAATTTTTGAAGGTGCTCATATCCATTGGCACAATAAAAATGATATTCGTGAAACAATGGAAGAAATCGCATGGGCTACTGAACGGGAATCTGGTCGCCTCTGGTAAATATATGAAAAAAATTAATGAAGGAGAACAAATTTATGGCTTTTACATATAAAAATATACACGCAAGTGAAATGTATTTATGTCTTACTAATGAACAACAATTTAATTCAACTACACGCGATCGTGAATTTGTAAAAATTCCTGGTCGTGATGGAGATTTAATTATCGATAATGGACGTTTTAATTCAAACAATTTGAAATTTCCGTGTATTATTAAACCCCCTCTCACGTCCTCGAATATCAATATTGAAAATTTAGTATCAAAAATAAATAAATGGCTCACTGATGATAAAGGATTTCAAAACCTATTAATCGATTCTGATCCTGAATTCGTGTATAAAGCAACAATAGAAAACGCAATTACTACCAATAGAATTATATCACACTTGGGTAAGGCTGTCATCACTTTTCGTGTACATCCAATAAAATATTTGATAAATTCTCTTGATGAACGTATTATTCCATCAGGAACGACAATTTTCAACACTTTTTCAGTTGATGCGAAACCTAAAATTACGATACAGGGAAGTGGTAATATGAACATTTCAATCGGCGGACGACAACTTATCTTAAATAATATACCTGGTGGTTGTATTATCGACAGCGAAACACAAACTTTAACTAATTTAAACGGTACAGTTACATTATTTCATTTAATGAGAAGTGCATTTCCAATTTTAACGTCAGGAGATAATTTAATTACTTTTTCGAACAATATTACTCGTTTTAGTATAGAAACACGTTTGGGGGAATTGATATGAGTTATCCGGTACTTTATCATCCATCAGAAGTTGACTTTGTTCACTTTGGACTTGGTATTTTAAAAGATACGATTCAATGTTTAGTTACAGAAGAAATTAATGGGCGATTTGATTTAGAGTTGCATTATCCAGTCTCTGGAGCTTTGTTTAATAAAATTAACGTTGATTTTTTGATTAAAGTAGATTGTGGTCACCATCATCGATCTAAAAATCAACGTTTTCGAATTGATCGTATTGATAAAAGTACGAATAATATTATCAAAATATTCGCAAGTCATATTTCAAAAGAAACTAAGAATTTTGTACTCAATCCAACAATTAACCCTATAAATAATACTGCACATGAGGCTTTAACGATGTGGCAAAATAATATTATCGGTGCGCATCCTTTTACTGCTGAATCTGACATACAAGCAAGACATTCTACAAATTTATCCATTTTAAACCATCCTAATGCACGTTCTGCATTAGGGGGTAATAGTGGTTCGATACTTGATGTTTGGGGTGGAGAATTTAACTTTGACAATTATCACATCAGATTATTATCAAATCGCGGTTCAACTTCAAACACATTAATTAGTTATGGACGCAATCTAATTGATTTAAAACAAGAAGAAAATATTTCAAATACTATTACATCTATTTATCCATTCGTGAGATTTCAGGAACAAAACGTTGAAAGATTTTTGACACTTTCTCCAAATCCAATTCTTCATTCGAATAACGCATACTTATTTTCTCACCACCGAACATTAGCTCTTGATTTATCAGATTATTTTGAAAATGACGAAGCTCCTTGTTTAGTCAAATTGAGAGAACTAGCTGAAAATTATTTATTGAAAAATAATATCGGAGTACCAAAAATTTCAATTTCCTTGAAATTTCTTGATTTAACAAAAGTATTGGATTCACAAAGTTTACCGTATGAACGTCTTAATCTTTGTGATATAGTACCAGTTCGAATTGAAAAACTTGGAATTGAAACAACTGCTAAAGTTGTGAGAGTTGTATGGAATGTTTTAAAAGATGAATTCGATACAATTGACCTAGGAGATATTAGAAAAACTTTGGGTGATAAAATCCGTGAAATTGAACGTGATGTCTCGATAATTAACCGTAATACTACTGATTCAATTCTCGCAGCAAATGGGAAGAATACTGTATTTTTTGGACCGTCTGTTCCGATTGGCAATCGCATAGGAGATGTTTGGTATTTTAATAACGGGAATGAGATAATCTTAATGAAAATCTGGGATGGTTTAGGTTGGCAGAATATGGAGTTATCAGGGGATCAAATTACTACAGGTACTATTAATGCAGCAAATGTGAATGTGATTAATGTTAATGCAAATTCTATTACCACAGGGATTTTAAATGGACTCCGATTTGTTGCACGTGGATCAGTTCATGACATTACTATTGATGAGGGCGAGATTAGGATTAGTGGGCGAGGGTTTCGAAGTGATTTAGGAGTAATGGATGAGGAGGAATTAGATTAAATGCAAACATTAAATATTAAAGATTATTTAGAAAATTTTAATTTTACACCGTCGCCAGATGCATCAATTTCTGGAACACGTACTTTGCTTGATTCTGATGGTTTAACATTGCGGGGGTTACGTATGTTAGGTGTTAATAATTTTATAGCGGATAATCATGATTTATGTGGTATGGTTCGTATTGGTATTAATTCTAATCCGATTTTAAATGGACAAACTATCTCGCAATTGGCAAATAATTTTGTTATAGAAAGTCCAAATTTACCAATATGGTTTAATACAAGGCACCCTTCAGGTATTCGCATTCAAAATGTAGGTGTTAGAGGAAATAGTTTGTTTGCTGAAAGTGGTACAAATTTTCATCTACAACCGCGCCATAGATTTAGAATAAATAGCCATGGACAAATTAGGTTTACATTAAATACTACCGCCAATCGAGATACTCTTCCTAATGTTTTTACTAGACAAATTTACGCTGTTACTAGACAAGCGCAAGTAGTTATTACCGGTCAAAATTTTAACGATCAAGTTACACAAACAATTGGTGATAATATCGACCGGCGTATGCTTGTAAACAGAACGACTGGAAATATCAGATTTGCTACTGGGGACGGAACTGGAAATATCAGAAGTGATCGACCAAGCCAAAGTGGGATTGAGGTTAATCATTTAGAAATCTCAAATTCTGCAACTGAAAGAAGATTATCTTTTAGAGCAGAAGGAGCAACAAATCGAGATATACTCCTTAACGGTGGTAATCTTAGAATTAGAAATGGCGCTGATGATGCAAATTTATTTACAGTAACAGAAGCTGGAACAATAGGTGGATCAGCAGTTTTAAGTGCTGCAAGAATAACTGGTGGAAGTTCTAGTGTAGGAAATGATAATGGAACTTTTCGGATTGGAAGTTTACGAGTAATATGGGGTAGAACTACGGTTGCTGGCTCAAATAATCTTGGAACAAGTAGACACGGTTGGCGCATTAATTTTGGACATACATTTTCACATCGACCGAATATTCAAATATCAACAAGTTCAGCGGCATTTACAACTGGTGGTGGACCAGGACCGTTAACTGGAATATCAGTTAGTGACGTTACAACTTCGAATGTTGAATTTACAGTACACAGATCAAATACTACTGGAACTGTGATTTACTGGATAGCCACAGGAAATCAAAATTAAGAATTAAAATAGGAGGTTTTTATATATGGAAATTATGGAAAAATTAATTAATGTATTGGGTCAAGAAATTGCACAACTAAAAGTTGAAAATGCAATGTTGAATTTACAAATTGAAGATTTATTATCAAAAAGTGTTCTTAATGAAGTAGGTGATAATAATGACGAGTGAAAAAATGTGGATTGTGGTGGAAGATGAAAAAATATTGGCAGTTAGTTCGCATCAAATCGAAGATGGTTTCGATGTAGAATTCGAAGAACTTGAGTATGATTTAGCAGCTTACCGATATGTCGAAGATAAAATATTATATGATTTTAATGCACATTTAGATTTTGTGAAAATGTTAAAAGAACAAGAATTATCAGATGCAAGTGACGAATCGATTCGAGCAGGATTTGAATTTGAAATTTCGCCTGATAATTTAGCGATAATTCCATTTGATGAAACAGGGCAAAAAAATCTTCAAGCAACGATACAATTATTCGAAAAAGGTATTATTCACTCTATTCCTTGGACTGTAAACCGGATAGGTGGTTCTGCTGATAGAGTAATTTTAACTGCTGAAATGAGTGAAGGTATCGCGTTAAGTGCAATGCTTCATACCCATGTTAATATTTCACGCTTTAGAGATCAGTTAATGCCTATTGTCAAAAGTGCTACAACAATTGAAGATGTGGAGAATGTAACTTGGGATGACAGTAATGTAAATTTTCGAGGTTTTCCTACTGTATATGAATGTAAAAACTTTTTAGAAAATAAAAAAATCGATATCGGGGATTTAAAATTATGAGAAAAATGAGCCAATGGGTAACCAATATATCTATTTTAATAAAACTTATCCTTCGAGGTGTAAGAAAGATGATTATATATAGGAGGTCTTGAAATGATAGAGAGATTACTTGATTTAGCACTTCCATCCGGAATTTTTGCGGTTCTTTTTATCTGGCTTTTATATACGACGAATAAGCGCAATGAGGTTCGGGAAGCGATGTACCAAAATATAATTAAAGAAAATCAGCTGATTATTAATACACAGGCTAAAGCATTTAATAGCTTGTCGGGCGAAGTAAAAGATATAAAATTAATCTTGAAAAAAGACAAATTTAGTAGTTGGAATTAAGGTTCATATAACTCCCATAAAAATATCTCGAATTTGAAATAAATTGTTGACATTTGAATTATTTTCATGTTATAATGAATTATCTCGATATCGAAGTATTTATTTTGGGGGTATTTTTTGTGGATGAGAATCAAAGTTTGAAATTGTATTCGGTATTAACGCGAGCAACACAATCAATAAATAAAAAAATCGAAGAAGATATTAGGTCTTATGGTCTCAATTTAACTGAATTCGGCGTTATGGAACTTCTATTTCATAAAGGAGATCAAGCGATTCAAAAAATTGGTGAGAAAATTTTAATTGCAAGCAGCAGTATCACGTATGTGGTGGATAAACTAGAGAAAAAAAACTTTCTCATTCGAAAATCTTGTCCAAACGATAAACGTGTAACATATGCATCATTAACAGAACTCGGATCACAGTTTATTGTGAAAAATTTTCCAAAACACCAACTTCTAATCGAACAAATATTCGAAAAATTATCAGAAGAAGAAAAAAAAATAATGATTGAACAGCTAAAGATTATTGGGAAGACTAATTACCAATAAAATCATATTTTTTTTCAGTAGTATTTCGAATTCGAGATATTTTATTTAACTAAAATGGAGTCATTTTAAAGTAAATAGCCCGAATACCCACAGTTATGTACTATTGGAGCAGAACGTGACATATAGTTCACAATCTATCGAAGTAAAACGTGATAAAATGTTAGTAATAGCATAACTACATAAATCGAAATGAAAAAATTTTACATAATTATCTCGACTTCGAGATAATTCTATCGCTATAAAATATAAGAAAATTGTTTATAATAATACATTAGAGGAGGTAAATTTTTATGAAAAAAATTACAGCTGGTATTCACCATATTACAGCTATTGTTGGTCATCCACAAGAAAATGTTGATTTTTATGCAGGAATTTTAGGTTTGCGTTTGGTTAAGCAAACAGTGAATTTCGATGACCCGAATACATATCATTTTTATTTCGGAGATGCAGATGCAAAACCAGGAACTATTATTACATTTTTTCCATGGCCAAATGCTTATCAAGGAATTATCGGTGATGGACAAGTAGGACTTACAACATATGTTATTCCACATGATGCTATGGATTTTTGGGAAGAACGTCTTCAAAGATTTGGAATTATATCTCGAAAACATCTTCGCTTTGGTGAAACATATCTTCAATTTAAAGATTTTCATGGACTACAACTTGAACTGGTGGAGCGTAGCGATGGTGAAGTTAATACATGGGAGTTTGATGACATAACTTCTCAAACCGCAATAAAAGGGTTCGGTGGCGCGGTTTTATTTTCAAGCGAGCCTTACCGAACAACAAATGTTTTAGAAAATGTAATGGGGCTTAAAAAAGTCGCTGAAGAAGGAGATTTTATAAGGTTTAAATCAACTGGTGAAATAGGGAATATCGTTGATGTTAAAATGACATCGATTGGTCGAGGTCAAATGGGTGTGGGAACTGTGCATCATATCGCATGGCGTGCAAAAGACAAAATTGACCAACTAGAATGGCAAAAATTAGTACGTGAAAGTGGACATGGCGTGACTGAGGTTCGAGATCGCAATTATTTCGACGCAATTTATTTTCGAGACTACGGTGGGATATTGCATGAAATAGCAACAGATGTACCTGGATTTTCACATGACGAAACCCCAGAAACCATGGGTGAAAAATTAATGCTACCTACAGAATACGAACATATGAGAGAAAATCTTGAAAAGAATCTGATTCCGTTCGAAGTGCGCATTCCAGACGCGGTGGTTCAATAAATGATAACTATTAATCCAGAAACCTTTAACGAACGTGAAAATTATCATTTTTTAACAAGTACTATTATTCCACGTCCGGTAGCATTCATAACAACCATCAATGAAAATGGAGTTGTAAATGGGGCACCATATAGCTACTTTAATATAATTAGTGCAAATCCACCACTTGTTGGCGTATCGATTCAACACAAAAACGGCGGACTTAAAGATACGGCCCGAAATATAAAAAAACAAAACGAATTTGTAATCCACATCGTTGATGAAGAAAATGTTGACCAAATAAATAAAACGGCTACGAATGTAGCCAGTAATGTGAGTGAGATTGATTTAACTGAGTTAACCCTCGTCCCAAGCAAGGTTATTTCTGTACCAGGAATTGTGGAAGCAAAAATGCGGATTGAGTGCGTATTAGATAGAATTATTGGCTTTGAAACCTGTGATCTTTTCATCGGTAAAGTTGTGGCTTACAATATAGATAATGATATTTATCAAGGTGGTACCGTGGATTCACATAAAATAGGTGCTATTAGTCGCTTGGCGGGGCATGAGTACGCGAAAATTGGTACGGCTTTTGAAATCAAAAGGCCAGTTTAAATTAGAGGTGGTGTTTGCATGGAACATATTTTCAAAAAAGGAAAAAATCTAGATGGAAATACGTTATTGATGTTACATGGGACTGGTGGCAGTGAGTTTGATTTGTTAGATATTGCTGATTTTATTGATTCTGATGCGAATGTTTTAAGTTTAAGAGGTGAAGTTCTTGAAAATGGGATGTCTCGTTTTTTCAAACGGCTAGCAGAAGGTGTTTTTGATATAGAGGATCTTATTTCAAGAACGCATCAAATCAAAAAAGAAATTTTAGAATTTTCACAAATTTACGGATTCAATAAAGATAAAATTATTCCAATTGGGTATTCTAATGGTGCAAACATTGCTGGGAGTCTTATTTTTCATTATCCATCATTGTTTAAGGCTGCGATATTATTTCATCCGATGGTTCCGTTAAGAAATATGAAAATTGATAGTTTAAAAAATTTGCCAATATTTATCGGAGCAGGTATAAAGGATCCAATCTGTTCTGTGGCTGAAACAAATGAATTAACCGAGATTTTATTGAAAAATAAAGCTGAAGTTTCTGTAAATTGGTATCAATTTGGGCATGCTCTTTCTCAAGATGAAATTAATGATGCGCGTGTTTGGTTTCAAAAAAATATTAAATAAATAGGAGGTTTTTGTATAATGGAAATTGGAATTAGTACATTTGTTGAAACGACAGCTGATGAGAATGGATATGTCGTAAGTCACGCAAAGCGAATTCAGGAAATTATCGAAGAAGTAAAACTTGCTGATGCGGTTGGTCTTGATGTTTATGGTATTGGTGAACATCATCGCGCTGATTTTGCAGCGTCTGCACCTGAAATAATTCTGGCAGCGGCAGCGTCAGTTACAAAAAATATCCGTTTAACAAGTGCCGTTACAGTACTTTCTTCTGTTGATCCGGTTCGAATATTTCAAAATTATGCAACTCTCGACGGGCTATCTAATGGTCGCGCTGAAATCATGGTGGGACGCGGTTCTTTTATAGAGTCATTTCCTTTATTCGGGTATGATTTAAAAGATTATCACGACTTATTTGAGGAACATTTAGAATTATTATTAAAAATTCAACAAGATAACAAGAATGTACATTGGAATGGGAAATTTCGTCCAGCAATAGATGGACTTGGTGTGTATCCAAATCCTGTTCAAGAAAAATTACCTATTACAATAGGGACTGGTGGAAATCCAGAATCAACATTGCGTGCTGCAAAACTTGGCTTGCCGATTGTCTATGCCATAATTGGTGGGAATCCAGCCAATTTTGCACCGCTTGTGGACTTATATAAAAAAGCCGCCCGCGAATATGGTCATGATGTTTCAAAATTGCAAGTTGCATCACATTCTCACGGATTTATTGCTAAAACAAAAGAGGAAGCAGAAGAAAAATTTTTCTTCCCAACTCAGAAAGTGATGAATCAGTTAGGAAAAGAGCGGGGATGGGCTCCTTATACAAAAGACAGTTATAATCGAGCTTTAGCACCTGATGGTGCGCTTTATGTGGGCGATCCAGAAACCGTTGCGAAGAAAATAATACACTTAAATAAAACAGTCGGAATTGAAAGATTTATGCTTCATTTACCACTCGGCACAATGGCTCATGAAGATGTTATGAGTGCGATTAAGTTGCTTGGTGAGGAAGTTGCTCCGCGTGTAAAAGCGGCATTAAAAAATTAATATAAATAAATGTAAATTTTGTTGACGGATAAATACTGTCCAAAAAATATAAAAAGGTGCGTGAACTCTATGTCAAAAAAAGTTTTAGTTGTAAAAGGAACTCCGTTTGAAGCGGGGATTTCAAGAAGTATGGAAGTTGTCGATGCGTTTGTTTCAGCCTATATTGAAGCAAATCCAAATGATGAGATAATGATTCGTGATGTGTTTGAAACAGATATGCCTTATATCGATGGTGCCCTTTTATCGGCATGGAATAAATTTGGTGAAGGTCTCACTCCAACAGAGGAAGAAATGAAGAAGGTTTCGGCTTATAATGAACTAACTGAAGAATTTTTAGCCGCTGATAAAATTATAATTCAGTCGCCTATGTGGAATTTAAGTATACCTGTGCAATTAAAAGGTTGGCTTGATACGATTACAGTGGCAGGGAAGACATTTAAGTATACTGAATCTGGACCGGTGGGACTTGCAACAGGGAAAAAAGCAATCCATATCCACGGAGCGGGTGGTAAATATTCACAGACAACTGGTATCGAGCATTCAGATGCTTTTGTTCGAGGTATTCTTGGATTTATCGGCGTTGAACTTGAGCCTACAATTTGGGTAGAAGGTGTGGATTACGATCCGAGTGCGAAGGATGAATTAATTTCATCTTTAAAAGAAAAAGCTCGAGAAATCGCACGCAATTTCTAAAATAAAAAAATTTAAATTTTAAGGTGAGTTCTTGTTAATTTAAGAACTCATTTTTTGTTTCAGCAATTACAATTTTTAACAAAAATATTTTAGAAAAAATTATACTATCGATTAAAGTTACCGTTAGTCACTTACAAGAAATGTCTTTTTATTTACAGATTACATTTTATTAGAATAGAATGTCCAATTTTAATGAATATTATTTCAAAAAAGTCTATTTTACTGTTGAAATCCAAGTCCAAATTCATTATAATATATTGTAGAAATAAATATCTATTATGTTACTGCGATAACATGGATAAGGGAGAGAAAAATAGATGTCGAAGTTTAAAAAGATGAACGTTTTATCACTCGTTTTAGCGACATTGATATTGTTTAATAGTGTTAGCGACCTAACGTATCGTGTTGTAGCACAATCAAATCAATTTCAAGAACTAGAGTTAGACGAGTCGATGATTTCTGATGATGATTTAGCGGAACTCGAGGAGTTACCTTGGAGTCAAGATTTTGAAATTGTGGGTCAGATTATTGATATTGATACAAAAAACCCGATTTCTATGGGTGAAGTAATACTAAATCTGGCAAATGACACAACACTTGAAGTTTTATCAAATAATGATGGCCAATTCAAGATTGAAATTCCAATAGATTTGTTTGAAGAAGAAGAACTTAGTATGTTGGAGTTATTTACGGTCTTATCTGGGTCGAGTTTATCGATAAATGCTGAAGGTTATATTAAAAGGGACATATTGATAGAAGAATTATTTGATTCTATCATAAATGAGACTGTTTTAAACGTGGAAATCCCTCTGCTCAAAGGGAATCTTGTAGATAATGATTCTTCTGTTATTACTGGTATTCTTACACTTGGAAATGAAATTATGGTAAATCATCCTGTTGCATTATGGATTGCTAGCGATGATACCATATCCTATACGAATGAACACGGTAGATTTATGTTTGAAGTACAACTTAATACCAACGGTGCAACATTATCGTCTAATGTAAATTATTCTAACGAGAATGATGAAATACTTGAGGCAATTAGTGGTAACGTTGAAATTTTTACTATTACGGATAATTTTATAGAAAAGGATTTAGCGTTAATGCTTATCGGTGTTGCAAGTGATAATCTTGATCGAAATCCGACAACCCACTATATTTATACTGCAGCTGATTTAAATAATTTCTTGTTGGGTACACTTGGTACAAATTATGATAATTTTGTTTTAATGAATGATATTGTAGCAACTGGTCGTAACGGTGTCGTTCAATCTGGAAATTTACCGAGTCCCAATGGTGGTAATAACTCGTTAGTGCAACATCATATGGGAAGACCAGCTATTAATGGCGAATCTTTTACTGGCTCATTTGTTGGAAGTCCTGATTTCATTAATGAACATGGCAGAGTCCCTGAAATCCATAATTTAAGGTTACGTCCACGAACAAATTCGCAAGCAGATACGCCAGGAGGTCATTTAGCAAATCCATCTAATAACCTCGGTTTAAATGATTTCGGTTTTATCCGAGTGCTTGGTGATGGTGCAGAACTGTCGAATATTAGATTTATGAATGCGTACTTTTATGACGGTGGAACAGGGTCTGGACCCTTACTTAGTAACAATCATACCACTATTTCAAATAATTCTACCGGAAACAACGGTATTTTAGCACAAAATGCGGGTGGTCATGGACCTCAATCTAATGGTGTAGCCGCAACAACAGTTCGTCAAAATCTTTCTACTCACCGAGGTATCGTTGCGGGGCGTGTACTACCTAATTCTAACGTTACGATTAATAATGTAAGTGTTGGTAGTGCAATTGGAAATTTAAATCATAACGAACGTGTTACGACAGCAGGACACGCTATAAATAATGTTTCTGCATCAAGATTTGCTGGTTTATGGAATGGACGTATATCTGGATTCATTAGTGTGGTTGAACCCGGTGCCACTGTAAATATAACCGATGCTGATATCTCAGTTAGAATGTTTCATCAGACTTTAGGTTCGTTTAATCAAATGGGTGGAGTTGTTGCAACAAATCGTGGAACATTAAATTTATCGAATGTTAATGTAGCAGCTGAAGGTGTTGAATCAAACTGGGGTCATACAGGACATACTAACCACACTATTTTTGCAGGTGCTGTAGTTGCAGAAAATGCAGGAACCATTAATTTCAACGGACATACAGATAGAAATAACATTCACTTGCGTACAATACGCGAAGCTTCAACATCAGGATTTAGTATAAGCACAGGAAATACAAATCGTGGTCATTTTGGTGATGTTGGAAGATTAGTAGGACATGCGAGTGGTCCGGTAAATTTCTCAAATGTAAATTTAACGGGTAATATTTTTGGAGTTCGTGATATAGGTGGAGCTATTGGATTTTCGAGTTCTGCGGTAACATTATCTAATATAACATCAACAGGTACAATAGGTGGAACTTCTGTTTCATTTTCGAATAATAACGTTGATGCGACGAGACCATTTAATGCGGGTGGGTTAGTTGGAAGATCAACAAGTGTTGTAAATATTAATAATTCAAATGTCGATGCTCAGATTTTTGGATCAAGAGGTACAAACATTATTACTGCAACAACGGGGGGATTTGTTGCAAATGCTCACTCTGCTATTATAAATAACAGTATTTTAAGCGGAGGATCACTCAACGACACATTAAATAGTGGCAATGGTGGAAATACAGGAGGTTTTATAGGACGAGCAACTGGTGCAGTTTCTATATATAACTCTGAAACAAGAAATGCAATAATGCAAAGTGGTTCTACTCATGCTAGAGCAAGGAATGCGGGACGAGGCGGTTTTATCGGATTAGTTGCCACGACTGGGACTGTGCACATAGAAAATTCTCAAAATCGCATAGAGGTTAATGGTAGTCGCGGAGACATAGGTGGTTTTATCGGTCGTATGCAAGGCAGGTATCTCAATATCAATAACTCGATTAACTATTCAAATGTTTCAATACAAGGAAATGCTATTTGGTGGGATGAAGAGCGCTCTGCAGGTGGATTTGTTGGCAATGTAATTAATTCAAAAATCTCTATCAATGATTCAATAAATGATGGAAGTCTTTCAGGTACTTCTCGTCGACGTGGAATGGGTGGTTTTGTTGGACATTCAACCGGAGCATCTTCTATTAATCTAACTAATGTTATTAATAACGGCGACATCACGCGAAGCAGTAGTGTACACTCAAATGTTGGTGGACTTTTAGGTTGGATGCGTGGAAACGTTACAATAGAGGATTCACAAAACAATGGCCATATGTTATCAACAGGAGCTGGTAACTGGACTTCTGAAAATACATTAGCAGGCCTTGTCGGGCGTGTTGATCAAACGTTACATATCTCGAATTCGGTTAATTATGCAAATATCACGAATGTACAAAATGTTCCAATGCGAGTCGGTGGCTTAGTTGGTGAGACAAGAGGAAGAGTTCACATAATAGACTCAGAAAATTTTGGGACTGTTGCTTCTACGAGTTCAAGAATTAATAATCATTCTGTAATTGGCGGAATAATTGGAAGAGTGCGATTCACAAATCCAGTTAATAATAGAAGGTTGATTCTCGATAATGTAAAAAATCACGGCAACATAGGATTTGGAATAAATTCAAATTCTGCGAATGAAAATGTTGGAGGTATAATTGGCCATACATTTAATGCTAATAGTTCTCAACTTCAAATAAATAATGCGAGTAACTACGGAACAATCCGTGGCAGACAACATGTTGGAGGAATAATCGGTTTTAATGATACTGTAAATTTAACGATAAATTCTTCAGAAAATCATGGAAATATTCATAGTCATTGGGCAACAAATAATGCACGAGGACATATTGGTGGCCTAGTAGGCCGAAATTCAAGAAACGGATTAAATATTACACAAAGTTTCAATTCAGGCACTGTTAGTACTTTATCTAACTCAGGGCATGGTTCTCTAACAAATACATCAACAGGAGGACTAATTGGAAATAGAAGTGCAGGAAACGTGATAATAAGTGAGAGTTTTAACGTTGGTGAAATAATAGGAGTTGATAGAAATACAGGAGGACTTGTAGGTCTGACGCAAGGGTCCGGATTATTGACTATTCAGAATACTTTCAATCTTGGAACTATAACAACAAGAACTAGTGGTTCTGGTGCAGTTTTACAAAGACGTCAACGCTCAGGAAATGGAATTTTAGGATTTAGATCCGGTGGAAATGTAGTAATAGAAAATACCTATAATGCTGGACTCGTTCAAGGTAGACCTATTTATGGTTCAGCGGCATCAGCTGCTAATTCTGCACTAGGTAACTATATTACATTTAGAAATGTATATTTTGATTCTTCGATTCATCGAGGAGTTGACCAAACTATTTCTAGAGGTACAATCAGTGGTGTATCGACGGATATGTTAACAAGGTCGTCATTATCAGGTTTAACTGGAAATAGCTGGTTGAATGGTATGCAACTTTTTAGCGATGAGACTAAATATTTAAATACTTATCCTTATTTAGCTTGGCAAACCAGTGGAAAAATTGAAACACAATTTTTGAATTTTGTACGTGACAGTGAAACAAACCAATCATTTACAGATTTCGAACAAATGGGTCAACGTGATATTGAAATTAGTATTCCTGATGGGTTTGAAAACGAAGTTAAATATTTTTCACCTTATATTTCGACGATAAACAATCATTTTTCTGTTATCTCATCCACTCAAAGTATGCTTAGTATAAATGAAGATAATTTAAAATCAATCGGAGTTATTAGTGAAAACTGGGTAGTAGGATTTGATATATCAGATAGAACTGGAATTATGGTAGTAGCCATAGACGAAATAACTCAAGATATTATTTCTTGGGCTCAAATAGATGTGGATGGCGCTAATATATTAGACGAAATCAACGGTGCTATTGTTCTTAATGAAATAGATGTTGATGGATTATACTTGAATTTTAATGCATTTGGCTATGAAGACTTATCTCACTTTATTAGTTATGAAGATTATGTTGATAATCCAACAGGTGTGCATTTTGTACCGATGATACGAGTAGAAATCCCTTATGTACGAGTAGAAATTCGTGAAAATATAAATTCAAACCCTGTTATTGCTAACTCTTGGCTAAATCACGAAAGAGTCGATTTAGATCCATTCGGTCCAAATCAGATTCCAGCACTTAGTAACCCCTCTCCGAGACATTTTATGATTGATAATTTTAAATTTAACGATATCTTAATAGCTGGTGCTCCACAATTTGATATAAGAACGTCACAAATTTCAAAAGAGGATTTTGTATATATATCAAATCAACCTTCGATTGCAAATCCTCACATAATTCATCTTTACTTAAATGACATAAGTTTGCCTGATTTAACTCTAAGTGTAGTTTGGATGGAGCCGATCGCCCAACCTACTGAAAATCAAGATAATCCGATGAGAGTTAATGTAAACCGAGGAGGATCAAATATTAACGCTACGAATATTGTAGGTTCGCACACACCATTACAATTCATAAATCCTGATGGGACAACTATTTTACCAACATCAAGCAATGTTGGTGGTGCAAATGGTAGCCAATATTTATTGAGAAATACAACACTTTTAACTGATTTTAGAATCGGAGCTAGCGGATTCAGAATGAGTGAATTTACAAATATCGGAGACTTATTAGAGTTTAACGATTCGACTGATGAAACAAGTGAAGGAAGTATATCTCCTAATATTACTATAGAATTAGAACGTTTAATTCGATTAACAGTTAATGTAGTTGAAATAACTGGAACAAATGATACAGGTGATTTTATTTTTTCAGCACCAACGACTATGCCAATTTTAGAGTTTTCTGACGGTCTCGAGAATGTTGATCAACGAACTTTGTCAAGAACTTCCAATAATGTATTTACTGTTACAGGGGTAGAAGGAGAACAATTAGTTGCAACCGCTCCTGGATATAATGTAGCGTTTCACGTTATAGATTACCTCGATGACGTCACTACAAGACATTCGACTTCGAATAATTTTATCGGTTCAACTGGAACTATAACGATGATTCTAACTCCGATTGAAGAAATGGCTAGAACTGTTATCTTTGATTATTCTCCAGGCGCATATTATGGTACAGTCAATGTTCGAATAAATGGTGAGGAAACTGGTAATATAATTGCACAGTTACCAGGAACATCATTGTCGTCACATACGAACTTAGATATCGAGTTAATAGAAAACAATGGTATATTTTCTCATTGGTCAAGTCCACAATTTCCTAATCAGACATTTACTACCTCAGAAATTATGAATATAGAACTAACGAATTCGTTAACTTATTTTACTGCGAATTTTAACTTTAATCAGCATTCTACACACACATTAACATTAAATTTATATGATGGTTCGGGAGACAATTATGTAATTCCTGTCGTGTTAGGTAATCGCTTAATCGATGTATTACCTGACTTTGTTGTTGATAGGGTAGAAGAACAAAGTCATAACCAAGGTTGGGCTTTTTGGGGATGGTTTACGAATCAACAATTAAATTCTTCTGGAAGAATTAGAAATGATTATCGTAGACCATCGGTTACAGATGATGGAATCGATCTAAACTCGATACTTTCTCAAGAAATGTTTATTCTCGAAAATCAAATTTACAATATAGATTTATATTCAATTTGGGCATTATGGGGCGATGTGAATGACGATGATGAAGTAGATTATAATGATTTCAATTTATTAAGAGATTTTTTAGTAGGATTCTCTGTTGAAATTGTCAAACCAGCTGCGAAAGTCACCCGCAATTCTCAAATTACATTCGCTGATTTAAATTTGCTTAGACAATACTTAGCCGGATTTGAAGATACAATACTTGGACAAGAGTAAAAAAAATTTCAAGAAAATATAGGGAGGTGTGGGTCATTACTCCATCTAAAGTTAAAATATCAAAAAAATTATTTTTAATCTTACGAATCTTTATGGCACTAGTTCTTATGGTAACAAAGCCTTTGAATAATGCGTCTGCAAATTCTAACTCGATTTTTTTACCTCAAGAAAATAATGTTAATCACTTTATCGAAGAAAGTGATTTGTCTAATTACTCTTCACTAGGTAATTCACCGATTTGGCAAATAACGAATGAAGACGGACATCCCGGAGAAGAAATTGAATTAACATTGATTAATCTACAATCAACTCAACATAGTCTTGGTTTTACTTCAATAGTTATCGAATATGATGAAACTATCTTAACATTTTTAGAAGATACTGATTCGAATTATGCAACAATGAACATGCAAGCACCGATGATTTTAAATCATATACCAGGGTTTATTATTGTACTTTGGGATTTTATAGATGATATACCAGCATATAATTATGGATTAGGTTTATTTGTTAATATGAAATTTCGAATAAATGATACTGCTAAACCGGGTAGTATTTCCACAGTACAAATAGTTGAAAATATTCCTGGTACACATACCCATACTTTTTTTGGGGGGAGATATTCTGTACCAAATGAAAGTAATCCTAGTATAATAGCGGGCAATCCAACAATGGATTTTGGTTTACTTATAGCAGGAGGTGTTACAATTTTAGGAGATGAGGAAGTTCGTTTTCCTATTCGAGAAATAGATATATTAAATGAAAACTTATCTCCTTCATTATTAATACCTAATCATCCAGGAACAAATGCAAGCGGAATTTATCAAGATAATGTAGATTATACAAAACACTTAGATAATAGTACTGGGATTGTTTGGTTATATATCAACGCACCACTAGGAAGCTATTTTCCACTAAATGAGTTAGAACGAATTTTACACTATGACAATGTTGAATATACTCTTTTGCAATATATTAGGTTTAATGAAAATCAAATAAGAATTCAATTAGTTAGATCAAATTGGAATATACCGAGCCCGACTATTCATGCGGATTTTACACAGGAAGAAGTTTGGCAATTAATTGTTCAACCCGAATTTATAACTTCTAACTTAGAAATTATTATGAAAATGCCGCATTCTACTCGTTTTACGTTTATCGTAAATGTTTATAGTGATGGAAGTTATAGTTTCAAAATAAAAGAGGATGATGAATTATATATTAAAGATGAATTTATAATTACAAGAGATTCTGAAAGTGGAGAAATCAACATTTTTCTACCAGATTCAATATTTGATGGAGATGGACGAGTTAATTTAACAGTAAATGAAACCACAGTCAGAGGAGAACTTGGAAATTCTGACTCAGAATTCTATTTTACTGAAGGAGATTCTGACGCTGATGCTGACTCAGATGCCGATGCTGATTCTGATTCCGATGCTGACTCAGATGCCGATGCTGATTCTGATTCCGATGCTGATTCTGACTCCGATGCTGATGCTGACTCAGATGCCGATGCTGACTCTGATGCCGACGCTGACGCAGATTCCGATGCCGACGCCGATGCCGATTCCGATTCTGATGCAGATGCTGACTCTGACGCAGATGCCGATGCTGACTCAGATGCCGATGCTGACTCCGATTCCGACGCTGACGCAGATTCCGATGCCGACGCCGATGCCGACGCCGATGCCGACGCCGACGCGGATTCTGATGCTGACTCAGATGCCGATGCTGATTCTGATTCCGATGCAGATGCTGATTCTGATTCCGACGCTGACTCCGATTCTGATGCGGATTCCGATTCTGATTCTGATGCGGACGCAGATGCTGACTCCGATTCTGATTCCGATTCTGATGCGGACGCAGATGCTGACTCCGATTCTGATTCCGATGCGGACGCAGATGCTGACTCCGATTCTGATTCCGATGCTGATTCTGACTCCGATGCTGATTCTGACTCAGATGCCGATGCTGACTCCGATTCCGACGCTGACGCAGATTCCGATGCCGACGCTGACGCAGATTCCGATTCCGATGCCGACGCCGACGCGGATTCTGATGCGGATGCCGATGCTGATTCTGATTCCGATGCTGATTCTGATTCCGATGCTGATTCTGACGCGGATTCCGACGCTGATGCCGATGCTGACTCAGATGCCGATGCTGATTCTGATTCCGATGCAGATGCTGATTCCGATGCCGATTCTGACTCGGATTCCGATGCAGATGCTGATTCCGATGCAGATGCTGATTCTGATGCCGACGCTGACTCTGATTCTGATTCTGACGCAGATGCAGATGCTGACTCTGATTCCGACTCTGACTCCGATTCTGATGCGGATTCCGATGCCGATGCTGATGCTGACTCAGATTCCGATGCCGACTCCGATGCCGATGCTGACTCCGATTCAGATTCCGATTCCGATGCTGATTCTGACGCTGACTCCGATTCTGATGCTGACTCTGATTCCGACGCAGACTCCGATTCTGATGCGGACGCTGACTCTGACTCTGACGCAGATTCCGATGCCGACGCCGACGCGGATTCTGATGCGGATGCGGATTCTGATTCCGATTCTGACGCTGACGCTGACTCCGATTCTGATGCAGATGCTGATTCCGACTCCGATTCTGATTCTGATGCCGACGCTGACTCTGATTCTGATGCTGACTCAGATGCCGATGCTGACTCAGATGCCGATGCGGATTCTGATTCCGATTCTGATGCAGATGCTGATTCCGATGCAGATGCTGATTCTGATTCCGACGCTGACTCTGATTCTGATTCTGACGCTGACTCCGATTCTGATTCCGATTCTGACGCTGATGCTGACTCCGATTCTGATTCCGACGCTGATTCTGACGCTGACTCCGATTCTGATGCGGATTCCGATGCCGATGCTGATTCCGACTCCGATTCTGATTCCGATTCTGACGCTGATGCTGATTCCGATGCTGATTCTGACGCGGATGCCGACGCTGACTCCGATTCCGATGCGGACGCTGATTCCGATGCCGACGCCGACGCAGATTCCGATTCCGATGCTGATTCTGATTCTGATGCGGACGCTGATTCCGACGCTGATGCCGATACTGATGCCGACGCCGACTCCGATTCCGACGCCGACGCGGATTCTGATGCGGATGCGGATTCTGATTCCGATTCTGATTCTGACGCTGATTCCGACTCCGATTCTGATTCCGATTCTGACTCAGATGCTGATGCTGACTCAGATGCCGATGCTGACTCCGATTCCGACGCTGACGCAGATTCCGATGCCGACGCCGACGCGGATTCTGATGCGGACGCTGACTCCGATTCAGATGCCGACGCCGACGCGGATTCTGATGCGGACGCTGATTCCGATTCTGACTCTGATTCCGATTCCGATGCTGACGCTGATGCAGATTCTGACTCTGACTCTGATTCCGATTCTGACTCTGATTCTGACTCCGATACAGACTCTGATTCCGATTCAGACGCTGATGCAGATGCCGATGCAGATGCCGATGCAGATTCTGATTCTGATGCAGATTCTGACTCCGATGCAGACTCTGATTCCGATACAGACGCTGACTCTGATTCTGATGCAGACACTGATTCCGACGCTGACTCCGATTCCGATACAGACGCTGACTCTGATTCTGATGCAGACACTGATTCCGACGCTGACTCAGATGCCGATGCTGACTCAGATGCCGATGCTGATTCTGATTCCGATGCTGATTCTGACTCCGATTCTGATTCTGACTCCGATTCCGACGCTGACGCAGATTCCGATGCGGATGCTGACTCCGATTCAGATGCCGATGCTGACTCCGATTCTGATTCCGACTCCGATTCTGATGCAGATGCCGACTCTGATTCCGATGCTGACGCTGATGCAGATTCTGACTCTGACTCTGATTCCGATTCTGACTCTGATTCTGACTCCGATACAGACTCTGATTCCGATGCTGACTCCGATGCAGACTCTGATTCCGATACAGACGCTGACTCTGATTCTGATGCAGACACTGATTCCGACGCTGACTCCGATTCTGATGCAGATACCGACTCTGATTCAGATGCTGATTCTGACTCCGACTCAGATGCCGATTCCGACGCTGACGCTGATGCAGATGCCGACTCTGATTCCGACTCTGACGCTGATGCTGACGCTGATTCTGATTCTGACTCTGATTCTGATTCCGATGCAGATGCCGACTCTGACGCTGATTCTGACTCCGATTCCGATACAGACGCTGACTCTGATTCTGATGCAGATTCTGATGCAGACGCTGACTCCGACTCTGATTCCGATTCTGATGCCGATGCAGATTCTGACGCTGATGCTGATGCAGATTCTGATGCAGATGCCGACTCTGATTCCGACTCCGATTCTGATTCCGACTCCGATTCTGATTCCGACTCCGATTCTGATGCAGATGCAGATTCTGATGCAGATGCCGATGCAGATTCTGATTCTGATTCTGATGCAGATTCCGATTCTGATGCCGATGCAGATTCTGATGCAGACGCTGACTCCGATGCCGACTCTGACTCCGATTCCGATTCCGATTCTGGAAACATTGGAAGCGAAAACCGACCTAATCTACCACAAACAAACGCCGTTTCGACAAATATTTTTAAATACGGTTTAGGCATAGTCGGTTTAACAATATCATCATTATTGAAAAAAAACAAACAAAAAGATTCAAATTATAATTCTAGAAATCAATAAAATGGCAATATAAAAGCATGGAGTATTACCTCAAAACTCCATGCAATTTTTTTAATTAAGATTCACGGAGGAAATTAAAGTGTCAAAAAAAAAAATAAAATACTTCAAGAATCAAAAAAAGCACCTTCAAAAAGAAAAGAAGAGCACAAAAACTTATCAAGAAATAAACGAATTCAAGGTTCGATTGAAACTTGACAAAATAAAAAAAATATTTTTAGAAAAAAATTCACAAAGGATTAAAGAATTAGAAACATCGTTGGATCGAGTTCTTCAACCAATTGTTTTATTTTTTTCGGTCTCAGATATTCAAACTAGAGCACGTGTTTTTAAAGGGCGGGGATTGGATTTCAATATAGCTTGGGAAGATGCAACGCAGGAACTTTTCAAATTCTTATCTTTAAACAAAGAGTATGATGTGAGATGGGCAAAAGTTGATATAGTAAATCATTTTGAAAAGATTCACATTTTGGATTTAAATGAAATACTCAAACAAATACACTTTGCTTATTTCTATAGAAAGGGAATTAGTTTTGACGAGAACTTCGAGCAAGCATTTTTGGAAGAAGAAATAAATGGAAATAAATTATTAAAATATTATTCACTTGAAGACATGGAAGCAAGAAAAATTGACTTTGAGAGTGTTCGTTTGAATTTAAGCAACATAAATAATTACCGAAAGATTTATTTTTTAGCACCGCCATTAAAGGAAATTCCTACAGAAATTTATACATTTTCGACAATTTCGTATTTTTTAGACGAAAACGAAAACATTTATGAGTTGTATCGAAACAATGTTGATAAAGGACGTAGGAAAATTGAAAAAATCACAGATGAAGTAGTTTATGATACGATTTTGAAAGCTTCTCATTATTTACATGATTTAATTGATGAGAATGGAAAATTTATTTATGGGTACTTCCCAATATTTGGAAAAGCGATGGCTAATTATAATATTTTGCGTCATACTAGTTCGTTGTGGAGTTTGATTAATTTGTACCGTATAACTAAAGATAAAAAAATATTAAAAAATTTGGACCTTGCGATTGATTATATGATTGAAAATAATATCGAATACGGTGATTTTAACACAGCTTTTTTAGTGGAAAGAAGTGTTGATGAAATAAAACTTGGTGGAAATGGTCTTGCTCTTATAATGTTGACTGAATATACGGATATTTTGAAGTCAAAGAAGTATATCGCATTAATTAAGATGCTTGCGAATGGAATAATTAAGATGCAAAATGAAGATGGTTCATTTGTACATATTCTAGATTTTCCAACGTTCAGTGTAAAAGAAGAATTTCGTGTTGTTTATTATGACGGAGAAGCAGTTTTTGGCCTTGCTCGAGCATACTCTGTAACAAAAGAAAAAAGATTTTTAGATGCAGCTGTACTTGGTGTTGAAAATTTTATTGATAAAAATTACGTGCGATATACCGATCACTGGGTCGCATATGCCCTAAATGAGGTTACGAAATATTTGCCGAATAGTCGTTATTTTGAATTTGCTCTGAGAAATATTAATGAGAACCTACCTCGTATTTATAGACGAAAAACATCGTTTCATACTTTTTTAGAATTATTAACTATAGGTTGGGAGACGTATGAACGAGCTATTAATTGCGGATTAGATTTACCTTATTTAAAAAATTTCGATGTTGAACGTTTTGCTACTACGATTTATCGACGAGTTCGGCATATGCTAAACGGTTTCTTTTATCCAGAGATTGCTATGTATATGAAATTTCCTAATCAAATTTTAAATTCATTTATGGTAAAACATCACGCTTATCGTGCTAGAATTGATGATATTCAACATTTTATTGGTGGTTACTATTTTTATATTGTTTATTATGAGAAAATTCATGCACACCTCAATCTTGATACTATGAATTTTGATTGTTCGTATCCGAAAGTTTCCAATCCAGAAATCGATATGAATTTGTAAGGACGAAATGATGAAAAAATTAAAAAAAGTAAAAAAAATATCCACTTCATGGTCGGCTGAGGAGTTAGCATTATACTTAGATGGATTTTGGGAAATACTTCCATCCAAAAAGGGTTGGAATGTTTCTTTGTTTACAACGTTACAACTTTCAAAATTAAATAGAAATTTTGACCACATGGATAAACATATGGCTATTGTTTCCACAAACCATGGTATTCCTGATTGGATAACATCTGTTCCGATGGGGTTTATTGTCGGAATCGATATAGATTTTCCTGTTGATGATAGGCCCATTTTGCGGGTGAAGAATCCGGAGGATGTTTTTTATAAACTTGCCCTGTTTGGTCGAAATAGAATTGAAAATTTTGGTGGGTCTGTTGTTGCAGTGACGGGAAGTGTTGGTAAAACTTCAGTCAAAGATTTATTATCCTATGTTCTTCACAATTTCGGGAATGTTGTAAATTCTAGAGGAAGCCTCAATGCGTTGACCGAAATTCAGTGGGGGCTTGCAGCTGGCGTTTTACAACCTGATTTTACAGTGCTTGAGGTGTGTGAGAATTTTTTAGCTGGTAGACAAACGCGAACAAAGGATTTGATTAAACCGAAAATTGCGATTATCACTCAAGCGAGTTTGGCACACGCTGATGAGATAGATTGTGTAGATAATGACGAAGATATGGCGAGGTTGTTGTGTAAAATCGTTGAAAAAATGGATTCGGATGGTGTGGTATTAATAAATCGGGAAATCAAACATTTTAGTTTAATTAAAGATTACGTTTTATCCCTTGGATATCTTCCGGTTTCATATGGAATTCGACTAAACGACACGAAAAGAAATGATATTGATGTCTATATTACAAGCATCATAGAAAATCCGGAAAATAGTGGGTCAATTATTTCAGCAATAATTTATGGAGAAGAATTCGAATTTAAACGTCCGACTTTTAGTGTCGGCATGGCTTTAAATTCACTTGCAGTTTTGGCTGCGGTTTATCATTTAGGTTTAGATGTTAAAAAAGCAGCTAAAATATTATCACACGCACCTGTTACAAAAAGTAGAGAAGAAACATATAAAATCGAGCTTGGAAATAAAAAAGATTATGTTGAGATTGTTGATGATTGTTACAACGCACAACCATTGTCGATAATGGAATCAATAAATACGTTAAAGTTTCGTCATCCACAACCAGGTGGGAGAAAAATTTTTATTATGGGAGACGTCACTGTATTTAAGGATTCTCGCTATAAAGACGGCTATTTTTCCTTTGTTTTACCTTTTCAAAATAGTGGATTTGATAAAATATTTTTCTTTGGAAACGATGTCGGTGTACTTGCACAAGTGTTAAATCCTTCACAAGTTGGTGGAGTGTATGTTAATCAAGAATTACTTCTTGAAGCAGTGTTTAATGAACTTAGATCTAATGATTTATGCGTGGTTAAAGTGACGAGTGCTGGAATAAAAAGTAAAAATTTAGCATTGAATTTAATCAATAAGTTGAATAATGAATATTTAATAAAATAATTTCGTCTCATAATTAATGGTAAGTTAGTAAAAATATTTATTTATGAGTATTTAAATCACCATGATACTCTGGTGAATTATAGTACTTCACAGAGTTTAACAAAAGGTAAAATTATTAAAGTCTATGAAAGTATTTTAACAAAAGAAGGGAAAACATATATTGATAAACTAATTTGCAGTGCTGAAAAATTTTTAAATATTGCTAATTCTGGTAATGAAAGTTTTATGAACATTAAAGGTTTGGCGAACTAGATTCAACAACAGCATATCCATTACTTTTAGATTTATATTTTAATCAAAATGCACTTAAATTATCTGATATTCATTTTGAAAAGATTCTAAGATTATTAATAGTTTTATTTGTCAGAAGAAATATTACATTAATTCCAAAATCTTCAAATCTAAGAAATAATCTTTTTACTTTGAAAAATAATATTCACAATCAAGGTTTTAACTTCAGATAATTTGGTAAATTATTTAGAAGAAGAGATGAAAAAAATTATTCCAAACGATGATGAAGTGATACGTAGTTTGAAAAATGACGGAATATATGACAAAAATGTAAAAACAACTAGATTTATATTAATTCAATTGGAACGTGAAAGAGGTAATTTCTTTAATAAAGACATTATAGATGCATTAGATTTTTTTCTAGATTCTGTCTCACTTTAACTACATACAATTAAGAATTATCAAGAAGAAATTTTACAGATAAATTATCGATTACTGATGCCAAAAATAATAATATCATAGGTCTTAGAACACCTCTATATTTAAATAGTTCATTATTATCAGAAATAAATGAAAAAAATCCAAAATGGACGGTTGAAAATATTAATAATAGAAATGAAATACTAATTAACGCTGTAATAGAAATTTTTAAAATATAAAAAATTAA
>JGI24703J35330_11748698_pt1 | contig 25787 bp, 22 predicted proteins | sample TergutNt197P1_FD_35330 | JGI IMG/M metagenome (IMG submission 35330)
ACACACTTTTAACCCTGATTTTGGAACACGTGGAAGCGTGGGTGATAACATGTGAATATATGAAATAAGTTTGTTTATATTGGGTTGTTGACTTTATTTATATTTGTTGACTTTATTTATATTTAATGATATACTATAATTTATATAGTAATACTCCTAAACCTATCTATCCGAATTAAATAATTAAAACAAAAAAATATAAAACGAGGTAAAAAGCATGAACGTAACAACCACAATCTGCCCGCATTGTAAGGAGCCATTTACGCTTTCTGAAGCGATTCAGCATCAAGTTGAAGAAGAACTTATAAAAGCAAAGTCAAAACAAACGAAATTGTTAGAGCGCGAATACAACACTCAAGCTGAAAAGAAAATCGAACTGGCTGTACAATCTGCTCTGGAAAAAGCCGAGCAAAACTCCGAACTTGAAACCGAAAAACTACGCATTCAAGCCACAAATGCCAAAGAGAGCGAAAAACAACTGCGTGAAGAATTAACAACGCTTTTAGACGAACTTAGTAAAGCAACTCAAGCACGTGATGAAGCTGAACTCTCGGCACGACGTGAGCTATTCAAAAAAGAAAATCTGATTCGTGAAGAAGCTACTAAAAAAGCGAACGAAAAAGCCAATGAAGATTATAACACAAAAATCCGCGAACAAGAAGAAACAATCGGAAAACTACGCGAACAGCTCACGACCGCAAAACAAGTCGCTGAACAGGGTTCACAACAATTACAGGGTGAAATTCTTGAAATCGACATCGAAAATAATTTGCGTTCAGCCTTCCCTTTTGATGAAATCACTGAAGTCAAAAAAGGCGAACGTGGTGCAGATATCCGACAAATCGTAAACGAACGTACTCACCAAGATTGCGGGCTCATTTTGTGGGAGTGTAAGAATGCAAAGACGTATCAACAAAGCTGGCTGACTAAACTTAAGGACACGCTATCTTCTGAAAAAGCACAAATAGGTGTGATTGTATTCTCGTCACCAAGCGACGATAGTGAAGATTTCAAGCAACTTTCCGAAAACATATGGTTAGTAAAACCTCGTTACGCAATCATGCTCGCCACTTTTTTAAGAGAAGTTTGTTCAAAAGTTGCACTTGCAAATCGCAACGCCGAAGGTAAAGACATAAAAGTCGAAATGATTTATAACTATCTAACTGGTGGAGAATTTAATAGCCGTGTCAGACATATTATTGAATCGTATAATGATATGGCAACCCAGCTTACCCTCGAAAAAAAGCAGACTCAAAAACGCTGGGCAGCTCAAGAAAAGATTATCGAAAAAGTAACCACAAGCCTATACGGAATGAGCGGTGATTTACAAGGAATAGCTGGACAAGAAATCATAGCTTTACCAGATATCAATGAGGAATAGGGGGCAATACCACTCTTGAAAAATTACAATTCAGAACGTGCAGGGCTTTTAGACGAGGTGCGGGGGTTCGCAATACTTTGTATGGTAGCTTATCACATAATGTTCACACTTAGAGAAATTTATGGCATACACAACTGGCTAACAGAATTAACTGCACAATCATGGTTTGATATAATCTGGGCAATATTCGCAGGGACTTTTATTTTCATTTCAGGGATTGTTTGTCGATATTCAAGCAATAACTTAAAACGAGGGGCTGGATGCTTTTTTCTCGGAATGTTGGTCACGTATATAACTGCAATAGTAGCTAACCCAAACCTCGTAATTATGTTCGGAATTTTGCATTTACTCGGCATCTCAATGCTACTTTTCGGATTAGGGCAAAAACTATTCGATGCAGTACCATCACTCGTAGGATTGATTATTAGCATATTTATGTTCTCCGTCACAACAAATGTTCGCGAAGGCACAATCGGGATTGGTGGTGCAGTACTCGAATTGCCACGAATACTCTATAACGCAAGGCTTCTCTTTCCTTTAGGATTTAGGAGCGAAAGATTCGCTTCAGGTGACTATTTTCCACTTTTACCATGGTTTTTCCTGTTTATGGCAGGGGCGTACTTTGGGGTATATGTCAAAAATGGTAACTGCCCTAACTTTTTCTACACCACACGCATAAGAATTTTAGCAACCGTCGGCAGACATACTATTTGGATTTATCTCCTCCATATGCCGATTGCTATACTGATTATGGATTTGATTTTCGGTGGATTTTTGTTTGGAAGGTGAAATTTTATATGCTAAACCAATTTTCAAGAACACAGCTAATTTTCGGTGAGGAAGCTATGCAGAGATTATACGCTTCAAGAGTAGCAATTTTTGGCATAGGTGGAGTAGGCGGATACACCACTGAAGCATTAGCACGAAGCGGAATAGGCGGTTTCGATTTATTCGATGATGACAAAATTTGCCTAACCAATTTAAATCGCCAGTTACACGCAACACGAAAAACAGTTGGACAATATAAAGTAGATGTTGCAAAAGAGCGTATACTCGAAATCAACCCAAAAGCATCAGTGAAAACCTTTAAGATGTTCTATTTACCTGAAAACGCATCAGAAATCGATTTATCACAATATGACTATGTTATCGACGCAATTGACACGGTAAGCGGTAAAATCGAACTCGCTGTCAGATGTAATGAGTGTGACACGGCGTTCATAGCGTCAATGGGAGCTGGAAACAAAATCGATGCTTCAATGTTTTTAGTAGCGGATATATATCAAACCTCAGTGTGTCCACTCGCCCGAGTAATGCGACGTGAACTCCGTAAGAGGGGTGTGCAAAAATCCAAAGTAGTGTATTCAAAAGAAGTGCCACTACCTCCGCTAGAAGACATGAAAAATAGCTGTCAATCAAATTGCATCTGCCCTCCAGATACAGTGCGAAAATGCACTCATAGGCGACAAATCCCAGGTAGTAATGCTTTTGTACCAGCAGTCGCTGGACTAATAATAGCTGGAGAAGTTGTCAAAGAATTATCAAAGCATCATTTTTCACAAAACTCTTGACAAACGCCAATAAAAATGTTATGATGGTAAGGTGTGTTGTAATTTAATAACGGTTACCTGTGGCGGGTTGCCTCAAAGAAGTGAGCCACAGAGCCAATTTGAGCACCAAAAGTCAAAATCAGGCTTCGCCTGATTTTATAAGACTTTTGTTGCGGAGCAATATAATAGGGATGTGGTTAGAATGCCTGATGTAGAAAAAAATAAATCCAACCAGTCTGTAACGATTGAAACTGACAATGTTATTGAAACGGCGAATGACAGAATAAAAAAACAAGCTGAACAGCTAAATAAAGAGTGCAATAAACGCCTACATATGCGAAGAATGAGCAAAATTTTATTTTTCGCTATGACGGTGAATTTTTTGTTGGCATCAGCAGCAATTTTAGGTGTAACAATATTCAGTATGGAGAGTATTTCCGATAACTTGTCAAGAGGTGATATGGCAAACTCTATGCGGATTATCGACTCAATGATTGAACAGAAAAAATGCACTTCTCACAGCACTGCGACTGTTCTTGCACAAAACACACTTATTAGAAACGAGTTGCAACGCGAAAATATCGAACGTCTACAATTATTAGAGATAGTAAACAATATTTTCGCTGAAATTGACCTGCGTTCAAGATACGATTTTGTCACAATTGCCGATGCTGAGGGTTATGTAATCGGGCGTGTTCACCGTGCAGAATCGGGTGACAATATCTCTCACAGAATCAGCGTTTCGCACGCCTTAGAAACACAAACCCCTAAAACTGGAATCGAGTTTACTGGTGAAACTACTATGGGCATTATGTCAACCGTTCCAGTAATCGCTGACAACGGCGAATTAGTAGGAGTAGTCTCAGTAGGATATAATTTTGGGAGCGAGCAGTTCATCGACGAACTTAGCTACGTAACTGGAACCGAAGTTACAGTATTCCGCCAAACCGAAGCTGTAATGACTACAATTATCAGAAACGATGGAAGCGAAGAACGCTCAATCGGAACGCATATGCGTCCTGATATTGCTGAAGCTGTTTTAGAACGTGGCGAAATTTTCCACGAAACAACCTCAGATATTCCGCCTCGCCCCAGCGAAACTTTCCTTGTGTACTACACCCCACTTGTAGGATTAGATGGTGAATCTATGGGGGCGATTTTTATAGGTCACAACCTAACTGGCATCCACGATATTGAAATGAGGATGACACAGATTACAATTGCGGTAACGATTACAACAGTCATTTTAACGCTGACTATATCTATATTGATTATGCGTTTTATTCGCACAATGATTATAAAGTTAGAAAATGCTGTCGTGCATGAGCAAAGAGCAAATAGTGCAAAAACCAAGTTTCTTTCTAACATGAGCCATGAAATCCGCACACCTATGAATGCGATTTTAGGAACGACTGAAATCATTTCTAGTTACGAAGACCTTTCACCTGCGATTAGCGATAATTTAGAAGTTATTTCCAACTCTGGGGGGCTTCTACTCGGAATTATCAATGATATACTTGACTTTTCTAAGATTGAAGCTGGCAAACTCGAAATCCGTGAGTGTGAATATGATGTCGCACGTATGATTTGTGAAAGCGTTCAACTTAACGCCACACGAATCAAAGATAAACCAATCAAGTTTAGTTTGAGTGTAGACGCAAACACACCTGAAATGCTAATTGGTGATGTTACGAGAATCAAACAAATTTTAAATAATCTTCTATCGAATGCGTTTAAGTATACCGATGTTGGTAAGGTAATGCTGACAGTAAATTACAACAACGGTAATCTTTTGATGAGTGTATCAGACACTGGTTGCGGAATGAACGAAGAACAAGTCAACCAGCTTTTCAGTGAATACGTTCGTTTTGAAGAAAACTTCAAGGAAATAATTGAAGGTACCGGGCTCGGACTTGCAATCACCCGTAAGCTAATCAACCTTATGGACGGTAAAATCAAAGTAACAAGTGCCGTTGACAAAGGTAGCCGATTCGCTGCAATCATTCCACAAAAAATGATTGGCGACACAATCATTGGCAAAGAAAATGCACAAAAAATTAATCGTTCGCATATGGACTTTACTGCAAATAAAAAGAAAGAACGTGCCGTGTTTGAATCAATGCCATATGGTAAAGTATTGATTGTTGATGACGTTGAAACCAATCTATATATCGCAAAGGGGTTCATGGACTTCTTTAAGCTAAAAAGCGATACCGCACTCAGCGGTAGTGAAGCGGTTCAGAAAATTGTTCGTGGCGAAAAGTATGATGTAATTTTTATGGATCATATGATGCCAGAACTTGACGGTATCAAAGCGACTGCTTTTATACGAGAACTCGGATACAAAGGCACAATCGTCGCATTAACCGCTAACGCTTTACCAGAACAGGAAAAAATGTTCTTAGAAAATGGGTTCGATGGATTTATCACTAAACCAATTGAGCTTAGTGCATTAAACGCAATCCTAACAAGATTTATCCTTGACGATGCGAAAAAACTCAAGTATGAAGAAGAAAACCCTTCATTCAAAGACGAAATCGTTGCAACAGACGATATGAATGTAATTTCACCTAAATCATCTAAATTACCGAAAACCGAAACAATAGACGAAAACCTCATCCGTTTATTCATAAAAGATGCTAAAAAAGCAGTAAACACGATTGAGGAAATTTTAGCGAAACCTACAATCACAAAAGAACTTTTCACCAAATACGATACCTCTGTTCATGGAGTGAAGAGTGCTTTGCAAAACATCGGCGAATACGAATATGCCGAAACTGCTAAAATTCTCGAAATGGCAGCAAAAGAAAATGATGGAACCACAGTAATCCAACAATCGCCAGAACTTTTAGATGTTCTTCTACGTTTAATAGAGAAATACGACAAGACTTAGAATCTATAGATTACACGGGGAGGAACACGACATGAACAAACTCAACAGAGAAAGCGCGCAAGTATTGTTAGGGGTTCTTTCAGTTGTCGCAAATGCTGTGCTATTCCTCTTAAAGCTCTGGGCGGGAATAGTTACAGGTTCAATTGCATTGATGGCAGATGCGTGGCACACTATGTCTGATTCAGCGTCATCTATTTTTGTAGTAATCGCCGCAAAATTAGCCTCCAAAAAATCAGACAAAGAACACCCTTTCGGACACGGTAGATGGGAACTTATTGCCTCAATTTTTATAGCAGTGTTACTGGCTTTCATTGGGTATGAATTTTTGGTGAGTTCAATCGGGCGACTTAGAAATCCAGATGAATACGAAGCAATTCTCGGAAGACTCGCAATCACAATCGCAGCAGTTTCGATTATCGTAAAAGAGGGATTGGCACAGCTTGGTTTCTATTACGGCAAGAAATTCAAAAACCCAGTCTTGATAGCTGATGGTTGGCATTCTCGCACTGATTCATTATCCTCTGTAGTGATTTTAATCGGCGTTATTGTAAAACAATTTGTTGACGGATTATGGTGGATGGACGGCGTACTCGGTATACTATGTGCCATTGCGATTTTCTACGCCGCTTTCCATATAATGAAAGAGGTTATAGAAAAATTTCTCGGTGAAGCACCAACCGAAGAATTTATCACCGAACTAAAATCAGAAGCCATAGAACTTTTCGGCAAATGTATAGACATACATCATGTACATCTGCATAACTATGTCACACATAAAGAACTAACTTTTCATATAAGCCTTGATGGAAACATGACAATCAACGAAAGCCATGATATGGCAGACATTCTTGAAGAAATGGTAGAAAAAAAGTTCTCAATGGTGGCGACTATTCATGTTGAACCGATTAAAAATGTTCGGTGACACCGCAGGGCAAAGTTCTCGAAGAACAGGCTTTTTGCAAAACGACACTGCAACTTGAAGTCTTGCCTGCTTGACCGTGTTGCCCCTGCACCCCTCTCGAGCAAAGCACGTGAGAACCGACGCAGAGCGTCGGGGTATTACACCCGAACTTTCAAATAAAGAAAACGACGAAAAAGATTCAAAGGGAGTATAACGCATGAAAAATTTGCGAAATTTTTGTATTATCGCACATATTGACCACGGAAAATCCACCCTTGCTGACCGTATTCTCGAAAAAACGAGTACGGTTGCTTTGAGGGATATGGAGGCACAACTCCTTGATGATATGGATATTGAGAGAGAACGTGGCATTACCATCAAAGCACGTGCGGTCAGACTAAACTATCGTGCTAAAGACGGTGAAGATTATATATTTAACCTAATCGATACCCCAGGGCACGTTGATTTCACTTACGAAGTTAGCCGTTCTTTGAATGCGTGCGAAGGGGCTTTGCTTATAGTCGATGCTACTCAAGGAATCGAGGCCCAAACTTTAGCCAACACCTACCTCGCATTTGAACAAGATTTAGAGATTGTTCCAGTAATCAATAAAATTGACTTGACTTCTGCTGACCCTGATATGTGTAAAGAAGAAATCGAGAGTGTGCTCGGTCTCCCAGCGGATGACACTCCGCTGATTTCAGCCAAAAACGGCATCAATATAGAAGACGTTATGGAACAGATTGTAGCAAAAATCCCACCACCCGATTCTAACACCGATGTACCTCTAAGAGCGCTCATTTTCGATAGCTTTTATGATACGTATAAAGGCGTAATCGTTTACGTTCGTGTCAAAGAAGGTTCGATAAACGTTGGCAATAAAATCAAGATGTTTGCTAACGGTGCAGAATTTGTTGTCACAGAACTCGGATATATGGGTGCAACTGAGCTTGTGAATGCTAAAACGCTTTCAGCTGGAGAAGTAGGGTTTATCGCAGCGTCAATTAAAGCTATTCAAGATGTAAAGGTCGGTGATACGATTACAACATCCGAAAAACCTGCCGCTGAACCACTTCCAGGATATCGAAGCGTTCAACCGATGGTATTCTCGGGAATTTACCCGGCAGACGGTTCAAAATACACCGATTTGCGTGACGCTTTGGACAAGCTTCAGCTAAACGATGCGTCGCTAACGTTTGAACCCGAAACCTCAATTGCATTAGGGTTCGGGTTTAGATGTGGCTTCTTAGGATTACTCCATATGGAAATTATTCAAGAGCGAATCGAACGTGAATATAACCTCGACCTAATCACCACCGCCCCAAGCGTTGTTTACAAAATCGTAAAAACAGATGGAACCGAGCTTATGATAGATAACCCCACTAACTACCCCGACCCCTCTGTAATCGAAGTGTCTTATGAGCCTATGGTGCGTGTAAACGTATTCAGTCCAGTAGATTATGTGGGCGTGATTATGGAGCTTTGTCAAGACCGTCGTGGAGTGTATAAGGATACCAAATACCTTGATTCACAGCGGGTTGAAGTTCATTACGAATTGCCGCTAAATGAAATTGTGTATGACTTTTTTGATTCTCTCAAATCCCGCACTAAAGGCTATGCGAGTTACGATTATGAGATTATCGGGTTCGCACCATCTAAGTTGGTAAAACTCGACATTATGCTTAATGGCGAGGTGGTTGACGCACTATCGTTTATAGTTCATACGGATAGTGCGTATGGTCGTGGGCGAAAAATCGCCGAAAAGCTCAAAGAGCATATTCCACGCCAGATGTTTGAAATACCAGTTCAAGCAGCAATAGGCGGAAAAATCATTGCTCGCGAAACAGTAAAAGCCGTCAGGAAAGATGTGTTGGCAAAATGTTACGGCGGTGATATTACAAGGAAAAAGAAGCTACTCGAAAAGCAAAAAGAAGGTAAGAAAAGAATGCGCAAATTCGGTAGCGTAGAAGTTCCGCCAGATGCGTTTATGGCGGTTCTAAAAGAGTAAAGTTGGAGTAGTCTTATGAAAAAAAAGGCATTAGGCGGTGCGTTTGATAGCATTTTTGATGATGATGTAAGCATATTCAGTAGTAGTGATTCGAATTCAAATGGAGGATTGCAAACACTAAAAATCGGCGAAGTCGAACCTAATCGTGACCAGCCTCGAAAAGATTTCAACCCCGAAAAATTAGAAGAGCTTGCAAACTCAATCCGCCAACACGGAATAGTTCAACCGATTACCGTTCGCGAAATAGGTGACGATATTCCAGTATATCAGATTGTTGCAGGAGAACGTCGTTGGCGTGCAGCAAGATTAGCAGGGCTCGAAGAAGTCCCAGTCAGGATTATGGAACTCACCGATTCGCAGACGATGCAAATCGCTTTAATCGAAAATCTGCAACGTGAGAATTTAAACCCTTTTGAAGAAGCGTTGGGTTACAAAGAACTAATCGACAATTACAATATGACACAAGAACAGCTCGCAGAGGTTGTAGGCAAAGCACGTTCTTCTGTGACTAACTCGCTTAGGCTTCTGAAATTGCCCCCAAAAGTGATTGAATTAGTCCGCCAGAACGCTTTATCAAAAGGGCATTGTAAGGCACTTATGTCGTTCACCAATCCAAAACGTATAACAGAACTCGCCGAACAATCTGCAAGTGGAGAACTCAGCGTTCGCGAGCTTGAGCGACTTTCAAAGATCGAAAGAGCCAAATCTTATGAAGATTCTAATGACAAGGCTGATACTAAATCAACAAAACCAGTCAATACTTATCATAAGGAAACTGAACTCGCTTTAGGACAGATGCTTGGCGTACAAGTCCGAATTACTGACAGTGGCAAGAAAAAATCTTTATGTATAGATTTCGCTGATGATGAACAGCTTAAAAATATAGTGAACAGTTTCAAATATTAAACAGATTTTGAGCAATACTACTCTACTACGCCTAAGGCAATACATCAGAAAGGAATTATAAAAACATGAGCCGACTTTTCCGTAACAATGCAAACACTGGTGATTTTATTTGGAAAAAAAACGTACTAATCGATGAGACATTCTGTCAAGTTTTAGACCGTGTGTGCGAAGAATTTCCAGACCAGTATGCGTTCAGATATACCGAACTTGATTACACTAGGACTTACAACCAGTTCAAAAACGATGTGGATAAATTCGCCACCGCTCTAATTGCAATGGGGGTTGGTAAAGGTGACCACGTTTCAATTTGGGCCACAAACGTCCCAGAGTGGTTTATCACTTTCTGGGCAACCGTCAAAATCGGAGCAGTTTTGGTTACTGTTAATACTGCTTATAAAATCCATGAAGCTGAGTATCTGCTAAAACAATCTGACACACACACACTTGTTATGATTGATGGTTTCAAAGATTCAAATTACGCTGAAATTATTAAAGAAATCTGCCCTGAATTAGCTGAATGTAAAAAAGGCGAGTTAAATTCGGAGCGATTGCCGAAACTCCGCAATATTGTAACAATCGGATTTGAACTACCGGGGTGTTACACGTGGGAGGAAGCGTTCGCACGTTCAAGCGAAATTCCTTACAGCGAAGTTGAAGTTCGTCGCCAAACAATCGATAAACATGATATTTGCAATATGCAGTACACTTCTGGCACAACTGGTTTCCCGAAAGGCGTTATGCTCACTCACTACAATGTTGTCAATAACGGAAAAGTTATTGGCGATTGCATGGATTTGTCAACCGTTGATAAACTTATGATTCAAGTTCCAATGTTTCATTGTTTCGGAATGGTGCTTGCTATGACCGCTTGCATGACTCATGGAGCTACCATGTGTCCGATTACCGCATTCTCACCAGCTAAAGGACTAGATTGTATTAACAAAGAAAAAATTACAGCGTTCCACGGTGTTCCAACTATGTTTATCGCAATGCTTGAACATAAGGATTTCGCTAAAACTGATTTTTCTCACGTTAGAACTGGCATTATGGCAGGTTCTCCCTGCCCAGTCAAGGTAATGGAAGATGTTCTGGCAAAGATGAATATGAGCGAAATATGTATCACTTATGGTCAAACCGAGGCTTCCCCTGGTATAACAATGAGTACAACCGCAGATAGCGTAACGACTAGAGTTTCAACGGTTGGAAGCCCGCTACCTGGTGTAGAAGTCAAATTAGTTGACCCTGAAAGTGCTCCAAATTACAAAGAACTCCCAGACAATACCCCTGGGGAGCTTTGCGCTAGAGGTTATAATATCATGAAAGGCTACTACAAAATGCCGGAAGCGACTGCGGCAGCAATCGATGCTAACGGTTGGCTTCATACTGGAGATGTAGCAATTCGTCAACCAGATGGAAACTACAAAATCACTGGGCGGATTGGTGACACAATTATTCGAGGTGGTGAAAATATTTATCCAAAAGAAATCGAAGATTTTATGTACAAACATCCAAAAATCAAAGATGTGCAAGTGATTGGTGTGCCTTCAAAAATGTATGGTGAAGAAATCATGGCTTGTGTGATTCTAAAAGACGGCGAAACCGCTACCGAAGAGGAATTAAAAGATTTCGTGAAAGCAAGCATGGCAAAACACAAAACTCCGAGTTATGTCGATTTTGTGGAATCTTTCCCTATGAATGCTGCTGGAAAAGTTCAGAAATATAAGATGCGTGAAAATGCGGTTGTAAAACTTGGGTTACAGGCGGAAAGTGATATTGTTACAGCTTAAAGAGTTGTTGTGTAAAATCTATTCCTTAAGGAGCGTATGGATATGATTGATTTTCAAGATGAATGCGATGTAGACCGCTATATAGAAAACAAGTTAGAAAACCTAGGGCTTACACTAAAAAAAGATTTTAATGACCAACGCAATATGAGCAATTATATGAAAGCCTCACTCGAAGGGTCGTCTAAAACAGAAAATAAAACAGGTGTAGGAATACCTGATTTTACTGTTGAAAAATATGACACACCTATAATCATAGAGAACAAAGTGGGTCTAAAAAAGTTATTGAAATCAACCAAAGATGGCATAAGCCGAAACGATAGAGACGTTCAAAACTTCGCCGTGAACGGAGCTGTTTCTTATGCTCGTCATATGATTCATTCAGGTAAATATGACAGCGTTATAGCAATCGGTATAGCGGGCGATACAGATAAAGATTTAAGCATTGTTGTTTATTATGTTTTTGGATTCGAGGGCGAACCGAAACTAATGTCTAAATATACAACCCTTGATTTTCTCGAAAACAAGAGTACATTCAAAACTTTTATCACTGATGCCACGCTAACCGAAGAAGAAAAACATAGTATCCTAATAAAATCACAAAAAGAGTTACACATACACGCCAACAATCTAAATAAACTTATGAACGACCATTCAATTGGTGTAGCAGAGCGTGTAATATATGTTTCTGGTATGTTGCTTTCTATGCAAGATATAATCAACACTGATGGCGAAATAATATTGGAAGGTCTTTCACCACAAAAACTCAAAGGAATACAAACCGAAAATAATCGTGATGGAGTGAAAGTTCTAACGCAAATTGACGAATACTTGACAAACAAAGCTGTACCCGACAACAAGAAACGACTAATGCTTTCGTCTTTTGACAAAATATCGATTGATGTAGATAGAGATAAGCCAACAGAACTTTCACCGCTTGTTTCAAAAGAAATTAAAGGCAACGCTTCTATAACTCGTCAAATGTTTCAGTATGTATATGATAACGTCTTTACCAAAATAACTGGAACAGCGGGACATCTTGATATTATAGGCGAGATGTATTCAATCTTCTTGAAATACGCATTAGGTGATGGCAAAGAAATAGGCATCGTTTTAACCCCTCCTTATGTAACAAAACTTATGGCTCAAATACTCGGAATCAACAAAGATTCCCGAGTGCTTGATGTTGCGACGGGTTCGGCAGGTTTCTTGATTTCTTGCATGGAAATAATGATTGAACAAACCAATGAAGAATATGGTAAAGGTACTACTCGTGCAAATGAAAAAATCGAGAAAATTAAGAATGCACAACTCATGGGGATTGAACGTGATTCTCAAATGTATACATTAGCTGCCACTAACATGATAATGCGTGGTGATGGTAGTGCTAAGATTGAAAAAGGTTCGTCATTTGACCAACCAAAAGAACTTTACGAAAATTTCAATGCCACAGCTTTGCTATTGAACCCTCCATTTTCCTACACTGAAAACGGAATGCCATTTTTAGTATTTGGTTTAAAGCATATGAAAAAAGGTGGTAAAGCTGCAATAATTATACAAGATTCTGCCGGAAGCGGAGTAGCCGTTAAGAGCAACCAAGAAATTTTGCGTAACAATCGTCTTTTGGCGAGTATAAAAATGCCTGTAGATTTATTCGTGCCTTATGCAGGGGTTCAAACGAGCATTTATATTATTGAAGCAGGCACACCTCACAATTTCAAAACAGACATTGTCAAATTTATAGATTTTCGACAAGACGGCTATAAACGTGCCAAAAGAGGAATTAACGAATTAGATAGCCCTATAGAGCGTTATTCAGATATTCCGATAATCTTTAGTATGGGTTTTAACGCTAGCAAAAATCCTGATTTTCACACAGATTTATGGGATTTGTCGAAAATTTATGTTGAATCATTGATTACTGGTAAAGGTGATGATTGGAATTTTGAAAAACATCAAGAAATAGATACGCAACCAACAGAATCTGATTTCAAAAAAGTTGTATCTGATTATCTTGCATGGGAAGTGACCCAACTAATTAAAAATGAATTTAACGAAAGCGAGGCAAACGACCGCTTAAAAAAATAACACCCCCAACACACAATAATCAAGTATTGAAGAAATACGTGCGTTGGGGGAAATTTAAGGTTGGTAATTTATTCGACATTCGTCCAACCAAAAATTACGGTCTAACCAACCCTGAACTATTTGCAACTTCGGGTAAAACACCCGTTATTGTTAATTCAAGTCGCAATAATGGTGTCGGTGGTTTAGTTGATTTAAAAGCGACTGAAAAAGGCGGAATAATAACTTTTAGTGATACCACAACCTCAGAGAGTATATTTTATCAACCAAATGATTTTATTGGTTATTCTCATGTTCAAGGTGTCTATCCAATCGAACCCACCAAATGGTCAAAAAATTCTTTGCTATATTTTGTAACAACATTTCGTAAAATAACTGATGGTAAATTTAACTATGGTACAAAATTTAATAGAAAAATAGCCGTCGAATTTCAAATCGAGCTACCTGTTAATGACAAAGGTGAGATTGATTTTAAGTATATGGAATCATATATATCACAAATAGAAAGAAGACACATTATAAAGTTAGAAAAACATTTGATTGCAACTGACCTCATCAATTATGAACTAAACAAAGAAGATAAGGAAGCCTTATCCTTTGTGCCTAAATGGGAAGAGTTTCGCTTGTCAGATGTTTTCGGCTGGCAAAAACAAAAAGAAATTGACCCCCTGCTCTTAAACAAACTAAAGGTTTCTGAAGAAAAATCGTACCCTTTTTATGGACAGGCTACGCTCAACAAAGGAATTATAACATACTGTGAACTGAAAAATGAGGTGTTGAACAATGCAGATGGGAAGCCTACAATACTAATACACTCCAATAATCAAAATACAGTATATTTAGAAACACCTTTCTATCTTAAAGATGGTCATGGAGCTACAAGTGTTTTGCAAGCCGAATTTTTGAATAAATTGAACGCACTATATATAATAACGTCAATTAAAAAGGTGATTTCAAAGCGTTTCTCGTACAATGCGAAAGCAACTAAAGTAGGTTTGAAAAACACAATTGTTCGTCTTCCGGTTACTTCAGAGGGTGAGCTTGACATTTTGTATATGGAGGCTTATATAAAAGCACAACAAAAACTTGCAATATCAAATATGGTGCAAAAACTTGATTTGAAAATAGCTACCACAAAACTCAAATACGCTGAAAAAGATGTATGAACTATTGCGGAAAACAATGTTCGGAAACACCGCAGGGCAAAGCGAAGAGCAAGCTTTGCCTGCTTGACAGAGTCGCCCCTGCCCTCTCGCTTCGCACGTAAGAACCCACGCAAAGCGTCGGGGGGGTATTACACCCAAAACTTTCAATAAAAATCAGAATAATCAAGCTATCTTTCTAAAAAACAAAAACGACACATTGAAATCGAAACGTGTCGAATTTTGTAAACACAAAAAGCGACTATAGAATAGTCGCTTTAAGTATCTAAGTTTGATTTGCTTATATGTTTTTAAGTCTTTCTAAAACCGCTAACATAAGTTTTATATCATTTTCATCCAAGTTGCGGATTTTTTCAATCGCCTCATTTACGATTATCGGATTTTTAGCTTCAGTATCGAAAAAATCTTTCGGCGAAACACCAAGATAATCGCAAATTGCAAAAAATTCAGAAAAAGACGGAAGTGCTTTACCACTTATGATGTTCTGAATATAGCTTTTGCTACGACCCAATTGCGAACTCATACGATATTCTGATATTTTCTTTTTTTTACGTAATTCAGTAATACGATTTCGGATATACTCACCATCTAAACCGTGACCACTCCAAGACTGTTTTTCCATAGAGCGTTTTTCTCCTTGCATTGCCATTATTTATTATTGGCAACATGAAATTCTTGCCTCAGAACGCAAAGTGTAAGTAAGCCAATCGCAATCACTGTGAGTACAGAAGTACACATAAAAAACTCTTTCAAGACACCGCGGAGCTGTTGCCCACACACGACATTGAACGTCCCGCGCAATACCAGTAGAAACACTATGACCGAAAATACAAAGAATGCTGTGCGGTGTTGCAGTGAGTTCGCCATTGTTTGCATTGATAATCAACTGTTGTGTAATTTCGCAGTCAACCCCATTTATTCTGATTTCACTTCGGATTAGAGCAGATTCAACCTCTCCTAAAACAAACCCCGCATTTACCAAAACGAGAGTACAAACCACCATGATGGTTGCAGTCGCTTTTAGAAATTTTCTTTTCAACATATTTAGTACTTCCTTAAATTTTTAATTATATCAAACAATAAATCTCTATTACCAATTATCATGGTATAATAATCATCGTTATAGTTCCAACCTGCTTGATATAAACCTTCACCTAATTCAACAACGTAGAACTTTATATCATTGATTTCATAATCGTAACGCTCAACCGTATTATATGAACCAATCCGCACAGTAAAGCCGATAAAAGGCTCGGTTGCACCCGCCCATATTTCACTGCTTTCACCAAGAACGCTTACCTGAAATTCGGTAAATTCATAACCTTGAGGTAATTCCCGTGGGTACAGAATCGACAAATTCTCTGCTTCTAACAATTCCGCCCACGAACCATAAAATCGCCCGCCCTCGCTGAAAATCGTAAATCCATCATCACGAAAAATTGTTTGGTCAGGGCTACTAATAACATTTCTTAATAAATCAATAAAACTATACCTCAAAGTTGCTGAAACCGCTGTAATCAGCACAAACGAGGATAGCACTGCAATCATCGCAACAGTAGCACGCTTGAATTTTCTTCTTTTCTTGTAACGCACCCCATAAAATTCACTCAACACATCACGTTCAATATTTTCTATCTGAACCTGCTTTACATCTTCAAACAACTGCTCCGCCAAATTTCCAGTGTTTTCTTCAGCATTAGGCTTTTCCCAGTAATCCAACATGAAACTTGCGTAAATCTGAAAATCGTCAAGCTCTTTATACTCATCAAACCTCTTCAACCCTGCGGTGCAAAATTCACAAATAGTAGCACTTGGACATGAAAGCTCTGATTCTCCATGAATCAAAGCCTCATAGAGCTGTCTGTTCATATATTCATGTTTGAGTTTGCCATTTAAAGCCTTTTGTCGTAACTTTTTATAGGATAATTTACTGTAATTCTTTTTCAATTGTTTATACCTTTGTTTTACACTACAAGCTTACAAAAATCACATTTCAATGGTTAATGAATGAATTATACCATATAAAATTTTTATTGTCAATACTTTTTAAAAAATTAAATTTTTGGCGATTCAAATCGTAGCTTTTAGTGCTTCTGCGAATTGTGCAGGGCATGATGACGGTTTCCCTCCGCAGCGAATTCCTTCAAGGCGTTCGATTACATCGTCAACTTTCATTCCTACAAGCAGTTTCGCAGTTCCAACTCCGAACCCTTGGCAGCCACCGTGAATTTTTACATCAGTAATCACATCACCGTTATCGCCCCCTAAAGCGAACTCAAAATTTTGGGCGCATACGCCTTTTGGTTGATATTCATGTTTCATCTGTTAAACCTCCTCTAAAATATTGCTCCGCAACGAAATGGCTCTGTGGTTCGCCGCTTCGAGGCAACCGCCACAGATAGCCGTTATTAAACTATTTTGCTCTTTTTAAACTGGAGTATACGCTCAAGCGATTCAGGTGGGGTAATAAAATCACCAGGAGAAGTTGCGTAATGATTATAAAATCCATGAAAATCAGAGCCGCCTGTGGTGATTAAATCATACTTTTTTGCGATTTCGAGCATATGTTCTTTTAGTTTTTCGCTGTCATCTCTCTTAACAATCGAACGATGCCAAACTTCTACTCCATCAATCAATCCGTTGCTTGCCAATTCTTCGAGTAATTCTAAATTCCCATACACAGTTGGATGTGCTAACACCGCAATCCCACCAGCTGAATGGATTAAACGTGACACAAACTTAACTTCAGGGTATTCGTCGATTTCATTTTTTACAATCTCTTTACACAACCCACGGTCGGCACTAAAAAGCTCATGATACACTTCACCGTAGAGTTCGGTTGTATAACCGTAATCCATAAGGGCGTGCATTATGTGGCATTTGTAAATCGCCTTGCTCCCAGAAGCATATTTTGCAATATTTTCAAGGGTGATTGTTGGATAAATTTTGATTACTTTATTCGCTAATGCAAGCCCTCTGTTTTTGCGTGCCTCTAATGTCCTGAAGCAAAGCCCTTCAAGCCTATCAGGGTTTTTCGGATTATAACAAAGTAGATGAACTTTGTTACGGCGAACACCATCGTATGTTGATATTTCTACTGCAGGTAAAACATTCACTCCATGGCGTTTTCCAAGGACTTGTGCCCTCGATGACGACGAAAGCGTATCATGGTCAGTAATCGCAATCCAGTCGAGCTTGTTGCGTTTAGCTTGTGAAATCAACTCACCGATTCCAAGCGAACCATCGGAAAGTGTGGTATGACAATGTAAATCTGCCCTCATCGCAAAACCCCCCTTTTTTATTGTAAGTTCGGATGTAATACCCCGACGCTCTGCGTCGGTTCTCGCACGCAAAGCGAGAGGGGTGCAGGGTTTGCCCTGCGGTGTTACCGAACATTAGTCAAAAATTGTTATTTATCTCACCCAATAACCTGATTACGAAAAGCCTCTACCACCGTGTCATCTTCCATACAATGATTGAGATATTCTTCAAGTGTAAGCCCAGTATCACGAATCCGCTCGGCGTTTTCGATTCCTACAAATCTGAAATGCCACGGTTCATATTTAATACCAGTGATGTGTTCGGTATCTTTAGGATAACGCAGAATAAACCCAAATCTATGTGCATTTTCGATGAGCCAACGATATTCATTAGTCTGGTCAAAACTTTCGTCGATTAAATTAAAGTCGATAGCTATTGCCGCATTATGCTCACTCGTACCAGGGGGAGCTATCCATGATGCCGTGTAATCAAAAGCCTCTTGAGGTGTATAACCTCGTTCGCTCATAACATTCTCGAAAAACCATTTGAAGTTAATTGTCTGCCTTTCAAGCCCCCGGTAAGAAGACACTGGGTCTAAGATTATTCCGTCATTCATTGCCGCTTCGAGCATGGCGATTGCGTATGGAGCTGCTCTCGCATCTAAATATCGACGGTCACCAGTTCCGCTATGGCTTCCTATATATGCTAAATCTGGCGAATAGCCTTCGGGTAATGGATTACGTGCATTCACCAAAATTAACGCCCAGTAGTATGGGTCATGAGTTTGGGTTTCAGTGCAGGTGCAAGGGTCATCAACGCAGTTGTGTTCTACACAGATACACGTTTCTTCTGAGCAGACATTACAAATTATTTCGTCTGAATTTTCCAAATTACCATGACTTTCACTACTTTCAATGTCGCCGACATTATCACTATTTCCAGTAGAATCTGAATTTACACTCACAAGCTCACTATTTTCAGAACTGCACCCTACTGTAAGTAATAAAGCAATTACCACTAAACTTCCGATTAATTTTTTCATTATTTTTCACCATTTCTATCATCTTTTTTACTAGACTTGTCTAAAACATCATCTGAGTTTTCGTTATAAAGCTCCATATTACATGAATTAAGCACACGTATGAGTTCACGCGAAGTATCATAATCAAGCTGAAGTGCTTCAACCACTTTTGTGTTATTAGAATACACAGGTTTGACCTCTGGCATTCGGGCTTTAGTGCATTCGTAAGAAGTGTTTTCGTTATGTGAATCAGGCGTGTCTTTAGAGTCACTATCTGCACGCAGAATTGTTAGAGGGCTGTGCATATATTTATTCATTAAAAGCGTAAGATTAGTTTGGTTTCTTTTAGCAAACATCGCCGAGAATAGAGTCGCCTTGCAAATCCCCTCAAGATAAGTAGGCGAAACCACAATTCTATACATTGACGCTAATGTAATTAACGTCTCTTCTAAAGCGGCAAAAGTTGCACCACCTCCAGCAGGTTCAGCGAAACTGACTGTGATTGCGTCACAATCACACCGATAAGCGGTAACCGCTGAATCGAGGGCAGTAAGCACCGTATTTCTCGGGCAAATGTCAAGTGGTATAATTGAACGCCGTCTATACGTATGGATAATAGCTCTAACGCTTTCTGAATCAAATTCACCTATCAGTCTTAGCATAGCATATTCAGTCAAATCTATATTAGTTGAGATGATTTGTAAAATATTAAATACTGTCATAGCTTCAGTAGCATCACCAACATCTATTTCAAGAATTATTGGCAATTCAAGTTGTGAACGTAGTCGTGCGTATTTCAAAGGAAGCACAGCATAAGAAAAATTTAATGCGTTCGCAACAACATATTCTTCAGGTTCATTTATGCGGTAAATATATTTTTCGCTACCAGACGGTTTAGGAAGACGTATGAGTGTACTAAAATCAAGCTCTATATAAGAAACCCCAGTTTCCATAAGGGCACATACATACGCAAAGAGAGCTTTTTTCTCAGTAAGCTCATCCGATTTTATTAACATTTCCATTTCGTCCATCTCGCATTTAGATAAGGAATCATTATCGTCTAACTTACGTGAAATTTTCAGGAAATCTACATTCACAAGGCTTCTATCAATGAGTACAGGTTTCATACACACACTTATGATTCCTTTCGTTTTTTATGGGGCTTATGTTTTTTTTGAACAGCAATTACAATTTCTTAATTCTAAATTTACAAACCATTAACAAAGAAAGCAAAATCAAAATTACAATTGTGAATATGAGGAAAAAAGACGAATGTTGTTCGCGTGCAAAATAGAATAGTGCAACGCAATATAAGCTCAAAACCCCTCCAGCAATCGTGATTGGTAGACCTTTGTAGAATCCAGTATCATCACTCAAATTAAATCGTGCTAATCTATATGCTCCTGCGATTACGTATATAGCACAACCACCAGTAATCGCAATTAAAGAAACTATACTATGCCCGCATAATGAACTATAAAAAATCAAACAAATTGGTGCTATTCCGAAAGTGATTAAATCTGCGAATGAGTCAAGTTGTTTACCATTTTCGCTGACTGCGTTTAGTTTTCGTGCTAAGTAACCATCCAAAAAATCAAGTATAGTTCCAAATACAATTAGTGCTACTGCGATGAGTTCTCTATTATCAAATTCCGCTTGGATTAACAGCAGGAGTACGCTCACCCCCAGCAACATATTGATGGTTGTCACTATATTCGGGATGCGCTTCATTTGTCACCTCTTCCTTGATATTTTTGGTTTTTTCACCAAAATCAGAATTAGTTAAAGCTACGTTTTGCGGTGAGTCAGTTTTGCCAGATAAATTAACACAAAACTGTTCCTTGGCACGGCAAAAGCCTATGAATACCAATCCGAACAGCATCACCAACCAGAATGTAATAAATCTGAATACAGCGGTTGCTGCTACTGAAATCGCAGGTGAATAGCCCGCCACAACCAAAAGCCCAGACATTGTACCTTCAAAACCGCCTATTCCACCAGGGAAAATAGGGAGCATTGCCACTAAGTATGACGCAAATGCAATTGAACCTACATAAGTATAAACGAAAGACGAATCAGGGCTAATTTGCCCCATAAGTAAAATGATTTTTGCTGGATACAACAACCAAATCGTAAACGAAAGCACAATCAGCATAATACATAATCTTTTATTTTTACGAAGCTGTATGACTTGTTCAGACAAAGTAAGCAAAAGCTTTCGGGCTTTATTTAACTTAACTTTCTGGAACAAACGCTTAAACTGCTTAGGAAAAAGCAACACACCAATAAAACTAAGTAAAAGTAGACATAAAACGCTATACACCAAAATTTGTATCGAACGCACCTGTAAAATTGGAGCATTTCCGATTAGATAACCAACTGCAAACAGATTCACGAAAAAAAATGCACTCATACTAAATAGTTTTTGAATAACTACAACCGCAGTAGCTTCGTCAGTAGAACACCCCGCACGGCGACTTATTTGAATTGCACGTGTTACTTCACCCCCGATTTTCACTCCAGGTGTAATACCTTCAACAATTTTGCCTTGACTGTTTATGTGAAACATCTCACCATAAGATAGCTTGATTCCTACATGGCGGACAATTCGGTGCCACTGTAAATTCACAAGCAATTGTGAGACAATTTGTAGCAACACCAAAGCACCAAAAACCCATAACGGAATTTTACGAATACTTTCTAACAACATTTGCAAGTCGAGTCGTGATAGTGCTAACAGTAGTAATAAAGCCAAACTCGCAAAGAGTAGCTTTTTTAACGTTCCGCCTTTTTCTTTCAATAATCTTTCCATCTGGATATTGAACCTTTCTGTTTCCCCGCAACGAGTCGCTGCGAACAGCAAACTCTACAATCTGTTAATACGTCGCATTAAACAACATACAATTCCGTTTTTTTTACATTTCGCCTTTTATAAACAACTTCCCCTCTACAATTACCGAGATATTTATGACGTTTATGAGATTTACGGACAAGAACTTTAGTTTCAGATTTTGCATTTCGCATAATCTGCATAAATACCGCTTCCATCGGGCTGACTTGTAACGCTATGTGAATTATTGCGAACTGTTGCAAATCGGTATCAGATAAAACCTTACCATCCAAGTGAAGTATACGAATCTGCTCACCAAATCCGTGTTTTTGCACAAACACTGTAGCGTTTCTGACACAATCGGCGTTACTATCAATCACGGTGATTTTTGCACCAGTAAGTCTATTAAATAAAATCGCCGTGAATGGGCAGTTTCCCCCACCTATGCAGAGTACATTATCGCTCTTGTTAATTTGACCCAGCTTGATTTCACTTCTAACAATGCTGTCATAATATCGCAAAGTAAACCCGTAAACAAAATTCGTTTTGTTGGCAAGGTTTTCAAGCATCTGCGTAAATTTAATTAGACTATTCATAACATTCACACAGCCATAAACAATCTTGCAATTTGATTGATTAGACCACCAGTAAACAATGCGAGCGTAATCGTGCCTACAAATACTATGATTGCGAATCTAATCTTGAACTCCTTAGCTACCACGCCAAATACCGACAAACAAGGCAGGTACATAAGAGATACTACCCCTGCAACTAATGCTTGCAGGTTATTAAGGTCTAACAACAGCAAAGGGGCTACTGACATTTCACGGCGGACTACTCCTAAAATTAGTGATATGACTGCTTCTTCAGGCATTCCGAGCCAGCCACTTACTACTGATTGTACTATTACATTTTCGGCTATGTGCTGAATAATCCCAGTACCAGTCAACAAAGCGGCAATAAGGATTGCTAACATCATCGGGAACTCAGCGTCTTTTAGAAAATGTTTCATTCTAATCAGCAACTTCCTAAAATACGCACGTGGTTCGGGCATTAGTAGATTGGGGATTTCAAGCATAAGAGGGTCTACCCTACCTTTAATCAATCTCCCTGCTACAAAAGCTACCGAAATAAATAAAAGTAGCGAAAAAATCACCATTACTGGTAATAACCACCACGAAAACACCGACAACAAAGCAATCAACGCCCCGATTTGCGAGATACACGGTACAGCGAAACAAATTATTGTTGCAACCATCAACCGCTCTTTTTTAGTAGTCGCACTCCTGCTTCCAAGCAAAGCAGGGATTGCACATCCGAGTGCTAAGAATACGTGAATAAGGCTTCCGCCTTGTACCCCGAGTTTTCGCATTATGTTATCAAAAAGTACACTCATTCTCGGAAGATACCCCGAGTCTTCCAAAAAAGTGATTGCGACATAAAAAGCAAATACGTAAGGTAAAATCAGTGCAATAATCCACTGAAAACTTATTACAAAAATACCATATTCACCTATTAAAACATTTAGTAAAGTACAGGCAATAGTACAGTCACCATAACTGCTATATTCGCCGAGTGTTCTAAGCCCAGTGCGAAAACCGTCATTATAATACAAATAGTTATAACAAAGATGGGCATTTGTGTCAGAAAACGCTATAAAAATCCTCTCGATTATATTCCTAAAAAACGGAATAATCGCATTATCGGTCAATGCGATTAGAGGGAAGCGTAACGCCCGACCACCAAAAGCCACGATTCCTACTACCAACGCTAATACAAAAGCAGCAATTGGGAGACCAGGCCAAGGTTTAAGCATAGCCTCGCCTAACTTGTCGAGTTTGCTGAGCGCAGTAGTCTCTCGCTTAATTACACGAGCGGCAATTTGTTTGGCAGAATTCCACATATTCCGTCCACTGTCGTTTAATGGGCAAGAGTCACATTTTTGACAACTCGCACAATTTTCGCTATAATCATCCTTACTAGACATAGTTTTTAAAATCTCACGTTTGAGTTCATCAAGCCCTTGTTTTTTTACAGCAACAGTTGATACTACTGGTGCGTTTAGTTCTTTTGAAAGCAGTTCGGGATTGATTAAAATCCCGCGACGTTTAGCAACGTCAGACAAATTCAAAGCGTATATAATCGGAATGTTGCAGGCTTGCATCTCAAGGGCTAAAACTAAATTTCGTTCAAGATTAGTAGCATCTAAAACGCAAATGACCGCACACGCCCCTTCTTGAATCAGTTTTACAGCGACACTTTCCGCTTCAGAGGTAGGTTTAAGCGAATATGTACCAGGTACATCGATTAAAGTATACTGATGTCCGTCTTTATTATAATTGTCACCAAGAATTAGTTTACCTTCAGTATAATCAACCGTTGTCCCCGCAAAGTTTGAACTTACAGTATGAACACCTGTGAGCTTTGAAAAGAAAACACTTTTCCCCACATTAGGGTTGCCCATAAGTAGAATTTTTTTATTATTCGCTTCCACCAATTTCACCAACTTTCCTATGGATTTTCTGTGAATTTTCAGGGATTTTAGAAACACCCTTAGGCAACCGTCAAGAGGTGAACACGGTACATACCGCATCACCTTCAAACAAATTGTATAAAATTTCTGGTTCTTCGCCATTGATTATAATCGTATCAATTCCGTCTTCCATACAAATAGAAGCGGCTTCGAGTTTTGTAAGCATTCCGCCAGACGACATAGCCGAACCTTTTTCACCAGCTGAACAGAGCATCTCAGAAGTAATTTTGTGAACAATTGGTAACAATTTTGCATCATCATTAGTAGCAGGATTTTTGTCGTACAACCCATCAACATCTGTAAGTATTATAAGCAAATCCGCTGCACAGAGTTTTGCCGTAATCGCTGATAAAGTATCATTTTCGTCAAAATCAAGCTCTTCAATAGACACAGTGTCATTAGCGTTGATTACGGGCATAATATGCCAATCCAACAAAGTATTAAGTGTGTTAGAAACATTAATTTTACGTTCAGGATTAGAAATAACATCTCTTGTCATCAAAATTTGTGCGATTTTATGATTATATTTAGCAAATTCCAGCTTGTAGATTTCCATAAGCTCAACTTGTCCGATTGCAGCATATGCCTGTTTCTCTTTGATGCAAGACGGTCGGTTTTTGAGACCAGCTGCCCCCATACCAACACTAACCGCCCCTGAAGTCACAAAAGCGATTTCTTTGCCTGAATTTTTTAAGTCAGCAAGAACGCGTATAAGTTTTTCAACTCTTTTAAGATTAAAAAAACCAGTTGGGTAAGCAAGAGTCGACGTTCCAGCTTTTATTACAATTCGTTTTTTGTTTTTCAAATCAATCATATATTATATCATAACATTTTTTTTTCACTTTGTCAAGCAGACATCTCTAAAGGGGTGTGGACAAACAAACACTTAAAGAAAATCCAATACAGAAAACGGTAACTCACGCGATTTCGGGTCACGATTTCGCCTAAAATTCATTTTCGCCAATCCGAAACGATTATACGCATCAACAAACACCGCAATGACAGCTTGCAGTGTTTCAAGTTTGCGTGGAAAGCATCGACTTCGGTGTGCCAAAATCGGGATGTAATGCCGCAAATCGGCGTTTACACCCTCAACCGTGAACGTGTCGTTTTTGTTGTTTACATTCTGGATGTGATTACCAGGACAAATTACATCGACATACCCTGACCAGCCATCGGTGCAGTAATTTTTCGCTTCGGGAGCTTTGTCCACAATCGCTTGAATCCGATTTGGCGATTTATCAAACGCCACATCGAAGCCGACGATTTGCCGCGGCAGACGGCTTACCATCGTCATGATGTAGGTATTTTCGCGTGTTTCAGTTTGCGGTTTTTTGCCGACAAACCAATACATTTTGTCTAATTCCAAAAACTGGTAATCAAGCTCAAGATTTTGAGCCGTTTTTTTTAATCCAGTTGTAAACATTCGCTTTACTGAAGCCAAAAATCTTTCCCACACAACGACCGCTCG
>JGI24703J35330_11748697_pt1 | contig 25674 bp, 20 predicted proteins | sample TergutNt197P1_FD_35330 | JGI IMG/M metagenome (IMG submission 35330)
AACCAAACGATCTGGATAAGTCGCCAAGTAGTCGTATAAGGCCGATCCATGAATCATGGCTGGCGTGATTACCGCTACTCGATTGTCGTTATGGGTCAACTCCACCAAACCACGGCACATGTGATGACTCCACGAAATCGTTGGTGATGGGGCGGTACTAATTCCGCCTTCAGCTTCTAAATCAAAAGGACTTACTCCATGCCACGACCCATCGGTGTCACATTCAGCTGGGTCATACCCCTTCCCTTTCATGGTTTTTACGTGAACAATGATCGGTTTATCGACCTTTTTAGCATACTCCAAGCTACGCACTAAATCGCTCATGTTATGACCGTTAATCGGACCAAAGTACTTAAATCCCATCGCTTCATAAGGCTGAAGCTCACTTAAAAACATCTGTTTCAAATTAGCCTTTGTTCGCTTCAAAAAGCGCCCTACGGCATTATCCGTTCCCAGAGCACGTCTAATTTGACGCTCTGTATTGATGTAGGCATTGTTTCGCCTAAAGCTAGTAAAAATCGTTGACATAAAGCCAACGTTTGGCGAAATGGACATCTCGTTGTCATTTAAAATAACGATCAATTTCTTTTTCACGTTTCCGATGTGATTTAAAGCTTCATAAGCCATTCCACCTGTCAACGAACCATCACCAATAACCGCCACCACTTCGTAGTCACCTTTACTTAAATCGCGGGCATAAGTCATTCCAACCGCTGCTGAAATCGACGTAGAAGAATGCCCAGAAATAAAGGCATCGTGCTCCGATTCCTCCGGACAAGGAAATCCACTAAGCCCTTCAAATTGGCGCAAAGTATCAAAGCGATGCGCCCGCCCCGTTAATAATTTATGAATATAAGACTGATGCCCAACGTCCCAAACGAGCTTATCGATCGGTGAATTAAATACCTTGTGCATGGCAACGGTTAATTCAACCACACCAAGGTTAGAAGATAGATGTCCACCAGTTTTTGAAACAGATGCAAGTAAAAATTCACGGAGGTCACCACAAAGAGACTCTAACTCTTTAATGGACATCTCGTTAAGGAATTCAGGGTTCTCAATGTTTTTGATGTCGATTTTATTCATAAATGTGACCTCCTTTCTACTTATCTCGATTGGCTACATAGAGCGTTAATTCTTTTAATAGCGTCGTATCTCCTGGCAAAGCTTCTAACTCTGCTAATGCTTTATCAATTTCAATTTTAAGCATCTCTTTTGCACCCGCAAGGCCTAACAAAGACACGTAGGTTGACTTCCCATTATTAGCGTCACTTCCTACCGGCTTACCAATGGTCGCCACATCGCCTTCTACGTCTAAAATGTCATCTTGAATTTGAAAAGCAAGCCCTAAATGATTAGAAAACCAGCGCAGTCGGTGAATGTATTTACCTGTTGGTTCCACAATAAAACCGGCTGCTAGACATGCAAATTCAATTAATTTTCCTGTTTTAAGGTGGTGAAGTTGCTTTAGCTCATCGATATCAATGGACTTTTCTTCGGCTTCCATGTCTAACAACTGTCCCTCAATCATTCCCATTGAGCCTGCAGCAGCCGATAGAAGTCTAATTAACTTTAGTCGCATCCCCACGTCTAAGTTCTCATCGTTAGCTAATACATTAAAAGCATCCGTTAACAATCCATCGCCAGCTAAAATCGCCACAGCTTCCCCATACACTTTGTGATTTGTGGGAACGCCACGACGCAAATCATCGTCGTCCATAGCTGGTAAGTCGTCGTGAATTAAGGAATAGGTATGAATCATTTCAAGAGCAACCGCAGTTGCCATGCCTTTTTCTTTTGGTACATTAAAAGCTTCCAAAAGCATTAATAATAGAATCGGCCGCAACCTTTTCCCACCATTCTCAATGGAATAGTTCATGGCCTTTGCTACTGTGTGTTGGCTCGCGTATTGGTAAGCTGTCATCGCCACATCAATTTCTTCACAAAGCCCCTTCATGTGCATCTGAAGGTTTACCATTACTGTTCACCTTCAAATTCACTAACGACACCAGTTGCGTCGACTAACTTAACCACTTCTGCTTCAATTTTTTGCAATTTATCGTGACAGGTAGTAGACAAAGTCATGCCCTCTTTGTAAAGTTCAATGGCCTCTTCCAAAGGTAGGCTACCAGCTTCTAGTTTACGGATGATCTCTTCTAATTGCACCAATGCTTCATCAAATTTAATCTCTTTTTTTGCTGCCATGTTACTCACCTGCTCCATCTATAATTTCTGTTACTTGGGCTTTGAATTGTCCCTGGTTCACTTGTCCTGTGATCTCTTTTCCAACGGTCAAATCGCGAACATCCTGCACCGCATTTCCTGCTTCATCGGTCACAACTGAGTAACCTTTCTTCAACACTGCCAGTGGATTTAACATTTCTAACTTCGTTAGCATCACTGTGTACTGATTTTTTGTCTGTCGTAAGCTTTGACCAATCCGTTCATTTAAGCTTACGTCTAAACGTTCTAAACGTTGCTTACTCTGAACCACTTTCTCGTTTAATCCGTAGACCAAACTTTTCTCCAGTTGAGATAGTTTCAACATGCGCCCTTCAAACAACGTACGCGGATTTTTCATCATGTAATGATTGCTCAACCGAGTCAACGTGGCCTCTTTGAAATTGATCTGATTTCGTAACCCCTGCGTCAAGCGCATTTGTAATTGGTTCAAATGATTTTTCACATCGACCACATTAGGTGCTGCCATTTCAGCAGCAGCGGTTGGTGTTGGCGCTCGCATGTCTGCTACAAAGTCTGCGATGGTAAAATCCGTTTCATGGCCAACTGCCGAGATCACTGGGATCCTGGACTGGAAAATCGTTTCGGCAACGATTTCCTCATTAAAGGCCCATAAATCTTCAATGGACCCTCCTCCTCGACCAACGATCATAACGTCTACCAGACCTTCAGCATTGACTTGACTAATCTTCTTCGCCACATCAATGGCGGCGGCATCGCCTTGTACCAAGGCTGGATACAGGTAAATTTCCACATTAGGAGAACGTCTTTTAATGGTGGTGATCATGTCGCGGACGGCAGCGCCAGTTGGTGATGTAATGAGAGCCACAGCTCGGGGCTTTTTCGGCAATGTTTTTTTATGTTGCTGATCAAACAAGCCTTGTTTAGCTAACTTCTCTTTTAACTGATTAAAAGCAATGTGTAAGTTCCCCACACCATCTTCTGTCATCTTTGTCACATGAATGGAGTAAGAACCTGCCGGCTCATACAACGAAATATTCCCCGTGACAATCACCTGCATACCATTGGTTGGCTCGAACTTCACACCTTTTGCTACATTCGCAAACATCACCGCACTGATTTGAGACTTTTCATCTTTGAGGGTAAAGTAAAAATGCCCACGAGAATGACGCTTAAAATTGGACACTTCACCTTTTAAGAGCAATTTCTGCAAGTTAGTGTCCACGTCAAATTTAAGTTTTAGGTATTTGGTTAAGGCGGTGACAGATAGAGGAGCTAATGGTTCTTGAGTGCTCATCGACGATCCCTACTTTTCTTGTAATTTTCGACTAATCTTATCAAGTAGCTTATTATTAAAGTTCGGGGCTTTTTTATCCCCTGTATCCGCAAAGTTCTTCGTCAGCTCAACGGCTTCGTTAATGATGACCTTCACATCGGCAACTTCCGTTATCATTTCGTAAACGGCTAACCTTAAAATGGCTTTGTCTACTTTGTTTAAGCGGTTGATGGTCCAACCCTCAAGGTGACTGGTAATCAATTCGTCAATCCCTTCTAGGTTCGCTATAATCCCATCAACGGTTGCGAAGTAATAAGGATCCAAAGTGAATGCCTCTTCAATGGCTGCCTCGGATGCATCTATTTCAGAAGTGTTCAACGCTTTCTCTTTCAAGTGGTTAACAAATTCTTCCATGTTAAAAACAGCAGTTTCTTTTTCGCTTTTTCCTACTTCCATGTGGTATAACGTCTGTACAACAAGGCCTCTCATGGCATGGCGGTTCACAAAACATCACTCTTTTCGTTGTAGATTTATTTCATCTTATTTTCACTTTTTAAGCGACGTTAAGTGTAGCACAAAAAAGGGCAAAATTCAAACATTCTGCCCATTAAAATTAGTCGTAAACCCCTATTTTTACTAATAGCGCGCTTCCACAATTAACTTGATGGCTGTTCTCTCAAACCCATCGATGTAAATGTCTGCAAAAGCAGGGACGCAAATTAAGTCTTTTCCTGTCGGTGCCACGTAGCCTCTTGCAATGGCAATGGCCTTAACCGCTTGATTGAGTGCACCAGCACCAATGGCTTGAACTTCAACGATACCCCGCTCACGAAAAGTGTTTGCAAGTGCGCCTGCAACTGAGTTTGGATTTGATTTCGATGATACCTTTAATACTTCCATTCCTAGCCCTCCTTATACTAATTGCCACATGGAAATTCTATGCCGTGCTCACCCCAATCATGACAAAAATGATATTGCCGATGCTACTCAGCTTTCCCTTTTCCTGGCTTATTTCTGGCTTTAACCTACTTGAATTTAGCAGAAATCGTGACAATAGACGTCAAAAGGTGGTATAATAGATGTACTTCGAGCTTGCTCGATTTAGTACACCTTAATGCCAAACATAGAGAAACTAGCTTGTTTACAAGCGTAGTTGAATATGTTATCGGCATAATAGACACATTTATCTTTTCGTCGAAAGGAGCTTTTAAACGATGAATCCTTTATTACAAAATATGAACGAGCGTCAACAACAAGCCATCATGCAAACCGATGGACCACTTTTAATTCTGGCTGGAGCTGGAAGCGGCAAAACCCGGGTGGTCACCCATCGAATTGCTTATTTAATCGACGAGATGAAAGTAGCACCGTGGAACATTTTGGCGATCACCTTCACCAACAAAGCTGCCCGTGAAATGAAAGAACGAACAACTGACTTAACAACTGACGGGGAAAACGTTTGGATTTCAACCTTCCATTCCATGTGTGTTTCCATTTTAAGACGCCACATTGACCTTCTAGGCTACGATAAAAACTTTGCTATTTTAGACGATGCAGATCAACTTTCGCTTCTAAAGCAAATTTTAAAGGACCTGAACATTGACTCTAAAAAATTGCCACCTAAGTACTTTTTAGCACGAATTTCAGAAGCTAAAAATGATCTTCTCAGACCAGAAGATATAACCGGTGACCAGTTTTTAGCAGACTCCCTTAAACGTGTTTATGAAACCTATCAAGCCACACTTAAGCAGCATAACCGCCTAGATTTTGATGATTTGTTAATGTTAACCGTGCAACTATTTAAAAATCACCCTGACGTCTTAGCGCACTACCAACAAAAATTCCAATACATTCACGTCGACGAATACCAAGATACCAACCATACCCAGTATCAGTTGGTTAAATTATTAGCGGGTAGCCGCCGAAACATTTGTGTCGTTGGTGATTCTGATCAATCCATTTACAGTTGGCGTGGGGCTGACATCACCAACATTCTCAACTTTGAAAAAGATTACGAGGATGCAACGGTTATCAAGCTAGAGCAGAACTACCGCTCCACACAAACGATTCTTGACGCTGCCAATGACGTAATCAGCAATAACCCAGTCGGCTACGAAAAACGTCTCTTTTCTGAATTAGGTGCTGGGCCTAAAATTAGCGCAAAGCAAACCTTTAGTGCCGGTAGTGAGGTGGAGTATGTAGCCTCAAAAATCAAACACTCCGTTAACGCTGGCACTTCTCATGAAGACATCGTCATTTTATACCGCACCAATTCTCAATCCCGTCTGTTTGAACAGCATTTTATGAAAGAAAACATCCCTTACCGATTAGTGGGTGGCCTTTCTTACTTTAAACGATTGGAAATCAAAGATCTCGTCGCCTTTTTACGCTTAATCACTAACCCAAACGACAATTTCTCCTTTGATCGTATCGTCAACGTTCCTGCTCGTGGAATCGGACGAACAACCATTGGAAAGCTAACGGATATGGCGACAAATCTAGGTGTCTCTAAACTCGAAGCCTTGCCTCACTTAGCAAAAATTGCTCAAGGCGGAATCGCCAGCAAGCTACTTCACTTCCATCAAGTGATCGTTAACTTACAAGAAAAAATGAATCAACTTCCTCTTTGTGAATTTATCGATCTTATCTTAGAAGAAACAGACTACATGCCAGCTCTCAGAGCGGAGGCAACCATCGAATCGAGAAGTCGGATCGAAAACTTAGAGGAATTCAAAACCATGGCGACCTCTTTTGAGAAAGATCAGTTAGCTGGTATCATTGAATTAGAAGAAATGGAAACGACCATTGACGACATGACCACTCATCAAAAGTTAGAAATCTTACTAACTGATATTGCCTTGCAAACTGATGTTTCCGATGCAGATCAAGAAGGCGAAAAAGTAACCTTGATGACCACCCACTCCGCTAAAGGATTAGAATTTGATACCGTGTTTCTTGTCGGATTTGAAGAAGGCCTTTTTCCGCTTCATAATGCCATTGAAGAAGGAAAAGAAGCTGTAGAAGAAGAACGTCGCCTTGCTTACGTAGCCATTACCCGTGCCAAAAGGCAGCTTTACCTAACCTATGCCAAATCACGGATGCATTTCGGCCATCAAAGCTACAACAACATCTCAAGGTTTCTTAAAGAGATTAAAGAAGAACGCCTAGAGCACGAAGCGAACAAATATAGCCCATCATCAGCTGGGCATAAAAAATCACCACTTCCAGCTAAGAAAAGCAAAGCACCTGCACCAAAGGTATCCTCTGTTAATCTAAGCAATCACAATACCTTTAATAGTGGTGATAAGGTGAATCATGCGACCTGGGGAGATGGTGTTGTCGTCTCCGCCGATGGAAAAACCGTCTCCATTGCTTTTGGTGTGGAGCATGGCATTAAAAAATTAATGGCTGGCCATCCCTCCATCAAGAAAAAGTAGTGATAACCTGACATGCTGTTGTCATATTTAATGTGCTATATTATTGGGTATACTAAACCTAGTGGGTACACTGGAAGTAGCCGTGCTATCAACTAAATTATCGACATTCAGCTGATTTCAACGTTTTGTCGATATTTGGAGCTCTCCACTAGTGAGAAATCAACAAAAAGTAAGGAGCAACACCATGAATGACAAAATTATCGTAAAAGGTGCCCGCGAGCAAAACCTTAAAAACATCGACATCACCATCCCCCGTAATCAATTCGTCGTAATGACAGGACTTTCCGGATCTGGGAAGTCCTCTTTAGCGTTCGAAACCATTTATAAAGAAGGGCAACGTCGCTACGTAGAAAGTTTATCGGCTTACGCTCGCCAATTTTTAGGTAACATGGAAAAGCCAGATGTAGACTCCATTGAAGGCTTGTCCCCTGCGATTTCCATCGACCAAAAAACGACCAACCGTAACCCCCGTTCTACCGTTGGAACGGTCACCGAAATCTACGACTATTTGCGACTACTATTTGCCCGAATCGGACGTCCAGTCTGCCCCACTCACGGCGAAGAAATCACAGCAACCTCTGCAACAGCCATGGTCGACCGATTACTTAACTACCCTGAACGGACAAAGATGCAAATTTTAGCACCGGTAGTCAGTGGTGCCAAAGGAACCCACGTTAAAGTCTTTGAACAACTTAAAAACGATGGTTTCGTCCGCGTCCGCGTCAACAAAGAAACCTACGACCTAGACGAAGCACCAAAACTGGAAAAAAACAAGAAACATAGCATCGAAGCCATCGTTGACCGGATTGCAATCAAAGATGGCATTCGTTCTCGCCTTTCTGATTCCATCGAGACGTCCTTAAAACTTGGCGAAGGCAAAGTGATCGTGCTCATCGACGATGAGGAGCTGGTATTTAGTGAGCACTTCGCCTGTCCACACTGTGATTTCTCTGTTGGAAAACTACAACCACGAATGTTTTCTTTCAACTCCCCTTTCGGAGCCTGTGGTTCATGTAGTGGGCTTGGTGTGGAAAAAGAAATTGACATTGATCGCCTCATTCAAGATCCGAATTTATCCATCGCTAACGGTGCCATTAAAGGTTGGGACAATGCGGTGGCGTATCAAAGAAAAATGTTAGACACTGTCTGTCGACACTACGACATTGACCTATACAAGCCTTTCAACCAGCTAACTGAAAAAGAACGAGACACAGTTCTTTACGGAAGCGACGACGAAATCTTATTCCAAATCACCTCTGAATCCGGACAATCCCATGAAAAAGTCGATTACTACGAAGGGGTTATCGGTAATTTAGAACGTCGCCATTTAGAGACCACCTCTTCTTACATTCGCGATTGGATCGAAAGCATGATGTCAGAGCGCCTCTGTCGGGAATGTCAAGGAACACGATTATCTTTGGCAGCTCGTTCCATCTTGATTAATGGTCAGAACATCTCTAACTACACCAGCATGTCCATTAAAGAGGCTGCCGTTGCTACCGATGGCCTCGTATTAAACGAAAAAGAAGCGATGATTGCCAACCTCGTTCTAAAAGAGATCAAGGAACGCCTCTCTTTCTTGGTTAACGTTGGTTTAGAATATTTGACCCTTGATCGAGCAGCCGGTACCTTATCTGGCGGTGAATCTCAACGAATCCGCCTAGCAACTCAAATTGGATCTAGGTTATCAGGTGTCTTATACGTCTTAGACGAACCGTCAATTGGCTTACATCAGCGAGACAACGACCGCCTGATTGAAACCTTAAAGTCCATGCGTGACCTTGGCAACACCTTAATCGTTGTTGAACACGACGAAGACACCATGCTAGCATGTGACCACTTAATTGACATCGGCCCACGAGCTGGAGTTCACGGTGGTGAGATCGTCTCTCAAGGAACACCGGATGAAGTCATGAACGACGATAATTCCATTACTGGTCGCTATTTAGCAGGTAAAGAGCAGATCTTCTTACCGACCGTGCGTCGTACCGGAAACGGAAACTTCGTTGAAGTCGTTGGCGCAACTGAAAACAACTTAAAAAACGTGGACCTGAAATTACCAATGGGCGTTCTAAACGTGATCAGTGGGGTGTCCGGATCAGGGAAGTCCACTCTAATTAACCAAGTCCTTTACTTAGCCCTTGCCTCTAAACTTTACAAAACCAAAGCGAAACCAGGTGCCCATAAATCCGTTTCTGGATTAGAGTACGTAGAACGAATCATCGACATTGACCAATCCCCAATTGGACGAACGCCACGATCTAACCCTGCTACCTATACCGGTGTGTTTGACGACATCCGTGACCTGTTTGCTGCCACCAACGAAGCAAAGCTACGCGGCTACTTAAAAGGACGCTTCTCCTTCAACGTTAAAGGTGGACGCTGTGCTGCCTGTAGCGGTGACGGTGTGATCAAAATTGAGATGCACTTCCTACCAGATGTCTACGTAGAATGTGAAGAGTGTCACGGTACCCGTTACAACAAAGAAACCTTAGAGATTAAGTATAAAGGCAAGAACATTGCTGAAATCCTAAAAATGACAGCAGCAGAAGCCTTAGACTTCTTCAAAAACCATCCGAAGATTGCCCGCAAGTTGGAAATTCTTGTGGACGTAGGACTGGATTACATTCAGTTAGGTCAATCGGCTTCTACCCTATCGGGTGGAGAAGCCCAACGGGTAAAACTAGCAGCAGAACTTCACCGTAAAATTACCGACACATCGATTTATATTTTAGATGAACCAACGACAGGGCTTCATGCCGATGACGTAAAACGTTTCTTAAAAGTCATCGACCGCATGGTTGCCGATGGCGCCATGGTGATCATCATTGAACATAACCTTGACGTGATTAAAATGGCAGATCATGTGGTAGATCTTGGTCCTGAAGGTGGTAACGGTGGCGGCATGATCATCGCCCAAGGGACGCCAGAAGACATTGCCAAAGCCAAAGATAGTTATACCGGCAAATATTTGAAACGGGTCTTAGAGCGAGACCGCAAAAGGCAAAAATAACGGTTAACGAAAAAAACTTCCAAATTCGGAAGTTTTTTTCTATGGGTTTAACTAGCCAGTAGATAGATCCCTTCTCCAGTAGCAGAAATCGCAGCTGCATTTCTAAATAGACGGAAATAACTTTCCCCGTCCAATAAACGTCTCCAATTAAGCAATCTGGTTATCATCTTTTGGAAAAGCTTCTTGAAGTGCCTTGAAATTCTCTGTCATTCGTTTGTAACTATCTTCGTCTACTAAATCCCCGATTATTTCATGATATTGCGTAAAAAAGGCATCAAAATTATCCAACGTCTCCCAAACTGCTCGCTTGAGTGCTTCGTGTTCAATTTCACTTACACTCATTCTCTTTAATTCATCATTAAGGCGTTGCAAGTTAATGTCAAGGCGATAGATAATACGGTATTTTTTCTTAAGATTTTCGGTAATTCTTTCTTCCATCTCTTTCATTGACTCATCAAGCCCGCCGCAAGTATACCAAGCCATTCGTCACCTCCTAATTTTTGTCATTGAAAAATAAGATGAATGTTGTTATAATTAGTTGTTACATTTGGAAAATTGTACGACTAAAAACCACTTGCTTTATAGCTAGTCGTTTTGTCTGCTTCAATTATAACCGAATAAAGGTCCAAAAAACCGATTGGGTGTCGTGAAACCCTTAGTTAGTGTCCTAAAAACTTAGTTTGCAGGATTTTTGGCTATCGTTGGTGTTTTGCTTCTACCTTCAGGGGGAATTTTATTCCTAGGAAGGTGTTTTTTATGAAAAGATTATTTTCTTTAACCGTTGTAACAGTAATGACTTATGTAACGATTGCAGAATTGGCTACTGAACCTATTGGAATTCAACCTGCTCTATGCCAAGTTTTTCCATCGCTTTGTCTCGGATAAAAAATCACCGTAACCTTTTTAAAGGAGTACAGTGATTTTTATTTGCTCGTCAATTAAACGACATTCCCCGTCTCTGATTTGTCCTTCTGCTTTAAAAGATTCCAATTTCGCTGAGACTGTATCGATAAACTCTGATAAAGGCTTCTTATCCTCAATGACAAAGTGATAAATACGCTCAGAGTGGACGTGTTCATGAGATATTTCCTCTAAAAATGACAACAGTTCATCGTAAGAGCAGTTATTAATCGTATCAACGATTCTAGCTAGCTCTTTTTCAGTTCCCTTTTTAGTCCGCATTTTCAGCAGAAATAAGAACACCAGTGAAGCTGCCACCATTAAATACTCCTCACTGGGAAAAATAGGGACAAAATAAATAAGAAAAGCGACAATAAAAGTGGCGTTCATCCAAATTTTTCTACTGGTTAAATAACGATATGCCTTATAAGGAAAATGTCGATGAACAAACCAAATCACAATCATTAATATGGTTCCAAAATTAATCAAATGAGGCAACAGGTTAATCAGATTTGGTAACGTAACGATAGCAGCTAGGAAGATTAGGAAAACAAAGGCCATAATCCCCTCTCTTGGGTCAAATCTCTTCACAAGAAGTAACCCTATAAACGGAGATAAAACATGGGCAATCAAATACCCTAGCTCCCACGATTCTCCAATAATAATCGTCATCACCACAACGTAACCAACAAAGATAACAAAATTTTCATAGAAAATCCGTTGTTTATCCGTCCACAACCACTCAAAGGCCTCTTTCAAGTCCTTCCCCGTCATATTAGCCAAAATCAAATAGAGTGCGAGCAATTCCATGACCCGTTGCAATAAAATATCTATATGAAAATTCACAGTCTATTCACTTCCTTCACCAAAAACATCTTCGATAAATTTCTTCGTCGTCGGAACGACCATTCCATTGATTAAAACAAGCCATTCCGCCGTTGGATCCACCATCTTCACTTTGGAAAGATTAACCAACCAAGCGTTTTGTACGAGTCTCATGTGTTTTTCTAGTCCATGCTTTTTAATAAAGCTCTTCAAAGAAAATCGATAAAAAAACTCTTCTGTTTTTACAATGTGAGGCTTATCTGGATCACAGTAATGAATTTTAATGTGTCTTTTTTCCGTTCGTTCCACAGCAAAAATATCCTTAACCCGATACGGATACAGTTTCCATCTTTTACGTAGGATAATTTTTTTCGTATCAATCGCGCTGGCGAGCTCCATGCTCCATGACATTAATTCGATAAGTTCCTCCTGATTAACCGGATAAGCTAGCAAATGTCCACCGATGTAGTTTCGTATGTCATCTTGCAAACTTAGACTACGCTTCTTCGAAATGAAAACAATCATCGTCCCCTTTATATGCTGTTTCTGAAGTTTATCGAGAAATTCTTTGTTTTCTTCACTGAGTGGATCATCCGTTATCATAATAAATCCATCGAAGTATCGTTTGTCAATGATTTCAGAGGCGGCGCATGTATCCTTCACCAAGTGGACAGTATGTTTTTCCTCCTCCATTTTTTCGATTAATTCAGGATCAATCGAGTAGTTATTCGTAACGATCAAAACACTTCCCACATTAATCCCTCCTCTTAAAACAACCAAGTAAAAGCATCTTTATTACATCCTAACAGATTTTTCGACGAAATAAAAGGGGACAAAGTAAGTTTCATTTTGACCTTTGATAAGGTGAGATATGCTAACCGATGAAATTCCTCCAAACAGGCTAATTTAGACCGGTTTGGAGGAGTTTTTAGCTTAAAAACTAGGAAAATCATCCTTTTCACCCTGATTTTAGGCGAAAAAGGACGATCTACATTACATCTGGGCTGTTTTTTCCCCCAAAACCTTTGTTTTGAGGCTGTTTGGGGGAATTTCAAGCCTCTAAGTCAAGAAAAAAATCCCTTTCAGCCTGATTTGGCCTGAAAAGGGATGATTTTTCGATTCTGCAATAATCCTTACTTCATTTCTCACTCCTGATACAGCCCCTAGTTGTTTATCATATATCCTAATGCCCACCACTAGCTTTCGCCTTAATAACAAAGCGATCAAAAATGGCAACTAAACTTGGTAAAATAAAGATTGATACCAGTACACCAACGAAGCAACCTTGGGCAATCAGAAGTAAGATATCAGCAATGGCTACGTTTACGTCGACAAAGAGTAAACCAACCACGAAGGTCACCAATACAATGATTAACCCAGAAGTTAAAATCGTATGAATCGAACGGTTAAGAGCTGATACAATGGCTTCTTTCACGTCTAAGTCACGCCTTGCTTCAATGTAGTTAGCGGTATATAAAATTCCATAGTCAATCACACGACTCTTTAGAAGAACCTGGGCGATAATCAACGGGATAAACATGATCCCACCATCTTGGAACTGAGTGACACCCATGGTAATGAAAACTGAAGCCTGGATCACAATTGCCAAAATGGCTGATACTGCCAGTGAACGGAAGGAGATTGCTGCAACGACGAAGAATGCAACGGTGGTCAAGATCGTAATGAATTGATACTCACTTGGGAAGGTTTGACGCATTTCATGAGGTAAAGCCGATACGCCAACAATAAGGAAATCACCTTCTGAGAAGTCAGCTCCTAAATAATGCTCAAGTTGTGCGATCATACGATCCATAAATTCAAAGGTCTCATCGGTCTCGAAATCAACGGTTGTATTCACAATGATGCGGGAATAGTTCTCAGAAACAAAGAGCTCAGAAACTTCTGTTAACTCTAAAGCAGCCTCTTCTATCTCTTCCAACGATTCATCGGTAAAGAATGGGGCAAAGAGATCCATCTCCGACATGTCATCGACTAAATAGTTCATAAAGTTGCGAAGGGTCATGGTCAGTTCTGCTTCTTCCTGCTCATTTTCTTCCTCACCGTTCTCATCTAACTCTTCTTCATAAGGATAATCGTACGGGTTGTTTTGAGCTTGCATCGCTGCTTCCACTTCTGCCTGTGCGGCTGCTTGGGCTGCTAGCTGTGCTTGTACAAAGAAATCGTGTAAGTGCATGATTTGAGTTACCATTTCATCGTCATCAATGCTTAGGGCATAAGAAAGATCTTCAGCAGAAAATGGTGTGGCATAGTAAACGTCTGGGCCGTGGGCATACATTCCTGGACCAAAGTAATGTTGTGCTCCAATTAAGAGTTGTTGCATTTCAGGTGGAATCAGACCAGCAAACATTGGATTCATCGCAAGGTCTTGTTGAAGGAAACGAATGAATTCCGCCATGACCATTTCTGGTGGCTCAACTTCGTGATAATTCCTAAAGACCATGCTAACGAGTAGCGGTGTTGTCTCTAGATCCATGTCCATTTGTTGAACCATCATCCCGACAAACTCTTCTTCCGTCAATCTCATTCCGATTGTATTTCCATAAGCAATGACGTTAATCACATCGTCCTCATCTTCAAAAGAAGAAACAAAATCAATCATGCTAGCCTCATCTGAGTTTTCATAAAGGACAACAAAGGTATTATCTAAATCGAAAACTTGATGAACTGGATCATAATCTACCTCAGCATAAGTGATGACCATTTGGTTCTGCAACATGAAAGCACCAGCAAATAAAATAACGAATATGAGACCTACAACGTATCTTGCCTTGTAAGCAAATCCTCCAATCAATCCCATTTTCAAACTTAAAACTGGCTTCTCTGTTCTTTCAATTAGTTTATCAAAACGTAAAATTAAAGATGGCATTAAGCCAAACACACAGATTAAACTAACAAAGACACCTTTTCCAATAACAAATCCAATGTCAGCACCAATCCCGAAACTCATAAAGCCAAGCATTAACATGCCGACAATGGTGGTAAAGGAAATTCCGGCAATGGTGTTAAAGCTATTCTTAACGGCATTTTTCATGGCCACCTTGCGATTTCCACCTGGTCGAGCTTCTTTTTCTTGACGATAACGGTTTAAGAAGATAATGGAGTAATCCATAGAAAGAACAACCTGTAATAAACCAGCAATCATTTGAGTAATATCTGAAATGCTACCAAATATCAGATTGGTTCCCATGTTGATAAAGACCGCAATTCCAATGTTAATGAAAAAGACGAGAGGTTCAATCCATGAGCGACACATAAAAAATAGAATGATGGTTAAAATGATCACCATTGGCACTGTGATTAGCACCATATTTAATTCAATGTAAATTCCGGCGATTTGCCCACTCATTTCAATCTCATGTTCATAAAATTCATCCTGAATGGCCCTTACTAAAGCTCGTTCGTCATCACGGCTCATCCCCGGTTCTAAAATGAGAGTATATAACGTAAATTCATCTCGAACGTGCGCATCGCTTCTTCGATCAAAAATAACCGATTCAACGTTCTCTATTCCCCTTAGCTGTCGACGAACTTCTCGACGCTCGTCATCGTCCTCTAAGCCTTCAAACATCACCTGTAAATTGGCTGTGTTGTTACCACTAAATTCCTCTGCCATCGTTAGGATTCCATCTCTAACCCGAGAATCTTCGGGCAATAGTTCAGTAATATCTGTATTAATTGCCACTCGCCCTGCTAAATGCACACATACAAGAGCAAATAGCAACAGCAACATAAATAATAAATTCCTTGTCCGTACAATAGATCTCGCAAACTTTTCCATGTAAACCTCCGTTGGCCCTTTCGATCCCTCCATTATACTATCAATCGAGCTAGTTTGACAACTGCAAAAATAGGTTTTGTAGAGAAAAGCACTTATTTGATCTTAATTTGCTCTTTCCTTTGTACTTTTGGGCTAAAATTGTTATAATAAGATACACCTTATGCATTAGCACAATGTGGTATACCTTAGTGCTACTCATAGTGAAACCAGGGTGTTGCCCACAGTTCAATACGATAGGTGCCAAAAAGGACCTTGAACCTTCATCCCAATCCAATAACACATAGCCAAGGAGCTGTTGATATGAAACGTAAAATTGCCGTAATTTTTACGGGTGGAACCATCTCCATGACCATCAACCAAGATACTAAAGCTGCTACGCCCTCTTTATCAAGTGGTGACATCATGTCACTGGTCCAGAACATCAAAGACATAGTCGACTTAGAATTAATCGATTTTTCCGCCATTCCTGGTCCCCATATGACACCAGAAAAAATGATGGAACTTAAAGCTGTCATCAGTGAAAAAATTGCGCAACCAGATATCGACGGTGTGGTCGTGACTCACGGCACCGATAACCTAGAAGAAACGGCCTACTTACTTGACCTAAGCCTCAACGTTGATAAGCCAATTGTCATGACTGGATCCATGCGTAACGCATCAGAACTAGGTTACGATGGACCAAGTAATCTAGCTTCTGCCATCCTAACGGCGATGGATGAAAATTCCTATGACCGTGGTGTCCTTGTCGTATTAAACGACGACATTAATGCTGCTTGTGAAGTGACAAAGACACACACTATGGCTCTTGACACCTTTAAGTCATCAGGGTTAGGTCCAATTGGGATCGTCGATTCAAACGATGTGATTTATTACCGCAAACAAATGTTCAAGCGCGCCATCATCGAAACAAATCAAATTGAACCTGATGTGGCTCTCTTAAAGTCAGCTGCTGGTATGGACTCCAAAATTTTAGATTTCCTCGTTGAATCCAAAACAAAAGGGATTGTCATTGAAGCCATGGGGCGTGGAAATTTACCGCCTAGCATGTTACCTGGCATTGAAAATGCCATTAAAAACAACATTCCTGTCGTCTTAGTTTCTCGAAATCCTCGTGGTCGCGTCTCTCCGTCTTACGGTTATCCAGGCGGTGGGTTGACCTTATTAAACTCAGGTGTGATCTTTGCAAGTAACATCAATGGTCAAAAAGCTCGAATCGCTTTGATGTTAGCCTTAACCAAAACAAACAACATGGAAGAATTAAAGCAATATTTTAATTAACTAGAAAAGCTTGGAAATGGAGCGATCCAAATTCCAAGCTTTTTTCTACCTCAACTAATCCGGAACATCAGTTTTTCCTCTAATTCGTCATTTACTGATGTTAATTTGACTCCCTATTACCCAAAAAGGACCTCAAAACGGTAAATTCCCACGAAAATGAGCTTTTCCTGAGATTTCAAAGCCCAGAATTACTAAAAAGCATCCCTAAGACATCAGTTTTTCCTCTAATTCGTCATTTACTGATGTTAATTTGACTTCCTATTACCCAAAAAGGACCTCAAAACGGTAAATTCCCACGAAAATGAGCTTTTCCTGAGATTTCAAAGTCCAAAATTACTAAAAAGCATCCCTAAGACATCAGTTTTTCCTCTAATTCGTCATTTACTGATGTTTTGAATTTCTTATTAAGTCCAAAATATGCTATTATGAGGTGAACTATTTTTGTTGGAGGGTCAAGGTTGAAAAATATAAGACTAGCAATGGCTAATTGGGAAAACGAACTCATAGAAATACAAAAGGAACTCGATACTTTACCAGAAGGCTATCTTGCACGAAAGAAAACTTCTTATTACCATGTAGTTGGTAAAGCCCAAAGAGGAATCACGAAAAATATCCAGCTTATCCAAGGTCTCTGTCGAAAGAAATTTCTCTTTGTACGAAGAATTCAACTTGAAACCAATCTTACCACCACAACGTCAGAAGGCGTCGACACTCGAAGCCCACAAGAACTTATCGCCTCCCTACCAAAAGCCTACCAAACCGTTCCGATCCATTACTTCTATCATCCAGAAGTCGAAAAATGGCCAGGTCGGCAGCGAGAAACTGACCTCTACTCAGAAACAGCGATCTACACTTACAACGACATTAACTTTAGATCTATGGCAGAACGTATCATCGCGGAACAACTAGACAAGCATGGTCTTCTTTATCAATACGAACCCCTCTTAAATCTCCTCGACCAGCAAGTCTCACCAGATTTTATCGTCAAAAATCCTTTCACGAATAAGACCGTCATCTGGGAACATTTCGGTGCTTTTAATGAGAAAAGATATGCCGATGACATGAACAATAAAATGGATGCCTACCTCAATCAAGGCTTCCAACCTAGTGTTGATCTCATTACTACCTATCACTACCATATCCGTAACCCAAAACGGATCGAGGATCTTATCAAAAGCATTCTTTTTTAGTCGTAACCATCTTAATCCCACGACGCCCATTAAAAAAAACATTGACTCATTGCTTACCAAGTCGATGGTTTTTAATGTTGCGATTGATTTACTAACTCCGACACCACTCAGCTAATCCCTTCATTAGCACACATACCATCTGTGAAGAAGCCTCTGCCGCTTTTGGTAAAAATTCCTCAAAGGAGATCTCCGACTCTTTTCCAGCAATATCGGACAAGGCCCGTACGACAACAAAAGGAACCTCTCTCACGTGACAAACGTGAGCAATGGCTGCTGCTTCCATTTCCAACGCAACGGCTTCCGGGAAATCTACCTTGATCTGTTCCATTTGCTCTGGGCGCTGAATGAAAGCGTCTCCTGTTACTACTTGACCTTTAAAATAACGAGCGCCTGTTGTTTCCAATGCCCGTTCCACTTTCGACAACAATCCTTCATCAGAACGAAGCACAGCCGGCATTCCCGGCACTTGACCCATCTCGTAACCAAATCCAGTAACGTCTACATCGTGATAAGCTACCGATTCACTGATCACCACATCGCCGATCTCAGCCTCTGCCTTAATTCCACCAGCAGATCCGGTATTGATCACCGACTCAACGTCAAACTTCTCTAGCAACAGCGTTGTAGTCATGGCAGCATTTACCTTGCCAATTCCACTTTTTACTAAAACAACTTTTTTACCAAAAAGGGTTCCTTGAATAAACTCAACATGAGATAGTTTAAATTTTTTGGGATTAGTAATCAAATCTCTCAAAATGGTCACTTCTTCTTCCATGGCACCAATAATTCCAATCATCTCTTTCAACCTACTTTCTATATTGAAGCGTAAAAAAGCCAAATTCCCATTTAAGAACTTGGCTCACCTTTCAAATCAAACAATCTCAATAATTTTAGCTTCCGTCATTCCATCTGGTAAAGTCACTGGTCCTACATCGCCAACACGACGCCCTAATAAAGCAACCGCAATTGGTGACTCGTTTGAAATCTTACCATCAAACGGATTTGCTTCTGCACTACCAACGATCTTGAAGCTCTTCTCTGTTTTATCACCTTTTACTGTGAAGGTTACCGTTGATCCGATCTGAACCGTGTCTCCCCCTTCAGCTTCAATCACAACAGCGTTTTTCAAAATGTACTGCAGTTCTTGAATCCGCTCAAAGGTAATCGCCTGCTCTTCACGGGCCGCATCGTATTCTGCGTTCTCCGATAAATCCCCTTGTGCACGTGCTTCTTGGAGCTTCTCCTTGATCTCTTCCATTTTTACTTGCGATAAGAAATCCAGTTCTTCCTGAAACTTCTTAATTCCTTCTTCTGTTAAATGCTGACTGTTCTCTGCCATCTTCTTCACTCCCAAATACCAAAATCAATTTATTATTGCACCTATCATGTTCAACTAGTTGTTCGTCTTTGCCTCACAACGTTTCACTATGAGTGGTATAAAGATGCACCAATCAAGCAATGCTTGAAGTTCATCTATTATAACCCATCGAACCCTACATATCAAGTTTGTGATGTGATTTCATCGCCAACTTCTTTTAGACAGTCGCTCTTCACCACTAAGATGAGTCCTAAAACGAGTAATACCGTTGCAAATCTAAAAACGGCGTAACCATCAAACCACTCGTATAGCGTTCCGTAAACCAAGCTCAAAATCGCGCGACTCAGGGCAAATAGTGAAGTCATAATCGCAAAGGCAAGACCCAAAATTTTTGCTGGTACAACGTGACGAACAAAACTAATATTTCCAGCAATGTGGGTGGTAATTCCAATACTATGAAAAATACCTGCCGTAGCAAAAACAAAAACACTGCCTGTAAGGGAATAAACCACCATCCGAGCAATCATGGTTATCATCGTGAAAATGTACCAATTTTTAAAGCCAAACTTTTTCATCACCTTACTTCCAAAAGGTAACAGGATGAGCTCCGGACCGACCATGATTAAAGTCGTCCAGCTAACAATGTTTCGTGATGCACCAAGTCCAAGAACAAGATGGTTAGCAAAAAATGCCTTAGCTGTTTCAAAGGCAATGAGACTCAAAATCACAAAGAGAACCATGAAACGGTACTGCTTATTAGCGAACAATTCCTTAACATCACTTCGGTTAAACTTACTTTTTTTACTTTCCTTTTTCTCCTCCCCGCTAGGCAAGTAGAAGGAGAAGATTAAAGACACTAACATCAGCAAAATAAACGTTCCGAAAACAGCCATTCGAATGCTTAAAAAACCTTCAAAACCTAATGTAAAGTCGAGAATTGGAATTTGAACACCATCAATGACAAAACCAACTAACATGGTAACAAGTAAAAAGCCATAGGAAGCTAAAACGCGTACCTTTCCAAAGTCATAACCTATTTTTTTACATTGATTCGTCGTCACCAGGTCAAAGAAGGCAGGAATTAAGGCTCTTGAGGCCTCAAACAAGGCAGCGATTAGTAAAATAAGCCAAAACGTCGTGGTTAAAGAATACAGATAAAAGGTAACCGCCGTCGCTAAAAAAGCAATCCTTAACATCAGAACGTGTTTACCTGTTTTATCACCAATGTAGCCCAAAAGTGGCGTTAACAAAATCACAGGAACCAAGCTCACCATTGGTACGGCACCAATTTGTGAGCCAGTTAACCCAACGACTTCCTCTAAGTAAAGGTTCATGAAATTCATAACCGTCCCAGCGGCACCCATGATGGTAAAGGACAGTATTTGCAGAACTAAAATGGGACGTTGCTTCAACTTAAGCATATTAAATCAAATCTCTTTCTTGAAGTTTCCTCCGAAGTTCATCTGCACGTTCAAAGTTTTTATCCCCACGAGCTTGCTCCCATTCCTTGAAGAGCTCTTTATCATCGATCGTCAGCTTTTCACGATGCAGATCAAAACCAAAACCAAAAATAAAGGTAGCGAATGTATCTAGTGCATAGCGAGCCTGTTCAAGTTCAACTTTTCCTCGCACCATTTTATTCACTTCTTTAACGAAGCTATATAGGGTGGTAATTCCGTTAGCTGTGTTAAAATCATCTTCCATGGCCTCGTGATAATTCTTCATTAGCTGGTCGATCTCTGGCGTAGAAACAGGTGCCTGATCCCAACCGTCGGCTAAATCGATATACATAAACAATTGATCGTAAGCTTGCTTGATTTTGCTCCATTCTTTTTCAGCTAAATTTAGCGCCTCGTAAGAAAAGCTGATTGGTTGACGGTAGTGAGAAGAAAGCATAAACAGTCGGAATACATTCACATCGGTTTCTGCCAATAATTCATTTAGCCAAATGACATTCCCAATTGACTTACTCATCTTCTCATCGTCAAGTCCTAAACGTCCCACATGCATCCAGTAGTTAGCAATGTTATGATTGGCTGCACAAGCAGATTGCGCAATCTCGTTTTCGTGGTGCGGGAACTGTAAATCGGCACCTCCACCGTGAATGTCAATTTGCCCATTAAAGGCTTCGTCGATCATAACCACACATTCGGTGTGCCATCCTGGACGTCCTGCTCCCCAGGTCGAATCCCACGTAATGCCCACATCGGTTTTTTTCCACAAGGTGAAATCCAGGGGATTTTCCTTACGGGTATTTGTTTCCACACGAGCTCCAACTAATAAATCGTCAATTTTCTTGCCGGAAAGTTGACCATAAGCTTCTACCTTATTCACGCGGAAATAGACATCACCTGATGATTCATAAGCAAATCCGCCATCGACCAATTCCCCGATAAAGGCGATGATTTCATCCATGGTCTCCGTCACCTTTGGCATGGCATCGACTGGCAACACATTTAGCAAACGACAAGACTCTAAATAATGACCTAAGTAAGTTTCAGAAATATCGGTCTCACTAACCCCCTCAGCTACTGCCCTATTGATGATTTTATCGTCCACATCGGTGATGTTAGACACGTAAGTGACTTCTTTGCCGATTTGTTTAAAGTAACGGTTAACCACATCAAAAAAGATCACCGGCCGGGCATTGCCAATGTGGATAAAATCGTAGACCGTTGGACCACAAACGTACATACTTACCTTATTTTCAATAAGTGGTTTGAATGCTTCCTTTTGACGGGTATAGGTATTGTAAATTTTCATGGGTGCTACCTCCAAATGGGTTTAAATCAATGTGACTATTCTATCACAAAAGCGTGTTGCTTACTAGGTCTTTCCTTCTAGTTCAACCTGTCCCTTTATAAATACGGTTAGCAACGATAACGTCAATAGCTAGTAAAAACGGAGGCGTAGCATAAACGAAAGCTTCCTAAGCCGCTAAATCCACTACTTGATTTGCTGGGTGGTTAGTATGCTACAGGAGCCTCAACTGAGACGGTGAAAAGCTAATCAAAAAGTAACCGCTAGCTCGCCAAATCCGATCTCAAAAGAGAGGACAATAAGATTGCGACAGATTATACTGGTCATTGCATGATTTTACTTAGGAGTGACCAGCAATGAAAAACGCAACAAAATTATTAAACAAAGATTTTATCCTCTTCGTCATGGGATGGGAATTTTCCATGATTGGCGATGGGCTATTACGCTTCGCTCTGCCTTTATATATTTTTCTACAAACAGGGAATGCCGTTTTGTTAGGTTCCATGTTAACCATCTCTTCCATTCCCGTGATTCTGTTAACCCCACTTGGTGGCGTCCTAGCCGATCGGTACAGCAAACGGAAGTTAATGGTAACGATCAACTTGATGATTGCCGGGATGGGGATTCTTTATGGGATCACTTCAGATGGGTTTGATGTTGTCTTTACGACCACAACCTTGACCCTCGTTTTATTTACCCTTACAGCAATTTCTACGCCGTCAGCAGAGGCCAGTGTCCCGCTGCTTGTGCCAGAAGGTGAGTTAGTAAAAGCCAACTCAGTAACGTTTTTACTAACGATTTTCTCCTCGGTGGGGGCACCGATCGTTGCTGGTAACTTATTGGAACGTCATGGGTTAACCCCGGTTTTATGGTTAAGTATCACCATGTTTATCTTGGCAAGCGCTGTGAAAGCTATGGTGAAGATTCCCTATGAAACACCAGAACAGCGAATTAGATTATCCAAGGTCATCGCCAGTGACTTAAAAGAAGGGATTCGTTTTGTGGTTAAGAAAAAACCTCAATTAGGAAAGGTGATTATCGTCACATCGCTTGCTTCGGTTACCGTTGCTCCCATTATGTCCGTTGGCTTATCGGTTTTGGTCACGAACTATTTTGCAAAAGGAGAAGCAACCTTAGGAATCGCTCAAGGTTTGGTTGTTTTTGGTGGAACCTTTGGCATTGTCCTTGTTGGGATCTTAGGGAAAAAAGCTACCGTTGCGCTGATGCGTCCACTGATCTTTGTCTTGGGCTTCTCATTCATCCCAGCGGGGGTTGCTCTTGTTCAATTGGGAAATCAAAACCTGGCATTTATCATCACCCTTGCCACCTTTTTCATCACCCTCGCCTTAATGACGGTTCTTGCCGTTGTGAGCTGGGCCTACCTTGGTGAGGCGACGCCTGAATCCTCACTTGGAAAAGTTATGGCACTCAATGCCACGGTTCTTGCTCTTGGTGTAGCAGTTGGAAATAGTCTGTACGGCTTTTTATTTGATCACTTTACCGAAAGTCCTGGTGTGGCACTCTTTGTTTTAGCTGGGTTGACCCTTCTAGTTGGGGTTGGGAGTAAGGTTGAAAGCTAGTAAAAAATGACTTCGGAGAATGAGGTCATTTTTTGTGTTAAAAAAGTTTTTGAAAAAAAGCTTGCTCGTGACGTTAACGTCATGTGCTATGATCCTTTCATAGGACAAACGTGTAAAACATTTAGGAGATGATGATTATGACAACAAGTAAAAAGGTTTTTGAATTAGACTTTGTAGGGGATGCTTATCACCACACACTTGGCGAAGATAACTTAGGTACGTTTAGCCTCACGGCACATTTAAAAGAAGCCGTTGATCCAGTTCGTTTAAATGAGGCTTACAGAAGCTTGCTTAATGACCTTCCTTATCTAAACGGAAAAGTCGATGAAAATGGCAAATACGTCTTGCTTAACCTTTCTGAATACCAATCGGATCTTTTCAAAGTGTCTCATGAGCAAACGACCATTACCATCGAAACGTCCCATACCATCATGGATGGTCGCGGTTTAAGTCGAGTGACAACGGAGCTATTGAACAAATATTATTCCGTTGAATCAACGCTAATGCCATCGGATAACAAGAAGCGTTTATACGATGAGCAAGTTGAAGACGCCTTTACTCGTTTTGCTGGTCAAGAACAAACTGAAAAAAAACAACCTCTAGCGAAAAAGAAAGCTTATAAGCACGCACATCAAAAAGACCTGCCAGTTAAAATGCTTTCAAAAACCTTTGATGTGACAAAACTAAAAGAAGAAGCACGTCAAGAGCAGACGACCATCAGCGAATACTTATTGGCGAAAATATTCCTCGCCATTGCTAAAGAAAGAGATGAAGCTGGAAGTAAAAAACCAATTGTGGCAGATGTTCCCGTAGATTACAGAAAATACTTCCCAACAGAAAGCATCCGTAATTTTATTGGGTTCACTAAAATCGTGATGCCGGAGGTTAAGACCATTGGTGAGATGGCACCTAGCATTTCCAAGCAATTTGCAACGTTGACAAAAGAGAGCATTGGCAATAAAATTAAGGAAGCGCAGATGGGGAAAGAAAACCTAAATAAAATGCCACCAAAGTTAAAAAAGATGTTGCTTAAGGTAGTTAGTAACAACGAGAACAAGAAAGCAACCTTTGTCTTCTCAAACCTAGGACAGATTCATTTACCGGCTGAGGTGCAAAATAAAGTTGCTCACTTGGAATTTGTTATTAACCCAACGCCTGGGATACCTTACACTTTCTCATGTGTTTCAGTGGGTAACGCATTAACCCTGACGGCAACCATAGAAAAAGAAGGAACCATTTTCGAAAACATAACGTAGAGGTGAAACAGATGGAAAATTACAAAGCCATTCCCGACGGCTACTTGACCGTTGGGGAAATTGCTAAAAAAGCAGGCGTGACCGTCCGAACCCTTCAATATTATGACAAAGAAGTGGCTTTGTTGCATCAAATTTTATCCTTAAAATACCTAGGCTTTACTTTAGATGAAATAAAATCTTATTTACCCGACATTCAGTCCCCAAAAGAGGCATTAGTCGTCTTGGAACATCAGGTTAACCAGTTGACTGAAAAACTCGACCTTCTTACCGAAAGTGTAGATGTGATGAAACAACTGATGAAGGAAGTGTCTCAGATGGATACTTTGGATTGGAAGAAATACGCCGATGTTTTGATGCTATTGCGTGCCCAAGATCAAAGCTTTCAACTATTGAAAGAGATGCCTGAAAACGTGTATGATAAAATTCGACACATGGATAAAGACGAAGCAGAAAAAATCCGCTTAAATTTCAAATCTGTTTTAGAGATCGCTGGAAAAAATGTAACTGCTGGTTTACCGACTGATAGCGAAGAAGCACAGTTGTTAGCTGAAAAATTCTGGAAACTTGTGATGGACTTTACGCAAGGGGACTTATCTCTTTTATCGGAACTAACTCTTTTAAAGGAAAACGACGATCAGCATTGGCAAACAAGCATGAACTACATCGAAGAAGCCGTGGACATTTATTTTCAAAAAAAGAGGATTAACCCATTTTAGAGAACTAAAAAAAAGCTAGAAATCCTAGCTTTCAGACTGTTGACAAATGGGGAATTTTCAAGTCCTAGAACAAAATTAATCTCAAAATTGTCAGGTTTTTGTTAAAATAAGTACTTACCTGATA
>JGI24703J35330_11748696_pt1 | contig 25648 bp, 26 predicted proteins | sample TergutNt197P1_FD_35330 | JGI IMG/M metagenome (IMG submission 35330)
TGATTATATGCAAGCATACAACGAATCCGCCGAACCTTTCAGGTGGAAGAAACGCGAGGTTAGAGGTTATCAAATCGCAGATAATTTATCGAATTTGCGCGGTTAGACACTAGCTTCTAACGACTTAGTCCTATTATGACAGATGCACCTATGTAGATGTCACCCTTTGTGCGCTCTGCAATGTCTTTGTAGCGATGTTGGTAGTCCATAATAATCCTCCTTTAGAATAAAAAAATGCACCGTCAATTTGAAATTGTATCTGTACAATAAATTTATGTGTAAATGTTAAAAAATATGCTCATGATATTTATTTCACATCATTTGACAGAATTTATCGCCCAATGTTTCAATAAAAACTCTACAGCTTTGTCTAAAACAGGCTCTCTGGATCTCGCACCACTGCGAAAATAACATCCCGTACTTGCATATGTCGTTGTTTGTGGCCATATATGCGGGTTTGAGCGGTTTTGACCAAAACATCTACGCTGTATTTTGGTTACATTAAAAAAACACTTGACAGAATAAAAACACCACGTTAATATATATACACGATGTATGTATGTTGAATGAGAAAGGTGAGTCCCCCATGCCGCGCAATAAATATCCCGAAGAGACCGTAAAAAAAATTCTCGACACATCCCTGCGTCTTTTTCTTGAAAAAGGATATGATCAGACCACAGTACTTGACATCGTGGATAACCTTGGGGGGTTAACGCGGGGTGCGTTTTATCATCATTTTAAGACTAAGGAGGATGTATTTTTGGCTATTTTTAGCCGGGATGGTACGGAGCGCGATACATTCAATAAGGTGATGCAAGCGTCCTTTAAGAATGGGCAAGAGAGGCTAAAATATATGTTAAAGCTTGCATTGCAATCTAATATAAGCACCGAGCAAAGTACCGCAGTCACGGGGTTGGCATTGTCTATGTTATCAAATCCGCGCTTTTTGGCGGAACATATCAAAGCAAACCAAGAGGACGCGGCACAAATAGCAATCATATTAGAGGAGGGTATGGCAGATGGCTCTATAAAGCAAGGCAATCCAAGGGTAATCGCGGATTTGTTTTTGATGTTGGTAAATATATGGATGAATCCAAGCATTTTCCCATGTAGCAAGGAAGATTCTCGCGACAAGATGGAAATTATTATGCAGATTTTTGAGGCTCTTGGTTATGATTTTATTGACGAAGAGTTGAGCAGTCTATATCGCGAGGTATTTGAAGTATTTGATATATAAATTTTTTTTGTCATGATACATACAGGGTGTCTGTATGAAAAATAGGAGCGAGGGAGAAAAATGGAAAATATAGTGCATGTAACAAATCTAAAGAAATCCTTCAAGTCTCACGAAGTTTTGAGGGATGTAAGCTTTACGGTAAAAAGGGGCAGTATTTTTGCTTTGCTTGGCTCAAATGGGGCAGGCAAAACCACCACGATAAAAATATTATCGACGTTAGCAAAACCCGACGGTGGAAAGGCCAGTATTTGTGGTCACGATGTAGTGCGCAGCGGTGAAAATGTGCGTGAGTGCATAAGCTTGACGGGTCAGTTTTCGGCGGTGGATGAGGTGCTGACCGGCCGCGAAAATCTAAAGCTCATCGCACAACTGCGACGCTTTCCCGATGCAAATAAGAGGGTGGGGGAGTGGCTTTCTTTGGCCAATCTCGAAAGTGCGGCAAATCGCCAAGTGTCAACCTATTCCGGGGGGATGCGTCGCCGACTTGACATTGCAATGAGCTTGATGGGCAACCCGCAAGTGCTTTTTCTTGACGAGCCGACCACGGGTCTTGACCCGCAAAATCGGCTTGCCATGTGGGACACCATAAAAGACCTTGTTTCGCAAGGCACAACGGTGTTTTTGACGACACAGTATCTCGAAGAAGCCGAGTATTTGGCAGATAATATAGCCATCCTTCATGAAGGAAAAATAATAGCAGAGGGTACGCCCCGGGATTTGAAAAATAAGATGCCAAAGCGTGGTGCGACACTCGACTTCAAAAATGCGGCAACTGCTGAGGCCGCAATGAAAATCCTGAAAGAAAACGGCATAGATGCCGACAATATAACCCAAAACTTACCATCGCTGGAGGATGTTTTCTTAACACTTATAGGCGAAAAAAATGAAGGAGGTATAACTCAATGAGAATTTATTATGACTCGTGGCTTATGTTTAAACGTTCTCTGCTGATTTCTGCCAGAAATCCGGAAACAATTGTAATGGCAATCGTTACGCCATTTTTGCTAATGGTATTGTTTGGTACTATATTTGGAAACATCGCGGATGTCGGTGACTATAATTATATTGATTTTATAGTGCCGGGGATTATCCTACAGGCAGTTGCACAGGCTTCGCAGTTTACAGCGATTAATGTCACAAACGACATGACAAAAGGCATGGTTGACCGTTTTCGCTCCATGCCCCTATCTATGGCTTCTGTGCTGATTGGCCATGCCGCCGCGTCTATAGTACGCAACATATTTACTACTGTAATAATCATCGCCACTGCTTTTTTGGTGGGTTTTAGGCCAAATGCTAATGCTCTTGAATGGTTGGTTGTTGCGGGTATCTTTGTCCTCGCCATCATTGCAATATCATGGTTTGCCGTACTATGCGGCATGATTGCAAAAGCACCGGAAACATCTGCCGGCCTTATGTTGCCCCTCTTTATTTTGCCATTTATAAGCTCGGGCTTTGCGCCGACAGAGGCACTGCCGTCATGGCTAAGATGGTTTGCAGAAAACCAACCGATGTCACCGGTAATAGACAGCACGCGCTCTTTGATGATGGATATGCCGCTCGGTAACAGTCTGACGCTCTCTATCATATGGTGCGTTGGCATAACAGTGATTGTGTTTGCTCTGTCGTTGTATAAAATTAAACGCTTCGCCTAATCCTCGCCCAGCTTTAATGCTTGGTCGATGCGGATTCTTGAAATAAATGAAATCAGTACAGCCACACAGATGATTACCATTACACCCATGACTGCGTACAGGGTGGTGTAGTCCCTTGTTTCCATCACGACGAGCAGCGAGATGATTTGGTCAGAATATGCCAACTGGATAAGCGGCACATATAGGCGGGCGGTGAGTTCGCCTACTGCCGCACCTATAAAAAGTGCGGTCAGGGTAATCAGAAGTTGCTCGTTGATGAGCATTGCGATTATGCTTTTGATGCGCATACCCATTGCGCGGAAGATGCCGAATTGTAGTACCCGCTCGCGGATGGAAAGTAGCCAATAGATAAGAAATCCGCTAAAGCATATGAGTAGTGTGGCAATAAAGTTTACGGTCAGTACGCCGTTTGTGCCTTGGATAAGAGGGTCGAGGCGGGTGGCGGCAACGGCGTGGTTTGTGTCGGAGATGGCAACGTAGGGGGAACGCAGTCCGCGGATTTGTGCGCGGTGCATGGCCTCGCGGGTGACGGCGCGCAGTCCGTTTTCTTGCATAAAGTCGTAGAAGAATTGGCTCGTCGGCGTGTTTAGGCGTAGCCATATATCATATGGCCATATTCCCCATATATGGTGAAAATAGCCCAGATTGCCCACTACGAGGTGGTTGTCGCGGAAAATCACATTGCCGTCGTCGAGTGTGATTTGTGAAAAAGGCTCGAAGCTCGGAAAGCGTTCCAAAAAGCCGACGATGACCATGGGCGGGGTTTCGTTTTCAAAATAAATAAAAGGGGATATGGGGTCGTCTGTGGGGATGGCCCACAGATGTTCTAATATGATGGCATTGCCTACGGCAAAGCCCATATCACGGAAGCTCTCAGAAACAAGTATGCCGTTTGGTACCTGTGACAGCACATTTAGATAATAATTTATATGGATAGGAAGAAAGTCGTCGCGGAACCATACGGCATTGCCAAAACTTTGGGTTTCGATTGCCATGAGCTGTATGCCCGGTGGTAGGATTTCGCCGCCATGCTCGGCTCGGGTCGCGGTTACTTCTTCTGACATCACGCGAGTTATGACTTCGATTTCTTCGAAGTCGTCGAAGCGGGCAATACTCGGCTCGGTAAATTGCAACTCCGACATAGGGCCGAATACAAGCTGGTGGCGATTGCTTGGCCATAGCTCGCGGAATACAAAATCGGTGCCGCCGAGGTAGCGAGCCTCATGCTCTGCATTGAGGTTAATCGTGCGCGCCGTCTGTGCAGAAAAAATCCCGATTGCCATAGTAAACACAAGAAAAATCATGATAAATTGCTCTTCTCCGGAACTGCGGGCCACACGTACAAGTGCAGTGTAAAGCGAAATCGGCATAAACCGCCGCCCGAGGAAAAATACAAATTTAATGAGCCATGGGAAAACCCGCAAACAAAACAGCCCAAGCCCCATCATAAACAGCGTCGAAGAAATAAACAGCGTGGGGTCAATAAAATCGCGGGGAATATTGCCCAGCATTTCTTGTTGGTTATTAAAATTCCAGATGCCGTAGACGGAAAACACAAGACATGCTATGTCCAAAAAATACCGTTGCCACAGAGCCTTTTTGAATTTGCCGTCCTTGCCGCGCTTGTACTCGACTATGCCGACCTTGGAGAATCGTATAACGGGTAGTACCATTGCGCAAAAAGAAAACAATGCCGCCGCTCCGCCAAATGTCAGCACCTCCGATGATAGCTCCACATTAACATTTGCCCGCCCCATCAGCTCCAAAAAGCCCGTACTCGCACCCAGCACATGGCAAATGCCTATCCCCAACATAATCCCAAGCGGCAACGCAAACAGCCCAACAAACAGACCCTGCCCTACATATAGCCCAAAAATTTGCATACGGCTTGCGCCGCGGCTCTTTAGCACAGAAATTTCGTTTTGTTCGAGCTGTAGGATTTTTCGGCTCACTACATAGATGTAAAAGGCGAGCAAAAAATAAATCGGCACTTGCAGTATGATTAATGTGATATTAAATTCTGCGGCGCGTTCGACATGTTCTTCCAAGACTTCGTAGAAATTTTGATAAAAATTCCATATCGCAGACTCGGCAAAACGCTCCTCGATGGTGGCGAGTGCATCCATGTAGTTTCGGATATTGCCGCCTGTCATGTACATATAATCATGGACACTATGCCACGATACAGAGGGATTGTGGTCGTGGAGTTGTCGGCTGTCGTGTACAAGGACATCGCGGGTAAAATCGGGGTTTGATTTTGCCCAAAAATGGCCGCTATGTTCATGGATTTCGAAAACGCCCACCACCTGCATATATGGCATACCAACGAGTCTCACAGGCTCGTCAAGCAGTAGGTCTTGTTGATACATTGCCGCTTGCATGGCGATTACTTCTATTATGTCCGCTTGATTCTCCGAAGGCATCCTGCCATGGGTGAGGGTTATATGTTCTTCCATGTCTTGTACGTAGAGCATATTTATTCTGTTGCGCTGTGCATGGTATAGCTGTATGTTTTGCAGTTGATATGTTTTTACCGATTGTGTCGGAAGCCCAATCTCTGACAGCATAGTGCGGAATGCCGCGCCATCGTCATATACGTCACCTCTACCAAAATGAAAATCCAATCGCGTAAAAGCAGGATAAATCCCATCGGTTGCCTGTATATTTCGCATAGCCTGATGCGCCATGCGCGTAATCGTCGCATTGGAATACATAGGTGTGGATGATGTAATGCCTATGAGCAAGATATTACCCGCGAGCAGGCATAGCAAAAGCCATTTGTTTTTCCACATTTTTCTGAGCAAAAAGATTATCATTGCACACCCACAACTTTCTGTCCCGATTCTACCCCCGAAAGGATGTGCTGATGGTTGTTGTGCCGATAGGGGCCGAGAGTGACAAAACGCTGTCTGTACGCGCCGTCTTCGTATATATTTACATAATTTAAGACAACTTCAAGCTCCAGCCGCATAACGGTTGTGCTGTGTATTGCAGTATGTGGCAACCATATGGCATCGCTGTACATATTAATGGCAGGAAACGCCCGCCTTTCGTATTGTCGCCTAAGTCGCGCCCAGTCGCCGTCCATACGTTGCAGTGCATTCTCTATGCCTTCGTTTGAGAGTGGGCGCAGGATATAATTTGTCACCCACCAACCCCTAAACCCCGCCGCAAATGGGTCGTTAGACACACGCACATAGATTTCTTCTCCCGCAAGATTAACCGGGAACACGTCGCCGTAGCGGAAAACATGCGTCTCTTGGAATTGTACATTGAAAAATACGGTGTCAACATCGGCTACGGCTACGATGGTACGGCCTTCGTTCACATCCATGCCTTCTCGCATAGGCGCGGTAAATGTAACAAGCCCATCAAAAGGCGCGACGATGTATTCCACCGCAAAATGCCGCTCTGCGTCGGCTACTCTCTTGCGTGCGTTTTCTATGGCGCGTGTGGTCTGTGTCACAAACTGCTCATATTGCAACTCACGTATTGCGAGGTCAATAATCGCACGCTCACGCTCGGCGGCGGTAGCTGTTTCGACTTCCATTTCCAAATCCATAATTTCAATCTGTCGCCTGACACGCTCTATAGGGAAATCATCTTCCATACGGCGCAGGTCGTTTACCATTCGCCTATGCTGTGCAAGCGACACCTCCGAGGCCTCATAGAGGCCCGATGCCAAAAGAGTCCCCTCGCTCACCATATCGCCTTCCAATACATAAAACTGTCTAAACACACGATATTCTTCTTCGAATGTCAGGGCATAATGCCTGAAAAACTCAACGTCAAAAGTCATATTGCGCGTCTCTGTCCGTGCCTCATAATAAACAGGTATGAGCCGCGGCGTAGTCGCCACCACCTCTGCCCGCCCAAAATCCATAATCAATCCCACTCTGACGGCTTCGTCCATAGAGCCAATCTCGACAGGCTCGTAGTCATCCGCTCCACAAGCCAGCAAAAAGAGGACAATAAACGGAATGAGTTTACCTAACATAGACGATGTCCCCCTCTTCTAATCCTTCAAGGATTTCGATGTAGGTGTCGGTGATTATGCCGATTCTCACAAATATGCGTTCGCGCTCGCCGTCGGGCGTTATGCGGTACACGGTGGTGGAGTCGCGGGTGACGGTGACTGCATTGGAGGGGACACGCAGGGTATCTTCTCGCAAAAGAGTGTAATACACAAGTGATGCATACGCACCCTTTGGCGGCATTGTGCCGCATGGGGGTGGGATAATCCCATACTGCCAGCGCATATGAGAACCCGTGATTTGTACCTGTGCGATTTCTTCCAATGACATTTCGATTGGTTCGAGTTCGTAGACTATACCGTTAATATGGGCGCGGACACGGGCGGAGTTTTGTAAGAGAATGCTCAAATTTGGGTTTAAATCCTCTACAAAGATTTCGTCAGTATAGTTGATATAAACAGCGGGTGTGCCGTGGAATCTTAAAGCAGTAATCACACCGTCCATGGGTGAAAAAAGCCGAGTATCGTCAATCCGCTCATGGACTTCTGCAATCTGTCTGCGGGTATCGGCTATGTCCAGCTCCCTTGTTTGCATCGCATGTGTGTGGAAAAGCTCGGCGCGTTCGATTTCGTGCAGGATGTTTTCTGCGGCAAGAATCGCGCCTGCGTCGAATACGGCAGTTGCGCGGCGTATTGCTTCATTATAATCCAAATGGCGCAGAGTCATTTGCAATGCAAAGATTTCTGCCTCGATTTCACTGTTTCTGATGAGGTCAGTGAGGCGTAACTCTGCATTTTCAAGTTGCTCTTCCAAGGCTTCTGTGCAGAGTCTCGCGAGCAGTTGCCCCTCATACACAGCATCGCCGGGGTCTACGTATACGGCGGCTATTCGGCCGCTTGTTTCAAAGGTAAGCGGAACAGACTCTACTCGCACCATGCCGTGGCGTACCTCCAACTGCTGTACCGACCCTCGTGCAACAAAAACATGGTCGGGCGCGGCGGCGGCAAAACCTATGTTTTCAAAAAGCTCGGGGCCGTCCGATTGCGGAAAACTCTCCGAGGCACAGCCCGCGAGTATGAAGATAAGTAATACGGCAAGTATTTTCATAGAATAATTAGCTCCCCAAGCGTAAGGCCGCTGATGATTTGTGTAAACTGCGGAGACCATAAGCCGATTTCTACCTCTCGGATACGGCGTATGCCTTCTTCTACTGTGTATACATAATGCCGCTCTCCGTCTCTGCGTACAGCGCGGGACGGCACTGCGATGACATCCGTGACCTCTTCAAACACATGCACTATCCGCCCGAGTGTCCCCGAGTCAAACATTAAATCCTCGCCACCGACTATACTAAACCACGCCGTAGTAGGGTGGGGTTCCAAGCCATACGGAATCACCGCTTCTACCTCCACGACAAGTGCCAGAGGCACAATCGTCATCGTAAACCTGTCACCGGGTGTGATATACGCCGCAAAGGCATGTCGCTGTGCGCGGAAAAACGCTTGTTCCATATCCTCGATGATGGCAACAACCGTGCCAAACATCTGACCATCAAATACACTTGCGGCATTGCTCACAACGCCGTCGATGGGCGAAAAGATATGCATTTCGTCCTCATCCAGCATAATCGCCTCGTATTCCAGTCGCAGAAAATACATGGCGTTTTCCAGCCGCTCACGTTCGTCCAAATAAAAGGAATCATCAAGCGGCACACCCGACAGCTCCGCAGAGCGCAGACTAAACTCGTGACGCTCTCCCAGTTGTCGGATTTGCAAGGCGAGTCTATCCAGCGACCTGCGAAGGCCGGCTATTTCTTCTTGTTGCTCGGGGTCTTTTAGTGAGGCGATGAGCTGTCCCTGCGTCACAAAATCGCCGTTTGACACAAAAATCCCTTCGACTTCAAATCCCTCACGGGCAAAGCTTAACAGATGACGCTCTTCCGAGTTGAATACGGGCAACAAAACCGCATCGGCGACAACATTGCCGCGTTGTACGGGTATTGTGTTCCAAAAAACATCGGCGGGCGGCGCAAACATAGGGAGCGGCACTTCTTCTTCCAAAGGCAGTGCGGCACATCCCGCTAAAAAAATAAGCAAAAACAGCTTTTTCATCGACTAATCCTCATTTGGCGTACCCAGCTACGTGGCAACCAGATTTCCAAATCCTCGCCGAGTGCCGCAGTGACAGTAATCCGACCACTCGCGGGTAGGATTATGTCGCCTTCTTCGGGAGCGTCGTTACGTACATCCACGGTATGACGCGGTACATATACATCACGAGCCACATGCTCCACGCGCGGATTTGTATAAATAGGGTCGAGAGAAATTCCCAGCTCGTCAAAGAGTAATGACCAGCCCGGCGGGAAAAGGTCGGCGGGATGGATGACCTCTCCCGGTACGACAACTTGCTCGACCTGTCGCACCCATTCACCCGCACCCGCTATATGGAAGCCGGCCTGTGTTATGCGGCTGTTATTAGCCAATGCAAAAGACGTGGCCGCTCGGTTTTGGAATACCACAGAACGTCCGGGTGCTATACTAATCCGATAAAGCGGCTCTTCTGTTACTCGGCGTAAGCGCAGTTCCCGACCATACCACTCCGTCGGGAATGCAACAGAAAGGGTAACATCCTCCTGTGGCATGACCGTAATCCGACGATTGACAGGCAGAAGATACCAACCAAATCCGCCAAAACCATAATCCAAAACGTCATTGCCCTGCGACATCACAAAATCATAGGCAAAATCACCATATTCGTCTGTCTCATTTTGCACAAGGAGTAATCTATTGCGTGTCCTGCCGATGTTATCAATCTGCAAGACCTCTCCGTGGGAAAGTATGTGGCGATGCAATGCGGGGCTGTTATGCCGATGCAGATTGATTTCGGCAATGCGTGGAAAAATCAAATCCGCATTGCCCGAAAACACCGCGCTCTGCCCGATTTCCAGCAAAAACTCGCCCTCATGCGGTATACGCCCAAAGGATAAAATAGTACCATCTTCATCTCTCAAAACATAATCCACAGCTGTTTTTTCTAAAGAATACACCGAAAACGGAATATCCATGTCATAGTTATTTTCAATCAAAACAGCGGGCGAGAGGCTGTGCCGTACAAGCGCGTGATGATAGTCCGACCGCGCAGAAACCGCCGCCACATATGGCACAGATGCCAAAATCGGCGACTGTGCAGTAATAACAACCATACTCTCGGCAGGAATCGTAACGGAGGCTTGCAATCCGATAAAATCCGTCACGATGTTGAGAAACAACTCGTCGTCATACAGCGTGACATATTCAAAGCTAAACTCGCTGTCATAATAGCAACGCAAAAATACCATATGCTCCCTTAGTGGGTCGCTGTTGATGACCTCAATCGACTGTCCTGATTGTAATAATGTATTAGCGGGCAAAGACTCACCGCCCTCGACAACAAGCTCGTCAAGCCAAACATAAGGGAAATATAACTCGCCATCAGCTAATGCCGTAATCCTGATTGTCTGGCGTGCGGCAAGGCGTATTTCTGTGTCTGACTCACCATAGAGCAGGACATGGCCATCACGCCCGCGTAACACATATTCATAAGCAAAGAAATCATAGTCAGAAAACATACGCAAAGTATATGTGGTATCCCCCATGTTTGTGAAATTATACACATTGCCCGAAATCAGCTCCAGCCGTTGCAGTGCCTGGCTCGGAGCGGTTTTGACCAAAACATCTATTTGCCATAAACTGTAAGGCAGATAGACTTCCAGTATCTCCGCGCTGATGGTAATCATGCCACCCGCAGGTATGCTCAAAACAGGCACCCGCGTTGCACGCTCAAAGTGGGTGACAACCCCACTGCGATTTTCTGCCGAAAAATCAAAATAGTCGGCGGCATCGGTACGGATTTGGATACGCTCTGTACCCGTGTTTTCCAATGTGATGGTATCTTCTTCTAATAAAATGCGATGAAGAGCCGTTCCTTCTCGTGATGTCACCCTCACCCGCGAAGAGTCAAATGCAACAGATATGGGCGACAGCGGTGTAATCTCCGCCGTCCCAACCCCGCTAACACTAAAACGCCCCGCCGAAAATCCAAACCGTGTAATATCACCGTCTCCATCGCGCATTACAAACTGATACCGACCCGTCCCCGTGACATCAATATGAGAAACGACCCTAGCATCCAGTCCCGAAAACTCGTATACATGGCTCGGTTGCAAAGTCATGGTTTGGCGAGCATGGGCATATGTCGGAAAACATACCAAAAATAAGCATATTACAAGAAAATATTTTATCATTTTGACTCCTCCGTTTTCTTTGGCGCACTAAGCACAACATTACCTTCCTTGTCCATATGTATATGAAGGCGGTTGTTGTCCAGATTCATTTGGTCAAGGAAGGCGCGTGGGATTTGTACACGACCGGCACGGTCGAGTACGGCATACTCGATTTGTTCGGCAAAGCCCTGTAGATTGGAGAGCCGCTCGGCATAGTTTGTTATAAACTCCGATGAAGTTTTTCCGTCGCGGATGGCTACCACGCGCTGTACTTTTTTCGCCATTTCGCGGTCATGGGTCACTATTACTATGGTGGTACCGAGTTCTGCATTGATTTTGCGGAACATATTTAGAATGAGGTCGGTGGTTGCTGTATCCACACTACCCGTAGGCTCATCAGCGAGTAGGACGGCAGGATGGTTTGCGAGAGAAAGGGCGATTGCTACACGCTGTTGTTCGCCACCCGAAAGCTGTGACAGGCGGTGGTTTATACGATGTGACATGCCTGTGAGTTCCAGCAACTGCAAAGCACGTTCTCTCTTGTTCTTTATGTGATTTTTGCGATTAAACTGCATGGGCATAAGTACGTTTTCGAGGGCGGTGAGGTAGGGTATAAGGTTGCGGGCGTTGTTTTGCCATACAAAACCTACTGTGGAGGTTTTATAGTCAACGAGTTCGCTCTCCCGCATTTTAAACAGGTCTTTGCCGTCCACGGTGAGTTGCCCCGCGGAGGGTTTGTCGAGGCCGCCGAGCATGTTGAGCAGAGTAGATTTCCCACTGCCGCTGTTGCCTATTATTGCCATTATTTCGCCGCGCTCTATTGTGAGGTCAAGCCCTTGCAGTGCCAGGACTTCCACGTCTTTTGTTTTGTATATTTTTACCAACGATTCTGCGATTATTACATGATTAGTTTCGGATTTCATTGATTATCTCTCCATCCGCCAGCTCGTAGACCGTGTCCGCTACTTCCATCAGGTCGGGGTCATGGGTTGTCATTACTATGGTCGTGCCTTCGCTTATGATTAAGTCTTTGAAGAGGTTGACCACTTGCAATCCCGTGTTTGTGTCCAGCTCCGCCGTGGGTTCGTCGGCAAAAAGAATTTTTGGACGATGAGCTATGGCACGGGCTATGGCTACGCGCTGTTGTTCTCCGCCGGAAAGCTCGGGCGGAACATGTTTCATACGGCTTGCGAGTCCTACTTTTTCGAGACATTCCTGTGCGCGCAGGCGGCGTTCTTTTGCACCGACACCGTTTAGCCGCAGGATAAATTCTACATTTTCGAATGCCGTCATCATACTGATTAGTGCAACGGACTGGAAAATAAACCCCATGCGGACACGCCGCAGACGGTCACGGTTTTTTATGGAAAGTTTGTTGATGGCTGTATTGTCAAAAATAATTTCGCCCTCCGTGGGATAATCCAACGCGCCGAGCATATTCATAAGAGTAGTTTTTCCGCTGCCACTGCGCCCCTTTAAGATTGTGAGTTTGTTTTCCGCAATGGTAAAGGAAAGTCCTTTTAACGCCCAAAATTGTTCGCCACCGACAGGAAATGCACGTTTAATATCTTTTGCTTGCATTATAGTGGCGTTCATATATAATTCTCCTAACGAGTTTATCTTACATTCTGATGACATTTTACATCAAAGAAAATATTTCTGCAAATTTTAACATTGACATAGCGATGTCTTTTCTGTTATTTTATCTGAGAATAAAGAAAAGAGGGGGGCGGGGTTACTTATGTTGAGTCAGTCTATACATCAACAAAATGCAGTGCTCGGTGTAGCATTGCAGGGTCAAAGCGCGAGGATTAATGCTATACAGAACAATATCGCAAATGCGGAGACACCGAGGTTTGCCGCACGTACGGTAGAGTTTGAGTCCGCACTCAGCGATGCTATCGAAAACTGGCGCGCAACAGGCAATTTAGACCTTTCAAATACGCGGGCATCTACCCGCTTCCAGGAACCGGGTACGCGCTACCGCATAGACGGTAGTAACGTGGACATGGAGCGTGAGATGGTCGCGCTTTATATTCATTCCGTGAGATATGACGTGATGGTCAACAGCGTTATGCATAATTCTCGTATGCTCAATACCGTGTTGCAGGGGAGGTAATTAGATGGGCTTCTTTAATACAATGAACATTTCGGCGACAGGCCTCACTGCCCAGCGTTTGCGTATGGATACGATTGCAGAAAACATAGCAAACGTAAACACTACACGCACAGCAGATGGCGGCCCATATCGCCGCAAGACCGTGCTTTTCGAAGAAATGCGCGACAATGACCCTTTCTCCATAGTTTTTGAAAATATCTTTGGCAACGGTCGCAATATACCCGCGCCGCAGGGCATGGGTGTCCGTGTTTCCAATATCGTAGAGGACGACTCTCCGGGACTGCTCAAATTCGAACCGACACATCCCGATGCGGACGAGTACGGCTATGTACGTCTGCCAAATGTTAACATAGTAGAAGAAATGGTTAATATGATAGCCGCGAGCCGTTCGTATGAAGCAAACATCACTGCGATGGGCGTGGCTCGCACGCTCACACAGCGCACCTTAGAAATAGGACAGGGGAGGTAATAGATAATGTCAGCGATTACAGCTATACTTGATACAACGCCTCATATGGCAGAAATCCGTCCGTTTGCACCAAATCTACAGCTCATCGACATTAGAGGGCCGGAGTCACCGAGTCCGTTTTCCGCATTTTTTAACGCTGCAATAAACATGGTAAACGACACAAACGCTATTGTGGCAGAACATGAGCAAATGCAACTCGACTTTGCCACGGGCAAACTCGACGACATCTTGGCTGTACAGATGGCTCAGGACAGAGCCGGCAACGCCATCCAGTTTACATCGCAAATCACCAACCGTATCATCGAGTCTTACCGCGAAATCATGAGAATGCAAATATAATTAGCGAGCATTTTTAACAGACTTTTAACAGAGGTGGAGAAATGCCTGACGCAATTAATAAATATTATACGCCGATAAAAGCCCGTTGGGATTTATTGACACCGCCACAGCGATATAAGCTCTTTGGAGTGCTTGCTGTGGTTTTGGTCGCCCTTGCACTTACGGCCTTTATCGCATTCCGCACTCCGTGGGAGACTATTGTGCGCCGAGAAGGCGCGGATGTTATCCGTCCTATGGCAATAGCACTGGGCAATGCAGATATTCCGTATCGCACACGCGATTATGGCTCGTCATTACAGGTAGACAGACGGCGTGTAGACGAGGCATTAGGTGTCATACAATTGCAAGGCGCAGTACCAAACCAAGAGCATTTTACATGGGCAAATGCTCTGGACACCAGTCTTGGTACTACAGATGACGAACGCCGCCGCCGAGATATTTTAGGCATGGAGGGACAGATAGAACGTCAGCTGATTATGATGAATGGTGTCATGCTCGCAGATGTTTCGCTTGCCATGCCCAGTACACGTCCGTTTGAGCGTAACCCTGTATTACCGTCTGCCGCAGTTATACTTACCGTTAGCGAAGATTTTTCACCTCAACAGGGTAGGCATATGGCTCTTTTGGTAGCACGCAATGTGAGCCGCCTCACCATAGAAAAAGTAATCATCGTAGACCAGTTTATGCGCTCCGTTTGGAATGGTGAAACAGAGGCTAACGACCTGGCCGACCAAACAAATCAAGAAAGAACACAGCATATAAATCACGTAACCACTAACCTGCACCGCGTACTTTCACCATTGTTTGAACAAGTATCCGTGGTGTTTAATCCCAGATTTGACGATAGACTTCTTTCAGAAGAAGTAAGGAATATGTACCGCATACCCGAGGGTATGGACGATGGGGGTCTCATTACTCGTGACACAGGCCAACGTGCGCAGATGGAAGGCGGCATGGGTGGGATAGAGCCCGGCTTGGCCAACAACATGGCGGCTTTTCCTACTTATGTAGCACCCGGCGGAGGCATTATGTCCGCCTCCCAAAACGAGTGGATAAGAGATTATGCTCTTGATAACATACAAATCGTTACGCGCTATGGCGCAGGTTGGGTGGTGCCGGGTGATTCCTTCGGCTCTGTCAGCCTGATCAGAGACCGTCGTCTGGACCAAGCAGACTGGATAGCCGAGGACCCGGAAAACCGCGATGCCGACGCATGGCGACGCTTTAAAAACGAAAACGCTGCACCTGTACTTATGAATGGTGCTTTTGAAGATTTTTATGAATTTCATGAATTAATTGCGACTGCAATGGGTATACCATCTGCAAACGTAAGTCTTGTTATACACGAGCGCATTATTCCCGTTGACACAGAAATCCGTGTCTGGGACATACCCACAATTTTGATGGTGCTGGTGCTTCTGTTGCTATTGGCTATGTTGCTTTATGGCTTGCTCCGCAGACAAAAATCAGCAGAGGACGAAGAAGAAAGCCTTGAGCCACAACTTGCAGTGGAAGACCTTCTTGTTTCTACCCAGTTGGAAGAAGCAAAAGAAGAAGAAGCCGCACAGCTCGAAGAAATTGACTATTTCAAAGAAAACGAACTCAAAAAGCATATTGACAAATTTGTAAACGAAAAACCGGAAGCCGTGGCGTCATTGTTGCGCAACTGGATAAATGTCGAGGAGTGGTAGACAATGCCCGTTACCGCGGCGTCAACTATTAACGACCTAACAGGGCGCGAAAAAGCGGCAATACTGCTTATCACGTTGGGCCCCGAAAAGTCGGCACAAATCTTCAAGCACTTAAAAGAAGCAGAGATAGAATCGCTAACTCTGGAAATCGCAAACACACAAACCGTTCTCCCTGAAATCAAGGATGCCGTGTTGGAAGAGTTTTATTCCATATGCGTGGCACAGCAGTATATTACGGAGGGTGGTATTTCCTATGCGAAAAACATCCTGGAGAAGGCTTTGGGCGAAAACAAGGCATTCGAAATTCTATCGAAGCTCACCGTCTCTCTACAGGTGCGTCCATTCGACTTTATCCGAAAGACGGATGCGGCGCAGATTACAAACTTTTTACAAAACGAGCATCCGCAGACCATTGCCCTTATTTTGTCATATCTGCGGCCTAAACAAGCCGCCGACGTTATTGGTAGTTTGCCTCCCGACAAACAGGCCGAGGTTGCACGTCGCATAGCCCTCATGGAAGGTACATCTCCTGAGGTAATAAAAGAAGTAGAAAAAGTATTCGAAAAGAAACTAAGCGCGCTTATGACAGAGGACTATACCCAAGCAGGTGGCGTAGATGCCATCGTAGAAATCCTAAACGCAGTAGACCGCACAACAGAGAAGCATATCATCGAGACGCTGGAAGTCGAAGACATCGAACTCGCCGAAGAAATCCGCCGCCGCATGTTCGTATTCGAGGACATTCTTATGCTATCAAACCGCGACATACAGCAGGTGCTAAAAGAAGTAGACCAGAAGGAACTTGGTATAGCTCTAAAGGGCTGTTCAGAAGAGCTAAAAGCGCATATTTTCTCAAACCTCTCAAAACGCCTTGCGTCTATGATACAAGAAGACATGGATTATATGGGTCCCATACGCCGTTCCGACATGGAAGAGTCACAACAAAAAATAGTAAACATTGTGCGTAGATTACAAGAATCCGGCGAAATCATAGTAGCCCGCGGCGGAGGAGATGACGTTGTCCTCTAGTCGAATTTTGAAAGCACAGACGGTATATATTGATACCGAAAACAAATTTGTAATTGAAACCGATGCCGGCGAGGCAGAGACTCATAGCGACGAGCCTTTCGACCCGGAAAAAAAAGAACGCGACGCGCATAAATCTGCAAAGGGAATAATAAAAGATGCGGAGCAACAAGCCGAAGAAATCATAAACGCCGCTCGTCACGAAGCCATGGAAGTACAGGCAGAAATCCGTAAAAATGCAGATAGCGAAGCGGCACAAGTAATATCAGAAGCTCGCGAACAAGGCTATAGCGAAGGCATGGCAACTGCTGTCCAAGAAGGCGATGCAATCAGAGCAGAGGCGCAACAAGTACTCGACGACGCAATAGCGGAACGTAAGGCCATGCAGGAGAGTCTGGAACCCGAAATTGTGGAAATGGTAATTTCTATCACAGAAAAACTTCTCGGCAATATAAAAGAAATAAACCCGGCCGCCATAGTAAATCTTATAAAACAGGGATTTGCGGAGTCGGTGATTTCCGGGGAAATAAAAATCAACGTGTCTGCCGATGACTATGAATATGTAGTGAAAAACAAGGAAGAACTGCTCTCGCACACAGATGGCTCTGTGAACTTGCTGATTGTAAAGGATTTGAGCCTTTCGCCCATGGACTGCATTATAGAGACTCCGTTCGGCGATATAGATTGCAGTCTCGGCCAGCAGTATGAGTCGCTTCGTGCAAACCTGATGCTGATACTTAATAACACAGCTTAAAATTACCGAAGGCCAAGCAAACGGGGGCTTGCAGAGTGGGTATTTTAGATAAATACAAGGCAGTACTTAATAAAAATTATATACGCAAGCTCGGCAAAGTCTCACAAGTAGTTGGGCTTACCATAGAGTCTGTGGGGCCTGATGTAAACATCGGCCAAACATGCCTCATACGCGCCGGAAAGTACGGAGATGCGGTGCTTTCGGAGGTAGTTGGCTTTAAAAATAATAATATTTTACTTATGCCGCTCGGCAATATGCAAGGTGTAGGACCGGGCAATTTGGTAGAAGCGCAAGAAAGACCCATCACTGTAGATGTTTCAGATTCATTGCTTGGTCGTGTACTCGACGGCTTGGGTCGCCCGATGGATAATCTGCCTCCCATAGACGATGGAGAGGCATATAGCGTAACAAATCCCGCACCCGACCCACTAAGCCGAAACAGAATTGAAGAGCCGCTTATGCTTGGTGTAAAGGCAATCGACGGACTGTTAACAATCGGAAAAGGTCAGCGTGTAGGCATTTTTGCAGGTAGTGGTGTAGGAAAAAGCACCCTCATGGGTATGATTGCACGCAACACAAAAGCAGATATTAACGTAATAGCCCTTGTTGGAGAACGTGGCCGCGAAGTCCGAGAGTTTATGGAAAAAGACCTCGGAGAAGAAGGCCTAAAGCGTTCTGTTTTGGTAATTGCAACATCAGACACCCCCGCTCTCGTGCGACTAAAAGCCGCAGAGGTGGCAACCAGTGTGGCAGAGTATTTTCGCGAGCAGGGCAAGGATGTAATGTTGCTCATGGACTCTCTTACGCGATACGCTATGGCTCAGCGTGAGGTGGGGTTAGCAATCGGCGAGCCGCCTGTTTCACGCGGGTATACGCCATCAGTTTTTTCGATGATTCCGCGCTTGCTCGAAAGAGCGGGCAACTCTGATAAAGGCTCGATTACAGGCTTGTATACCGTCCTCGTGGATGGTGACGACCTCACAGAACCCGTAACCGATACCGCTCGAAGCGTACTCGATGGACATATAGTGCTATCGCGTAAAATTGCAAACAGAAACCATTATCCGTCCATAGATGTACTTGCCAGCGTATCAAGATGTATGAGTGATATAGTGGATAGTGAGCATAAAAAGGCCGCAAACGAATTTAAAAAATCAATGGCGGTATATGCAAACTCAGAGGACTTAATCAACATAGGTGCATATGTAAAAGGCTCCAGCGAAGAAATAGACGACGCGATTTCTAAGCATAGTGCGGTAAATGAATTTTTGACACAAGAAACGGACGAAAAAATCTCAATTGACGATTCTATTAATATGCTGAAAGTGATAGTTGGCGGCGATGGCGAGGTTTAATTTTAGGTTACAGCAATATTTGGGAGTAAAAGAGCAAATAGAGGACCAAAAGGAACTCGAATATGCAAAGTCATTGCGTGTACTGGAAGAAGAAAAGCAAAAATTAGCCGAATTTATACGTCGCAGAGAAGAAACGGTAGAAAGTTTGCGTATTGCGGTATCAAAATCTATTTCTCCATTCGAAATACGCCGATATAATAATAATATAGAACGATTAAAACACCAGATTGCAGTACAAGAAGAACGTGTAAAAGCCGCAGAAGAATTTGTAGAGCAAAAACGGCTTGAGCTGGTGCAAGCAATGAAAGAGCGCAAAGCACTGGAAATCGTAAAAGAAAATCAGCACGAAGAGTTTTTAAAAGAAGAGCAACTCGCAGAGCAAAAACAAGTAGACGAGCTGGTGAGTTTTAAGTATGCCGACAAAATAAACTAGCAAGTAAGGAGTAAACAAATGCCACCGGACTCATTAGAAAACAACGCCGCCGATTCATCAAAAGAAAAAAAGGGCAAAGGCGGAAAGATAATTTTAATAATAGCATTGCTGTTGATTATCGGAGGTATTGCAGTAATTGCACTTGATATTGGAGGCATACGTAGCGAGACTATTATGCCTTATTTGAGTAACGCACCTCTTATCGGTTCATTTTTTGGGGAAGAAGAGGAAGAAGACCCGATATACGAAATGACAGAGGATGAAATGCGCCTCGAAATAAGACACCTACGTTACCAAAACGAAAGCCTAAGAAACCAGCGCGACGAGTTTGACAGACAGCTCCAGGGCGCGAACGCACGTATCCGCGATTACTATCAGCTTTTTGTAAACCGCTGGAATGAGTACCGCATAGCCAGTGCGCGTTTTACACAGATGCTTGCGCATAATGACCCTATTAACTTTGTGGAATTCTTCTACTATATAGTGGAGCATGACTTGGTACCCGCAGATATTCTTGCGATGATATATGGCGAAGCGATGGCGATTAATATTTTTAACGAGGAGTTCCGAGGATTGCTTGCCACGCTCAACAATATGGAAGAAGATAGAGCGGCAGAGGACTTGGAGCGTATGCTCATGATTAACGCGCCGCTTGCCGTCAGGCTCGTGAGAGAGATGGGCGCGTCACGCAGAGCGGCTATATTCAATGCGATGGAGGCTACCGTTTCGACTACATTTTTCAACTTGATTTCCGTTGACCCACCTGTGTTTGCCCCGCTTGTGCCTCCACCGTTTTTACCGGAAATATTTGAGCCGACACCTCCGCCTTTTGTACCTACAGATGAGCTGGATAATGAAGATGAAGAAAACGGAGAAGAAGATACAGAAGAAGATGAAGAAAACGGAGAAGAAGATACAGAAGAATACGACGAGACAGAAGATGCAGAGGATGAAGAAGGGGAAGCGATTCCCGACCCGATAGAAGAAGACACAGACGCAGGTGAGGCAGAGCCAATCGTTGATGCTGACGAAGGTTTCTCCGTAGAAGAGGAGTAGATATAACCGCCTAAGGCGTTATATATGGCACAAAAATCTTATAGAAAGGAGATTTGCCTATGAAAATAATCGACATGGTAAATGGAAAATTTTCTGCTGTATCACAGCCACCACAAAAGGCAAGCGGAGCAGCATTTGACGCATTTTTTGCAGAAGCCGGGCGCAATTTGGAGTCTCTTGTCGAAAGCTCGGAGCAGAGCCGTACACGAGATGATGCACCGCGCAATCGCAGGAGCGAAAACCCGCGCCGCGAAGAGCCACCTACCCGTCGCCGTGAGACACAGCCGTCTGACGAGGACGTGACTGCCACGGCCGCCACAGCCGTTGTACAGGAGCAGCAATCTGTCAGTGATGAGCCTACAGATTCATATGAAAACGTTGAATACAAGGCACAGATAACAGAAAAAGTGGCAGAAGTTATGCAGGTTCCTGTAGAAGTGGTAGTGGAATGGCTCGAAGAGTCAGAGCTTCAAGCATATGACCTGAATGAGCCTAAGGCTGTAGCAAAAATGTTGCAATACGCGTTTGATGCAGAAAAACCTGCCGACTTGCTGACGGATGAAAAATTCCCAGAGAGCTACAAAGCCGTAAACGAAGCAGTAGCAGAAATAGTGGCAGAAGCAAAACCAAAGGCAGTGGTTCAGTCGGAAGTAAAGCTAACCGAAGAAACGATTAACAAGCTAACGGAAGCACTGGAGGACGCAGAAGTCGTAACAGAGGATGGCGAAGTTGTAGTGACTGCTCAGTCAAGGCGAGAGTCAGCCGACAGTACGGAACAACAGTCCACCACAGCCCACAGTGATGAAACAGACACGGTGGAAGTCTTGACAGAAGCAAATGACGTAATCGTCAAGGACGAAGCTGTCGCAAACGATTCTCAAGTCCAAGGGCCGACAATGAACATCGAGGCCGTGACAGCACGCACAGAAGCACATGTCGTTCGCTCCGCGCCACAGGCTGCTAACACCAATGTTATCGAGCAGGTCATAAATCAGGTTAAGGTACAAACCTCTGGCGGCCAGTTTACAGAGATGCGCATTACACTAAAGCCGGAATCGCTCGGTGACATCATTCTGCGAGTGGTGACACAAAATGGAATCGTTATGGCACAATTCGAAGCAGAAAACCAGCGTGTGAAAGAAGCACTCGAAGCAAGCATGAACCAACTCCGCGACGCATTAGAAGAAGCAGGAATCAAATTTTCGGAGCTATCGGTATCTGTAGGGCAGGATGAAAACGAACGCATGAATCAATTCAACAAAGCCCGCCAAGAAAGTCGCCATCGTGCAGACTCTATAGATGACGCTACCGAAGAGCAACCGGAAATTTCTCATCACAACGGCGTGATAGATGTCACGGCGTAGACACTGACTAGAAAGGAGCAAATTTAATGTCAAATTTTTTGGGAATTAACACCATCCCCGAAAACCAAGCAAACTGGGCAACCACCACACGTGAGCCAAGCCAGGACCTTGACCGCCAAGCCTTCCTTAACTTGCTAATCACGCAGTTGCGTCACCAAGACCCTCTAAATCCCATGGATGACCGCGATTTCATAGCGCAGATGGCACAGTTTTCTGCGTTGGAACAAATGGTTAACCTGAACGCCACATTCGAGCGGACGCAGGCTTTTGGTATGATTGGCAAAATCGTAGATGCTACATTCACATGCCCGACATCAGGTGAGCGAGTGGAAATCGAAGGCGGACTCGTTACTTCTGTTATCCGTAACGGACAGAGCGTTCTGCTTGCGGTACAGAACGGCAACCGTATCGTCGACGTACCATTCGACGCTGTTACCGAGGTATCCGAGGACTTCTTCCTGTCACATCAATTGCACGAGATTTTCAGCCAAATACAAGGTCAACGCGCCGCAGAGCTTATCGGCAAATATGTACAAGGCTTTGCAATGGTTGGCGAGGACATGGAGTTTGTAGAAGGCAAGGTAGACTTTGTGAACATGCAGGGCGATGTGGCCATCTTGGTCGTAGGAAACCAGCAGTTGGTATTCCCTCGGGATGTGTTCTCGGCCGCTTCAGAAAGACGCATTCTCGACTCTCCGCATTTTACGCATGGTGACAAGGTAATAGGTGTGGACGTAGTGCGACGCAACGACAGCCACTTCTTATATCTCATGTTTGATAACGACAGCCGTATTAATATCCAAAACATCAGCCATGTGTCAGACGCACTCACCTATGTAAACAGATATATCACAACAGGCGACATAGAAAACGGCAGAGTTATTTCCATCACAATGCGTTTTGGCGCACCTTTCCTAAATGTACGTGTAGAAGATGGTGATGGCGGATACGAAATGCGCCAAATAGACTTCTTAGGTTATATTGCAGAGCGTACAGGGCAAGAGGCACCCAACAATCCGGCGGCGGACGGTGATGACGATGATTAACAACATGCATCTTGCAAAAGTAGCAGGTTTGCAAAAAATTGATACACATCGCAAACCGGAAACTGTAGCAACACAACCACCTTCCGTAAACTTCCACGATATATTATTTTCGAAGCACGCTGCGTTACGATTAGATGATAGAAACATAAACCTGTCTGGCGAGCAGATGGAGCGGATTACGGATGGTATTGGCAAAGCAGAGCAAAGAGGTATACGCGACTCACTTGTGCTGGTGGATGATGTAGCTCTAGTGGTTAATGTGAAAAGTCGCACAGTAATCACCGCAGTAAACCAAGTAACAAACGAAGGTATTTTCAATAATATTGACGGTGCTGTGATAGTATAAAATTGGACCCGATTTTGGGGGATTTTAGAATTTCTGATTGACAGAAGAAATTCCATCACAGCTGACATCCTTTAAGGAGGCTAAACATTATGATGCGTTCAATGTTCTCCGGTGTTTCTTCATTAAGAGTACACCAAACAAGAATGGACGTAATAGCGAATAACATCGCTAACGTGAACACAGACGGTTTTAAAGCGTCTCGTGCAACTTTTGCAGACTCTTTTTACCAAAACTTGCAAGGTGCATCCGGTCCCGACCCCGCTTTTGGGCGGAGCGGTCGCAACCCACAACAGGTGGGTCTCGGGCTTAACCTCGCTTCGATAGATAACCTAATGAACCAGGGTATTGCTCGCCGTACAGATAACGCACTCGACGTGGCCATCGAAGGCGGCGGATTTTTCATCGTGCGTGACCGCGGCGGTGCAAACATGTTTACTCGTGCAGGTCGCATAGAGCGTGACGCACACTGGAACTTGCATATCGGCGGCAATATGCTCATGGGATGGAGTACCATCCCCGACGCAAATACTCCGGGCGGCCATGCCGTAGACCGTGGGCTACTCGTGCCACTCGCCATCACAGGCGACAAACGCAATATGCCTTCCGAGCCGACCACACAGGTTAATATCGAAGGTAACTTACGTACAACACAGCTTTCTACTCGAGTAGAAAACGGTGTAGAAATCCAGTATAGAATGTTCCCAAAAACAATCTATGACAGCCTTGGTAATCCATATGTAGTAAATATGCGCATGGTTTACCATCCCAACTTCTCCGAAGCTTCGGATTCTCCACATTCATATTGGACTATGGAGTTCCCGACGGTGTTCATTGAATTTGACGCATCCGATAACCCTGTGCGTGATGCAGACGGAAACGTAGTTGTCCACACAACTCCCGGTACAAATAGAGTGCCTGTCGTGCAAGCTTTCCTCGAAGGCGACCGCAGAAATCCTTCATTTATATCCATATGTATGCTTGGCGGTGACAGTGCGATGGCAGGTGGTGGGCGTGCCGGTTTTGCGGAAGGGGCGCAAACTGCCATGACGGTGGCATTCGACTCCAACGGTAACTTTGTGGGCATGGGCTTGACGCAAGAAGTGGTAGTAGCGGCAGGACCTCCCCCTGTGACTAGGGCTGTACCCAGAGAGTTCAGGACACAGAACATGGCGGCAGAGGTTGGACAAATCAACCCGGAGACCGCGTTTGGACCGACCGTACCCACATGGGTACGCGGTAATATTTTCCAGGCAAACATCGTGCCTATAGCCGGTGTTGCTCCGGCGGCCACACTTGGTGATACAGGCGGAGGTATTTCTCAATACAACCCGGCTACAGCAACTCCTCCTCCGGTGGATACAGTCATGACCCGCATAGGACAACTTACACTTAACTTTACAGGTCTCGGCCAACGCGGTACAGAAAACACCACAATCCGCGCTCTTACCCAAGACGGCGGCGGCCCCGGCACGTTGGAAGACATCATGATAGGTGCTGACGGAACGATTAGAGGGCGTTTCTCTAACGGACGTGACCGTGTACTTGGGCAGATTCCGCTTGCTTTCTTTACAAATCCTGCCGGTCTCGAACGTGCGGGCAACAGTCTATGGCGCGAAACAGCTAACTCTGGTCCGTTTGATGGCGTAGGGCTGATTGGCTCAATGATAGGCGGTGCGCTGGAAGGTTCTAACGTAGACCTCGCAAATGAGTTTACCGATATGATAACGACACAGCGCGGCTTCCAGGCGGCTTCTCGTACTATCACCGTATCCGACGAAATGCTGCAAGAGCTTGTAAATCTTAGACGCTAATTTTAATGTAGGCAACCCCCGAAAGCTAGTGCTTTCGGGGGTTGTATGTTTTCAGGGCATACATATATGGACATTGAGTTTCGAAAAGCAACTGTTGATGATATTAACTTGTCGATTCTATTAAGGATTGATTTTTTATCGGATGGACGTGATTTGTCAAAGGAAAATGCATTTATGAAAAGCTAGAACTTAGGGAATCAGATGTGCTCACAGCAATAGGATTAAAGCTAAAGTGACTTTATTTTCCAAAAAAAGTCACAGTGCTACATAATTTTCTGTATTTTTGTATAAAAAAATTTTAAAATTGTTGTATATAATGATTTCTTATGATATGCTTGTCGAGAATTTATTCTAGGGGGGGCTACTTAGGTATGATTACTGTCACAAAGATTAACGATAGGGACATAATTGTCAATTGCGACCTCATAGAATTAATAGAGTCTACGCCGGACACTACCATTACTACCACTACGGGCAAAAAAATCATTTTGCGCGATAGTGTCGACGATGTATTGGAAAAAGTGGTCGCGTATAAAGCAAGAATTAACAAAGTAAAGCTAAACAATGAGGGGTTGTAAAAATTGGAAATTGGTTCAATTGCCGGTATAGCATTAGGTTTTACCTTCATATTTTTATCCGTTTTGATTACGGCGGGTACTCCTGCCGGTATTACAGCATTCATTGATGCCGGTGCTTTGATGGTCGTCTTGGG
>JGI24703J35330_11748695_pt1 | contig 25637 bp, 19 predicted proteins | sample TergutNt197P1_FD_35330 | JGI IMG/M metagenome (IMG submission 35330)
TTTTGCTTTGTCGTCGAGCTTCCCCTTGAGCTCTTGTTTTGCTTTGTCGTCGAGCTTCGGGGAAGCAAAGCTTCCCCTTGAGCTCTTGTTTTGCTTTTATTTCAATTCTACAGCAGCACCCGCTGCTTCAAGTTTGCCTTTGATTTCTTCAGCTTCAGCTTTAGAAACGCCTTCTTTAATTGCTTTAGGCGCAGCCTCTACAAATTCTTTCGCTTCTTTTAGTCCAAGACCGCTGATTTCTTTTACTGCTTTAATTACGTCCATTTTTTTATCGCCAAAGCTCGCTAAAACTACGTCAAATTCGCTTTTTTCTTCAGCTGCTGCACCGCCGCCGCCTGCTGGACCTGCTGCTACCATTGCTGCTGCCGAAACACCGAATTCTTCTTCGATTGCTTTTACTAAGTCGTTAAGTTCGAGTACTGTTAACGCTTTTACCTCTTCAATTAGTGATGTGATTTTATCAGACATGATATTTCACCTTTCTTTATTTAATTTCATTGGCGTTATGCCTATTGTATTTTTGAGATTGATTTGTTTATTTTGCATAGATTTTATGAAAAACTCATAATAAATCTTATGCAGATTCTGCTGGAGCGTCGCCTGATTCTTTTTGTTTTGCAACTTCGTTTAAGCCAATTGCAAGTTTTTGCATAGGTGCTTGTAGTACGAAAAGAAGTTTTGATACAAGAACTTCTTTACTTGGAAGTTTCGCATACTCAACGATTGTTGCGGTATCAACAGCTTTTCCTTCGATGAAACCTGCTTTGATGCTGTACGCACCTTTTGATTCTTCAACTTGTTCTTGAATAAGCTTTGGTGCAATTACAATATCTTCTTTCGATAAAGCGATTGCAGTTTCTTCAGTGAGATGTTCGTTAAGGTCAGACAAACCAACTTTATCAAAAGCACGACTTAGTAATGAGTTTTTGACTACAAAATAGTCAACACCAGCTTCATACATACTTTTGCGTAATTTTGTATCGTCAGCCACGTTGATACCTTTGTAGTTAGCGATAACTCCACAAGTTGAATTTTGTAGTTTTACCACGAGTTCTTCGACAAACTTTTCTTTTTTTTGCAAATTTTTTGGACTTGGCATTAATTTTCTCCTCTCATTTAAAGTCTGTTCTATTAAAGTCTACATATAAAAAAACCTTCCTCGGTTTTCTAAAAACAGAAATCCGAAAAAGGCATAAAGAAGCTATGACTTTACACTTTCCTGATTCTTCGGTGGGATTTACCGTGAAAACTTGATGTTAAACCACAGAGCCACTTCAAGCAACAAAAGACAAAATCGAGCTTGCCCGATTTGACAAGACTTTTGTTGCAGAGTAATAAAAAAAGCCACACAACCCACTGTCTTTAGAACAGCAACATTATTATATCATATTATAACACAGATGTCAACCCTTATTTTTGAAATATTTTTGAAAAAAATTTTTAGATAACTTTAGATAACTTTGTTAAAAGAATTTTCATAAAAACTAAGACTTTAACTGCAATCTAAAAATAACCTATTATAAGCCTTGACAATCGACAAGAAATGAGTTATAATGGTATAGGCTATGTAGAAATAGCCTCCAAAGATTCAGAAATTCCGACTTAACAGATTACGGAGTGATACCATTTTATGGATAGATTTCAGACTGGTCAAACCGAACGTACAGGTTCGGTCCGCAAGAGACCGATTGCTAATCCGCCACCGAGGGTTTATAAAGGTATTAAAAACAAAGCTGTGAAGCCTTCAAATTCAAGTGGCAATAAATCTTTCTTTGAAAAGCTCTATGCTTTTTTTAACAACAAATGGACAAAATTAGGCTTTTCATTTATTTCGCTTGGTTATTTATCTTTTCTTTTGTGGATAACTTGGCTAACTTTTGCTTACAATTTTGTTTATGATAATGCGGTTGCTTTATTTTTTGTTTATTCGTTTATAAACGCTATGTTTGCAGTTGCAATGATTTACACACGTCGATGTATTTTGACGCGACTTTCAGTATTGGTTATGCACCCAATTTTGATTATAATGCTGATTTACGGTTTCGGAAATTGGTACTTGATTTTGCCACCGTTGATTGCGGCAACCCTTGTTTTTTTGATTTCTGGTGTGAATGAGTCACTTAAAATCATCTTAGGTACTATTTATATGATTTTGTTTGTTCTTGCCATCTTAGCGTATATTACACTTGCACGACTGCATATGACTGGTGATGTTCTCGGCAAGCTGGATTTGAACTTGCGTGTAGTCCCAGAAATTTCTATGACTTATGAACCAGACTCTAACGATTATAAACAACCTTTCCGACTTGTTGCTTACGTAGACACTCGCAGGCAGAACCCTACAGTCAACTTTTTTGTTGAGCAAACCACACTTAACCGTGAGTTGTGGAATTTTACTGCACAACGTGTTCACGGGAGTGTTCGTATAGGTGCAACTGGCTACAGACGTGGAGAAAATGAAGATATTATCTGGGAAATTATAGGTGCGATTGAATGGCGTTCAAGTAATGAGCTTTGGTTTGACGGAAGAATGATTGAGTTTGACGAATACGGTCAAATAATCGCTGGAAATATTAATATTATTGATGACTATGGTACTGATGGCACAGAACCTCCAACAATACGACCGCCAAGACCTATGGGGGCTATTGAATAATCCGCAAGCCAAACAGGATGTCCGTAAGCGGAGCTTTGCTTCGCTTACGGACATTGCCGAGAGAAAACCGATTTGGTTGACACAACAGAATCAATAGCAGGAAAGGAAGCACAAACTTGTGAAACAAAGACCATACAAGTTGAATATTACTGGGAAGAGTGCGAGTGAGGTTTACACCATTTCTTACCCTGACAACCTTATTAGGTTTATAAAATATGACTTCTCGCCGTTTATGGAAAAGTGCGTTGAATTATGCAAAGTTTCGATGAAGAGCGGTAGAATTGACCGTGAAGAAATCTCGATTTTGCGCAGTACTATTTCGCCTTGTCATAGATATTTTGAGAAAAATATTCATGGCATTTTTGAGAGGATTGTATATGATTGTTGGATTGAATATATCTGCCGTCAAAACGAAATCAGTACGCCAACTTTGTGGAATAGTTTTCTAAATTGTACAAATGATTTTGAGAGAACTTTATTCTCACGTTTGTGTGAGTTTCGGTATAATCAGGCAATTAATCAATGGACTAATCTTTTACGTGTTCAAGAATATGCTTCTAAGAAAACTGATTTTATATTCAGCAAAAAGATGTTGCAACCCGAAGAGGTTGCTGCAAAAGTCGCATATTTTGATTTGCTTTTTAATGTAGCAGCTAACGAAATGGGATGTGGAGAACTGTCAACTAATAAAGTTTACTCTAACCTCAGAACGCCAAATTCACCTTTTGTTATGAGTGGTGTGAGCCGTGAAATTATGAGGAATATTTTGGTGGATTTTAATTTCGATGTTACCGATATGGAATTTCCAGCTGACTATGAACGCAAGGCTTTATCACCATTTACCGCCGACAAAGCAGCGATGGATGCTTTTTCGGCAATAAAAACTCTTTTACCTGAAGAAGCTGATGCGGTTATAATGAAATCTATACCACGTGTAAATGGTAGTGTATATATTCCAGAGAGTTTTAAGGCTGTTATAGACCTAGAAATTGATGCTTTGATTGAAAGTGAGGCAGTAATTCAGCGGTGTGGGCGTTGTCTTGAATATTTTCTCAAAGATGAAAGATATAAACACGATTATTGCTCAAATCGTATAGAAAACGCCGATGGCACAAAAGAGCGAACTTGTCTTGAAATTATGGGCGAAAAACTCGAAGGTATTGGTTCAAATGCCTTAGTTTCATCGGTAGATATAGGATTGTTGTTTTCGCGTTGTGACCAGCTTTACAAGGAGATGGCGGAGCGTGTTAATGTCGACATTACACAACGTGATTTTTCTAACTGGTACAAAGGGTTAGCGGTGATTCGTGAAAACGTTGTTTCGGGTGATGCTACTATAGATGATTTTGAAAATTTTGCTGAATATTCACGTTCGATTAGTTTTATCTCTTCTGGTAAAAACAAACGTGCATCAACCCTAAAAGTTGATATGTCAAGTTTGTCGAACATGGCAAATACGGAGAGTTATACCTCGCACGATTCGAGTGATATTGGTAAACCTTTCGAGTTTGAGCGGATTACTCGCGAAGGCAAAAGTATCAGTGGTAAACCACAATCGGTTTACACTTCACAAAAGCGCGAACTACCTAAAATTGAAGCTCCAAAAACACCCGAACAAGAGGTTTACACCTTAGCAGATTTGTATGGACTTGACATCTCAGAATTTCCTGATATTGTAGGTGCGGTTGAAACTCAAATTGAAGAAGAAGAGTCTAAAAAAGTTGCCAAAAGGTTGGCAAAAGAAGCGGCACAACTTTCTGAACTATTGCCTATTGATTTTTCACCACCGCCAGTTCAAAGAATCATTCGTGGAGTTGTTCCAAGCGGTGTAAAAGAATTACCACAACCTAAATTTACGCCCCCGCCAGTTGTGGATTTAAAATCATCAGAACAGATTTTAACCGAATTTGTGTTGCCAGCTAATGATGAAACAAATGCGGAATTTGATTCAGAAGTTCTAAAAACCGAAGTGAAAGTTCCGATTGCAAAATATAATGATGTAACTGAATTAGTTGACACATCTGAATCAGAAATCGTATCAGAAGAAGCCGAAAAAATCGAACTTTTAACTAAAGCACCACCGACTATTAAGTTATCAAAACTCCCTAAAATCTTGAAATCGTCGAAGCCTTCAAAACAGCCTGAATTTATAGAAGAACCAGAGGTTTTACCGCAACATGAAATTTCAACATCACCTGAACTTACGGTGATGGCAGATGAGGAAACAATTGAACCTAAATTGGTTGACAAGCCTCTCAAGCTTATTGTACCGATTGAAACGCCTGAACTTGAAAAAGTTCCGCCAGAAATTTTGTCTGATTTTAAGTCGAAATCTTCAAATAAACGCAAAGAGAAGAAGTCGAAAAAATCTCACAATCTTGAATCTTCGTTGGCTTCTGAAACGAACGAAGAAATAACTCCAATCCACATGTTCAAAGAATCACAGACCAGTGACGAGCTTGATTTTAGTAGCATACTTTCTGGGATTAAACGCAACGATAGCTTTGAAATGCCAGAATTGCCTTCAAAACCTAAATTGAAGGCAAAACAAAAATCAATTTCAAAAGAAATGCCTGTATCTGAAGAAATCAAAATCTCGAAAAAGGCTGGTGCAACCAAATCTGTTGTCAGTGCGAAATTGACCGACACTCCTACTTCTCACAAAACTAAACGAGTGATGGACGCAATTTTTGGTCAGAGCAAGGCAAATAACCCTCATGTAAAAACAAGCGAGGATGAAGAATGAATGAAATCTCTCAAAAACTCGAAAAAATATTACTAAAAGTGCAAAAACCAGCACGTTATACCGGTGGTGAAATCGATTCGGTTTGTAAAACGGGGGACATTGATGTAAAATTTGCGTTCTGTTTTCCAGACACTTACGAAATAGGAATGTCTCATCTTGGTACAAAAATCTTGTATTCTTTAATCAATTCTCGAGAAAACTATAGTTGTGAGCGTTGTTTTATGCCTTTGCCAGATATGGCTGAACAAATGCGTGAACTGGAAATTCCCTTATATGGGCTTGAAAGTATGAACGCACTTTGTGATTTTGATATAATCGGTTTTACTTTACAGTATGAACTTTGTTATACAACAGTACTCGAAATGCTGGATTTAGCAGGGATTCCTGTGTGTAAATCTGAACGAGTTGATGGGAATTTCCCTCTTGTGATTGCTGGTGGACCTTGTGTTTGCAACCCTGCACCGATGTGCGATTTTGTAGATTTGTTTATAATCGGCGAGGGAGAAGAAGTAACACTTGAACTTTTGAAGTTGTTTAATGAGTGCAAAAAGAATGGTGAAAGTCGTAACGAATTTTACCGTAAATCTATTTTGATTGACGGGGTGTATGTTCCTGAATTAGACAATAAAGTCACCAAACGTATAGTCGCAGATTTGAGTAGTATATTTTTCCCTAAAAATTTTATAGTTCCGTTCGTGGAAACAGTCCACGAGCGTGTTGTTACCGAGGTTTTGAGGGGGTGTATTCGTGGTTGCAGATTCTGCCAAGCAGGATTTATATGCAGACCATTTCGTGAGAAATCTCAAGACAAAATTTTATCAGAAACCAAGTCACTCTGTGAAAACACTGGATATGATGAAGTTTCGTTGTGTTCTTTGTCAACGAGCGATTATTCTGAAATAGAAAACTTGCTTAAAAATCTTACTGAATATACTGGTAAAAACAACATAAATCTCTCTCTTCCGTCGTTAAGAATTGACAAGTTTAATGATGAAATGCTGGAGCAAATCAAGAAAGTACGTAAAAGCACTTTAACTTTTGCACCTGAAGCTGGAACTATGCGTTTGCGTAATGTAATCAACAAAAACATCAGTGATGAGAACATCATGGAGGGTTGTCGAGTGGCATTTTCTGGTGGATATTCTTCAATTAAGCTTTATTTTATGCTCGGTCTCCCTACTGAAACCGATGAAGATATCGTTGGAATTTATGAACTTGTTGCACGGATTATGAAGCTCTATAAACAGGTGGGAGCAAATCGTGGAATCTCGGTTTCGATTTCGTTGGCTACATTTGTGCCAAAACCTTTCACTCCATTCCAATTTGAACCGTTGATTACCAAAGAAGAAGCTGAACGTCGGCAGAAATTGTTACTAAAATGTTTTGAAGAAGGTGGACATAAAATAGGAAAATCGCGTAAAGTAAAAATCAGTCGTAGTGATTATAATTCTGCTTTTTTGGAAGCTGTTTTAGCACGTGGTGACAGAGATTTAGGCAAAGTGATTTACGAAGCATGGAAGCATGGTTGTAAATTAGAATCATGGGGAGATTATTTCGATTTTTCTAAATGGGAGAGTTCTTTTGAAACGTGTAAATTAAATCAAGTTGACATAGCTTTTCGGAAGCGTAATTACACTGAAACACTACCGTGGGAGAATATAAATCTGTTTGTTTCAAAAGATTTTCTTGTTAAAGAAAACAAGAGGGCACATTCGGAAATAGCTACACCAAATTGCCGTGAAAAATGTTCAAATTGCGGTGTACACCAATGTAGTTTACACAAATAATCGGTAAACCTAATTAGGTTTAAAGTGTACGACCCCGACTTAAAGAACGCAATATTACTAAAATTAAAATGTAGGAGCGAAGTCTAAAATTATGAAGACTAAATATTTTGTTATTTTATGCGACGGAATGTCTGACTTGCCTTGTAAAGAATTGGGAAACAAAACCCCCATGACTGTTGCGAAAAAACCTAACATGAACGCCCTTGCGTCGACCTCAATCTTAGGGCTTTCTAAGACAGTTCCAGACGATTTTCCACCGGGGAGCGATGTTGCAAATCTATCAGTTCTAGGGTACAATCCATCTGAATTTTATACGGGGCGTTCACCTTTTGAGGCGGCAAGCATTGGAGTTGAAATGGAAGATGACGATGTTGCAATTCGTGTCAACCTCGTTAAGTTGTCGGTACTTTCGGACGGGAAAGACTTTCGTGAAGCTAAGATGGTTAGCTACTGTGCTGATGATATTAAAACAAAACCTGCTGGAGAAATCATTAAACTGGTGAATGAAAAACTCGGAAATGATGAGTTTAAATTCTATAAAGGGACTGATTATCGTCACTGTTTAATCTGGAAAGGTGGTAAGACTGAACTTAATTTGACTCCACCTCATGACATCACTGGCAAGCGGATTGCTGAACACGTCAAGCCCAATGACAACAACCGAAAACTCCTCGATATTATGGAAAAATCTTATACAATTTTAAGGGGGCAAAAAGCCAATTGCGTTTGGTTTTGGGGGGAAGGCAAAAAAGCTAAACTCCCGCCATTCAAGGCTAAAACTGGTAAAGAGGCCTGTATGATTAGTGCGGTAGACTTACTTCGCGGAATGGGACAAATCGCAGGTATGCAAGTAATTAAGGTTGACGGCACAACTGGTTATATTGATACCAATTTTGTAGGTGAAGCTGAGGCAGCTCTAAACTTTATTAAGAGTGGTGGCGATTTAGCTTATATTCATATCGAAGCACCTGATGAATGTGCTCACAGAGGTGAGATTGCTAACAAGGTAAAATCAATCGAACTTATTGACAAGTTGGTTTTAGGTACAATTCTGAAAGCATATCAAAACGGTGAATTAACAATAAATGGCGGTGTCAACGAAAAAGGTGAACAACTCCCAGATGAAGAGGTTCGCATTAAAATCTTGATTACTCCGGACCATGCCACACCACTTTCACTCAAAACACATACGAGTGAGCCTGTTCCGTTTTTGATTTATGACAGTGGATTCCAACGCAAATCTAACGTAAAAATCTTTGACGAAAATACCGCTAAAGCTACTAAAATTTTGCTTGAAGAAGGACATCAGCTTATGGAGAGATTTCTTGCCGACTAGCCGACTAAATGTTCGGTAACACCGTAGGGCAAGCCCTGCACCCCTCTCGCTTCGCACGTGAGAACCGACGCAGAGCGTTGGGGTATTCACCCGAACTTTCAATAAAAAATCTTAGGGAACATGAGGTGAAACGTATGGAAACCAAAATTGGTTTACAAGGTTACGAACCTGAAGATATTATAAATGATAAAAGCTCTGAAACTGCTGAAATCACGTGGGACACAAACGCCGACAAGCATGAGAGGTTTACACGCCTTTCGGAAACCACCGACGAAATTATTCGTGAATTGCGCGAAATTCAAGAAAAATATAATATTGGCGAAAAACTAAACAAAAACGATACGTTTGAGGTTCGTTTTGCACGTGAAGATAATGAAGCACGTGAAGCACTTGAACTAAAAAAACAAAACTCGTTCAAAGGTCGGTTGATTAGAAATCTCAAAAATTGGCAAACTTTAGTTAGCTTGGTCGCAGTTGCACTCTCGACTGTTGCGATGATTTTTGCACTTGCCAATACACGCCTAACAATCGGACAAGGTCAACTTTATGTTGAAGATGGTAGTGTCAATCAAATGCTCGGAAATTTGATTGGTCGTGATTTGAATCGTTTACTCACCGATGATGTAAACTTGCAGGAAATCAACGTGCGTGTCGAAATCCATGGGAGCGAGGATTCAAATTCACTCACATCTGTTAGTAATATTGATGCTGATACTGATAACGTTACTGCTGAAATCGTGTTCTTTCCGCAAAACAGTATTGCGGAGTTTGCGGAAGACGTTTACGTTGTATTGCAGGTGATGAACGAACAGGCGGCTTATCAAGGCTTCGTGTACGACAATATCACGTTTGTTGCACGCGATACTCTCACGCATATTCAAGCTGTTGTGTCCGGAAGGCTTTCGGAGGAAATTACCGTTGAAGAAATTATCACAATAACTCGATTTTTCGGTGAAATCGAAGTTTCTGAAGATGAAATTCCCGATATAGTTGCTAATTGATTTGGCATGGCTTGACATTTATAGCTTTGTGTGTTGACATTTAGAACTTTGTATGATAGAATATTAATATAATATAATTTAGTATAGTAAGGAAGTATGGAATCATGGCTAAAATTGCGATTTTAGGACACGGTGTGGTTGGCTCTGGCACTGCTGAAATGTTCCTTAAAGAAAAAAAAAGCATTGCCAAACGTATAAACAATCACGAAATTGACATAAAGTATATTTTAGATGTTAGAGATGCAAGTGAATTTGTGGGCTGTACCTACACTGATAAGTTCACTAAAGATTTTGAGTGTATTTTGAACGACTCGGAAGTAACTGTGGTCGCTGAATTAATCGGCGGAACCGAGCCTGCTTATACATTCGTTAAAAAACTACTCTTGGCTGGAAAAAGTGTTGTCACTTCCAACAAAGAGCTGGTTGCCAAAAAAGGCTCTGAACTTTTGCGAATTGCGGCTGAAAAAGGTGTAAATTTTTTCTTTGAAGCAAGCGTTGGGGGAGGAATCCCTATTATCCGCTCATTGCATAATTGTTTGTCTGCTGATACGATTACTGAAATCAGCGGGATTTTGAATGGTACGACAAACTTTATGTTAACAAAAATGTTCCGTGATGGAATGGCTTTTAATGATGCACTGAAGTTAGCTCAAGAAAACGGATATGCTGAAGCTGACCCATCTGACGATGTCGGCGGAGTAGATGCTTGTAGGAAAATCTGTATCTTAGCGTCAATGGTTTTCGGAAAACAGGTGAATCCAGACAAGGTGTTTTGCGAGGGAATTACCAAACTCACTAAAGCGGATGTTGACTTCTGCGAAAACAGAGGTGGTACTGCGAAATTACTTGCACGTGCTGTAAAAATCGGCGATGAGATTTCGGTTTGTGTCTGTCCTGCCTTTGTTCCGAATGACAGCCTTCTATCGGGTGTAAATGACGTATTTAACGCAGTAATGGTTAAAGGTGAAGCTACTGGCGAAGTCGTGTTGACTGGGCGTGGTGCAGGTAAATTCCCGACTGCAAGTGCAGTTGTAAATGATGTTATGAATGCACTTTCAGGCGTAGAAACTCCGATTTCGTGGAGCGATACAGAACTCGAATTAAGCGAAACCAAATTCGCTGAAACTGTAGGTAATATCAAGATTTTCTAATAAAACATTATTTTGATTAGGGAGGTGGAAATACACAATGAGTAAACACCAATATAAACGTGCGATTATTAAATTATCTGGAGAAGCTCTCGCTGGTGAAAAAAAACATGGTCTTTGCATTCCAACAATCACCGAAATTTGTAAAAATATCAAAAAATGCTATGATGCTAACATAGACATAGGAATCGTTGTCGGCGGTGGCAACTACTGGCGTGGACGTACTACCGAAAATATGGACAGAATCCGTGCGGACCACATCGGAATGCTTGCTACTATGATGAACGCACTCGCAGTCGGTGATGTGCTTGAATCTCTTGGATGTGAAGTTCGTGTACAATCAGCGATGGTTATGACGCAGATTTGTGAGCCTTATATTCGTCAAAAAGCACTCTCGCATTTCAAAAAAGGTAGAATAATCGTCTTTGGTGGCGGAACTGGAAGCCCAACGTTCTCGACCGACTCGGCGGCGGCGTTAAGAGCTACTGAATTAAACGCAGATGTTGTTCTAAAAGCGACGATGGTTGATGGCGTTTATGATAAAGACCCGCTCAAGTTTGATGATGCTGTCAAGTATGAATCAATGAAAGTCAGAGATATAATCGTTGACGATTTGCGTGTTCTTGATGGAACTGCGGCGGCTATGTGTATTGAAAGCAAAATCCCAATTATAGTCTTTGATTTGCATGAACCTGAAAACATATACAAGGCACTTATTGGCGAAAAAGTTGGAACACTTGTGGTATAATTATTGTTGTTAATTACTAATTGTGTATAACAAAATCTGAAAGGAAATACAAACTTATGGAAACTATGAACGTTGCTAAAGAAAAGATGAACGGCGTAATCGCCAATTTAGAAAAAGAGTTTGCTAACATTCGTGCAGGGAGAGCAAATCCTGGTGTTTTGGACAAAATTCAAGCAGATTATTACGGAACGATGACTCCTCTAAATTCAATGGCGGCGATTTCTGTGTCAGAAGCGAGAATTCTCGTAATTACCCCGTGGGACGCTGGAGCTTTGAAAGAAGTCGAAAAGGCGATTATTGCATCTGACATTGGCATCACTCCGAGTAATGATGGTAAATCAATCCGTATCGTTTTCCCACAGCTTACTGAAGAAAGGCGTAAAGAACTTGTCAAACAAATTGCAAAATACGGCGAAGAATCAAAAGTCGCTGTCCGAAATGCACGTCGTGATGCTATTGATAAGTTCAAAACCATGAAAAAAGCAAGCGAACTTACTGAAGACGACTTAAAGGATTGCGAAAAAGATGTTCAGAAGTTGACAGATAAATCAATCGAAAAAATCGACGTAATTTGTAAAGATAAAGAAAAAGAAATTATGACTGTATGAAAAATGAAACCGAAAACTTACCAAATCATATAGGCATAATTATGGATGGTAATCGGCGGTGGGCGAAAAAACGAATGCTTCCAGCGATGGCTGGACATAAAAAAGGTGCAGAAGTTTTAAAAGAACGGATTTATGATATAGCTGAGTTAAAAATCCCGAACGTGACTTTTTATGCACTTTCGACCGAGAACCTAAATCGTAGCCCTGAAGAGGTCGAAAATCTAATGCGACTTTTAGAGGATAGGATGGACGAACTTGAACGAATCAGTGATGATGCGAACGTCAGGCTGATGTTTATCGGGAATCTGTCGGTATTTCCTGTCAGCTTACAAGAAAAAATGACAAAAGTCACCAAAAAATCAGCGAGCAATACCGGTACGATTTGTCGAATGGCTCTAAATTATGGTGCAAAAGCCGAAATTGTTCGTGCCGCAAAAGCACTCGCTGAATCATCAGGAGAGTTTTCAATGACAACTTTTGAAAATCACCTCTATACTGGTGACGCTCCCTCGGTCGACTTGATTATACGTACTGGTGGTGAGAAGCGATTATCAAACTTTTTATTATGGCAATCAGCTTATGCAGAACTGTATTTTATCGACATATTGTGGTGTGATTTTTCACGTAAAGAACTCGACACAGCACTTGGTGATTACGCTAAGAGAAATCGCAGACATGGGAAATGAATGACGAAGTGTCTGTTGAATATTACTCCGCAACGAAAGTCTTAACACTCACGGCAAAGTCGCTCGCGACTTTCGTTGCTCAAAATGCCCCGGTTTCTCGTTTGCCTACGGCAAACAACCGAAACAGCAGGGCAGATATTAGTTCATAAAAATGTCAAGACATTTGTTGCGAATTAATATAATCGTATATTCTCATAAAAATTGCCTTGCCTGACAGCAAAAATCTTTGCAAATCATTATAATTTTTAAGTTAATCGGCTATAACAAAAAGTTCCGAGGAGGGGTAATGGTAAAAAAAGTATTATCTGGGGTTTTGGCGGTAGCAATTGGGTTGGTATTATTATGGATTGACCGTAAGGAAGTTTTTGTAATCGGAGTATCACTCGTATCGGCGATGGCTGTTTACGAAATTCTTGGAGCTACTAAATATATCAAAAACATTGCTTTAGCTGTGATTAGTGTTGGTTTCTCCGCCGCAATTCCGTTTGTGTTAAATTATGATATACAATTTCTGAACACTCGATATGTTGCGTTTGCTTTCATAATCGGGTTGTTTGTGATTATGTTGTTTAGTCACAAAAAAATCAAATTCGCTGAATTTTCGCTTGTTGCGGTGGTATCGCTTTGTATACCATTTTCGTTATCGAGCTTGATTTTTATTTACGAAATCATTCCACCCCAGCACAGAACTTTTTTTCTTCTATATACCTGTGTAGTGACGTGGGTGAGCGATTCAGGGGCGTATTTTGCTGGAACGTTGTTCGGAAAACACAAATTAGCTCCAAGCATTAGCCCTAATAAAACGTGGGAGGGTTTTGCTGGTGGAATTGCTATTTCCGCAATTTTCGGAATAACTCTCGGATTAGGGTATCAGTGGTTTGCAAACAACTTTAATGTTGATAATAGTATGCAAGCGGTAGAAGTCAATGTGCTTTTTCTTGGATTAATGGCGGTTCCATGTGCGATGCTCGGCGTTTTGGGGGACTTGTCTGCGTCGATTCTTAAACGAGAATGTTCGGTGAAAGATTTTGGTAAAATTCTCCCAGGTCATGGGGGATTTGTAGATAGATTTGACAGTGTTCTATTTTCCGCACCGTTTGCGTATCTTGTATTTATGCAGTATGTCCCGATTACTGGAGGATGATATGCAAAAACGTATAGTCTTGCTTGGTTCTACTGGTTCTATTGGAACGCAGACGCTTGAAGTTGTTCTAAATCTTAGAGAGTCGCATAGTGTTGAAATAATAGGTATGTCCGCACATTCTAACGTTGAGCTTTTGCGAAAACAGGCGGACGAATTTGGGCTTCCGCAAGAACGTATCTGCCTTTCGAGTAAAGAGCCAGACAAGTTATTAGAGTTAGCGGCGTTACCAAACTGTATTGTTGTCAATGCTATAGTGGGCAGTGCGGGTCTTGAATCCACATTAGCAGCACTCAAAGCAGGTAATACTGTTGCACTGGCTAACAAAGAATCCCTCGTCGCTGGTGGCGAACGTGTCATGCAAATTGCTCGTGACAATAATGCAAAACTCATTCCAGTAGATAGCGAGCATTCGGCGATTTGGCAATGTATCGGTGAAAATCGCCATAAAGACATCGCAAAAATTATCCTCACAGCGTCTGGCGGTCCGTTTTTTGGATATAGCAAAGAACAGCTTAAAACAGTAACCAAAGAACAGACTTTAAATCACCCGAACTGGAGCATGGGGGCAAAAATAAGCGTAGATTCAGCAACGCTCATGAATAAAGGGCTTGAATTGATTGAGGCTATGTATCTCTTCGGTTTACCAGAGGACAAAATCGATGTAGTAATTCACCCTCAAAGTATAATCCATTCAGCTGTGGAATTTGTAGACGGTTCAGTAATCGCACAAATGAGTGTTCCAGATATGCGACTGCCTATCCAATACGCATTGACCTACCCTGAAAGATTGCCGTCACCACTCACACAGAATGAACATAAGAAACTATCGTTGACAGAACTCGGGAGCCTTACTTTCGCTAAACCAGATTATAAGGTTTTCTCCTGTTTGGCACTCGCACGTGAAGCCGCACGCCATGGCGGAGATGCTCCGCGCAGATTAAATCAAGCTAATGAAGAAGCGGTAGAACTGTTCTTAAAAAGCAAAATCAATTTTTGCGAAATTGCGGAATATATTACCGAAAGTATAAAATCATAAGATTGGAGAACTACATTGCCAATTGTATTTGCGATTATCGCATTATGTATCATTATTTTAATTCATGAACTCGGGCATTTTGGAGCTGCACGGCTTTTTAAGATGAAAGTCTACCAATTTAATCTCGGAATGGGGCCGATTCTTCTCAAAAAACGAATCGGTGAAACGCAGTATGCTTTGCGATTGTTGCCGATTGGTGGCTCGTGTATGCTTGGTGAAGATGATGAGGGGAGTGATGACCCCCATGAATTTAAAAATAAACCAGTCTGGCAGCGGATAATAGTTATAGCGGCTGGTGCTTTTTTGAATCTGATTTTGGGGCTAATTTTAGCGATTGTGCTCAACATCGTCAACCCGATTAATTCTCTGACGATTGATAGTTTTGTGAATATTGCAGTTAGTAACACAGGTTCTACCCCGCTTATGGAGGGGGACGAAATTGTGCGAATCAATGGTATGAGAGTGATTTCTAACCCTGAAATCGGTTATGTGATGGATAACTCACTCATGCGTGATGGCGATGGTGGCGATTATGCTATGACTGTGTCGCTTTTCGGTGCTAATGCTTTTACCAACTATGGCGAATACGGATTACAGCGTGGCGACAGAATCCTCTCTGTAAATGGATATTCTGTCAATACTACTACTGAGCTTTTTACAAAATTACGTGAAGTCGTAAAAAACTCACAAGAAGAAAATACGCGCGAAATTATTTTAGGTTATGATGAAGACGGCGAACCGCAAATGCAAGAGTTTTCTTACATCACCACGGAAATTGATGTAAGACGATACGGACTGCCTCCAATGACTTTGTCGGAAGTTCAGCTACGTTTTAGAACAAATGAAGATGGCGAACGCATCTTGGTTGAAGATTTTTTTGTACAAGCGGTGTATGAGTTCGTGGTGAATCGCAATGGAGAACGTGTTACTCTTTCAAATGTGATTTTCCCAGCAGTCCCTAACGAACGTGGAGGAATCTCTTATAGGCGTGATTTTCATATGAGGGAAGTTGACGCAACGCTTGGTAATCTATTAAATTATTCAACACGTAATGCAATCGGAATGGGGCGAATTATTTGGCTTTCGCTTATTGATATGTTTAGAGGAACTTATGGACTTAACGACCTATCAGGTCCAGTAGGGATTTTTGGAGCAGTGGGCGAAGCAGCTACTTTTACTACAAGTTTTGGCGAAATGATTATAATGATTGTACAGATTTCAGCTTTTATTACAATCAATTTAGGGATTGTGAATTTACTCCCGATTCCAGCGTTAGACGGTGCAAGACTGGTGTTTCTTGGTGTTGAAGCTGTTCGGCGAAAACCGCTCAATCAAAACGTAGAATCGACAATTCATTTTGTTGGGTTTGCTTTACTAATGATTTTGATTTTAGTCGTGACTTTTAATGATGTTCGGCGGTTGATTACGGGGTAATGAATGTGGAAAAAAAAATCGTAAAAGTCGGTAATTTAGCTTTTGGTGATGGCAATATTCATGTACAATCTATGTTGAGTTTGCCAGCTGATGATGTTGATGGCAATATCGCACAAGCACAGCGATTAGTCGAAGTAGGGTGCGACGTGATTCGTGTCGCTGTTCCTGAAAAATCAGATGTTCGTTTAATCTCTGAATTAAAAAAAGCAGTGACTGTCCCGATTGTAGCAGACATTCATTTTGATTATAGAATCGCACTTGAATCGGTTGCGGCTGGTGCAGATAAAATCAGAATTAACCCCGGTAACATTGGCGATGACGACCGTGTGCGTGCAGTAGTCAATGCTTGTAAAAACGCACGAAATACTAAAGGTGGCAGAGGCATCCCGATTAGAGTTGGTGCAAATTCGGGTTCTACTAAAGACGGTAAGGGAATTGTCGACTCCGCCCTTGAAAACGTTCGTTTGCTTGAACGGTTTGATTTTAACGATATTGTGGTATCAGTGAAGTCATCAAGTGTGTTGCAAACGATTGCTGCTTATCGAGAGTTGTCTAAACTGATTGTGTACCCACTACACCTTGGTGTCACCGAAGCGGGAACTGCTCGAATGGGGCTTGTTAAGTCGGCAATCGGAATTGGCTCGCTCCTTAGCGATAATATTGGTGATACTATTCGAGTATCGTTGACTGCTACTCCTGAAGACGAAGTTAAAGCAGCAATTGACATTTTGAGAGCAATCGGTAAGCGAAAATCAGTCGAAATCATTTCCTGTCCTACTTGTGGGAGGTGTAAAATCGACGTACTTGCATTAGTCGAACAGTTAGAAGTAGCATTACAAGCTAATTCAAGCCTTGAGAGCAGGCTTGCTACTGATGGAACGGTAATCGCAGTCATGGGTTGTATAGTAAATGGTCCTGGTGAATGCAAAGATGCTGATTTCGGTATTACTGGTGGGGATGGAGTGGGGGTGATTTTCGCTCACGGCGAAATTGTTAGGAAAGTTGACGAAAGTCAGCTTATTTCTGCGTTATTGGAATTGTTGCAAAACCATTTATTGCTCCGCAACAAAAGTCTTATAAAATCAGGCGAAGCCTGATTTTGAGTTTTGTCACTCAAATTGGCTCTGTGGCTCGCCTTTTTAGGGCAACCGTCACAGGTAGCCGTTATTAAACCGCAAAACTCTTTACAAGAGTTTTGTTGCGGTTTAAAAAAATTAGGAAGTAGAGATACACAAATGCATAAGTTAGGCAATTTTCTAAAACAAATTAAATTACCGCAATTAGTAGCGGATAGTCAGCTTACGTCGGTTTCGTTTGATGAAAAGCGAAACGTCTTGACGCTTTACATAAACGCAGAAAAACAAATCGAGTTTTCGGAATTTTCTAATAGTGAAAAAGCAATCGAAGCAGAATTAGAGCTTAATAATGTACGTATAGTCCCTAAAGTTTTGGAACAACTGCCCCCTTCAGAAGTTCCACCTATGTCAGAATTCGCTCCACTTCCAGAAGTACCGCCTATGCCTGACCCCCCACCATCTGCACCAATGCAAAATTTGCCGCCCCCATCTCCATGCGAGAATGTGGTGACGATTACAGGTAATGTTCCGTTAGCTGGCACTACTCATTCTACTGCACCCAAACAGAAACCAGCTATTATACATGAGGGCAAGGTCATAACTGGTGATGTTTTACTTGGCAAAAAAATTACTGGTGAACCTACTAAGATGGAAAATCTCACTTCACCTGGAGAAGTAACTGTCTGTGGAAAAGTGTTTGCAAAAGATAGCCGAGTAATCAAAGGCGGAAGAACTGTCACGGTAATCAGTTTTACCGACAAAACTTCGTCTGCTACACTAAAATTTTTCACAAGCTCAAAACAAAAGGCCGATGCTGAGGTAACAATCCAAAAAGGAATGACTTTGTTGGTTCATGGAAAGTACTCTAGAGATGAATTTGAAAAAGAATTTATAATTGAACCGATTTCGATTATGAAAGTCGAACTCCCCGAAAAAATCGATGATTACGATGGAGAACAAAAGCGTGTCGAACTTCATTTGCACACCAAAATGTCTGATATGGACGCTACTAACAGTCCGTCAGAATACGTCAACTTAGCGTATAAGTGGGGTCACAGAGCGATTGCGATTACTGACCATGGTAATGTTCAGGCGTATCCTGAAGCTATGAATACTTATGAAAAAATCAAAAAATCTGACCCTGAAGCTGACTTTAAGGTTATCTACGGAATGGAAGCGTATTTTGTCAATGACGGTAAGCCGATTGTCGCAGAGGGAGGGCGATTTTCTTTATATGGCGAAACAGCGGAATTTGTTGTGTTTGATTTGGAAACCACTGGGCTCACCCCCGCTAATTGTAAAATCACCGAAATAGGTGCAGTAAAACTACGTAACATGGAAATAGTTGAGGAATTTTCTACTTTTGTCAACCCCGGTGAACCTATTCCAGACACAACAATCAAACTTAACGGAATTACCGATGATATGGTTCGTGACGCTCCTTACGAAAAAGAAGCGTTTGAAAAATTCTTAGGCTTTTGCGGAAGCTGCAAGTGTTTGGTAGCTCATAACGCTGATTTTGATATGAGTTTCTTGCGTTCTGGGTTTACTCGTTGTAATATTTCGTGTGATTTCGCCTCAATCGACACTGTAGCTTTGAGTAGAGCTGCTGTTCCAGAACGTAAATCACACAAGTTAAATCTTATGGCGGAGTATTTTAAGCTCCCTGCTTTTGAGCATCATAGGGCGTTAGATGACGCTCGTACAACTGCACTTTTGTTTGCACGAATCGTTGGTGATGCTAAAAAGAGTAGAGCGAGTACGGGTAATTTCCGTGTGTCTGATTTGAACACTATTTTAGGTGGTGTTGATATTAAGAAAGAAAAATATAAGCATCTCACTATTTTAGTTAGAAGTAAAAAAGGTCTAAAGAACCTTTATAAATTGATTTCATATTCTAATCTGCATTATTACCATTCAAAGCCACGAATCCCGTTGTCTGAACTTGTTAAACATCGTGAGGGATTATTGCTCGGAACTGCGTGTGAGGCTGGCGAATTATTTCAAGCCATATTAGAAGAACGCCCAGCTCAAACACTTGAAGAAATTGCAGGTTTTTATGATTTTCTCGAAATCATGCCAAGTGGCGTAAATGAATTCCTTATAAGAAAAGGCGAAGTTGCGAATACATTCAAATTAGAGCTTTATAATAAGAAAATTTATGATTTAGGAAAAAAACTCGGTAAACTGGTAGTAGCTACTGGTGATGTGCATTTTATGACCAGTGATGACTCAATTTTCAGAGAGATTCTGCAAACGGGACAGGGGTATAAAGATGCTGATAATCAAGCACCGCTATATTTTAGAACTACCGCAGAAATGCTCGCCGAGTTCACGTATTTAGCCAAAGGCGAAGAAGAAAGCAAAGCAGCCGCTTATGAAGTGGTAGTAACCAATCCGAATAAAATCGCTGACATGATTGGAGGTGATGATGAAGAAATTCGTCCGATTCCACGTGGAGAATATCGACCTTACATTGAAGGTGCCGAAGAAGAACTCACCACTCTATGCCGTAATCGTGCTAAAGAACTGTACGGTGAGCCTTTGCATGAAATCATCCAAAAAAGCATAGATAAAGAACTAAATTCGATTATTAAACACGGGTTTTCTGTGCTATATCTCATTGCACAAAAGCTGGTTAAGCGTTCAGAAGACGATGGGTACTTGGTAGGTTCGAGAGGTTCGGTAGGCTCGTCATTAGCGGCACATTTGAGTGGAATTTCAGAAGTCAACCCATTACCACCACACTACCGTTGTCCAAAGTGCAAGTCTACAGAGTTCACGAATGACCCGAATATAGGAAGTGGGTTTGACTTACCGCCAAAACAATGCCCTGAGTGTTCGGCAGACATGGTAAGAGATGGTCATGACATTCCTTTTGAAACGTTTTTAGGTTTTGATGGCGATAAAGCCCCTGATATTGACTTGAACTTTTCTGGTGAATATCAATCACAAGCTCATAGATATACCGAAGAACTTTTTGGAAAAGATTATGTCTTCAAAGCGGGAACGATTTCTGCTATTCAGGAAAAGACAGCATTTGGATTCGTCAAAAAATATATGGAGGGCAAAGGTTTTTCTCCAAGCAAAGCCGAAATCAATCGTTTGGTAACAGGTTGTGTTGGAGTTAAGAGAACAACATCACAACACCCTGGGGGGATGCTCGTAGTCCCTACTGGATATGAAGTTTATGACTTTACACCAATTCAACACCCTGCCGAAAAGTCAGAAGGTGACACAATCACTACTCACTTTGATTATCGTGCTTTACATGATACTATCACTAAGTTAGATGAACTCGGACACGATGTTCCGACTTTGTATAAACATTTAGGAGATACGACTGGAATCAAAATTACTGATGTTCCAAACTCGGATGAGCGTGTTATGAAGTTGTTCACGTCAGCTGAACCCCTGAATTTGTCCGAACCTAATCAGTTTTTTGATATAGGTACGTATGGTCTCCCGGAAATGGGGACACCGTTTGTTGTGCAAATGCTTAAAGAAGCTCAGCCTAAAACATTTTCAGACTTACTCCAGATTTCAGGGCTTAGCCATGGAACCGATGTATGGCTTGGCAATGCACGGGATTTGATTTCATCTGGGCAGTGTACTATTTCTGAGGTAATCGGAACTCGTGATAATATCATGGTTTATTTGATGCAGCGTGGCATGAAACCGTCGTTAGCGTTTAAAATCACTGAAATCACTCGTAAGGGTGGTGCGACTAAGTTCTTTGATGATGAAATTTATGAAGCGTTCAAAACTCATGAAATTCCAGATTGGTATGTTGACTCTTGCAAAAAAATCAAATATATGTTCCCGAAAGCTCACGCTGCCGCTTATGTAATGGGGGCAGTAAAACTCGGCTGGTTCAAAGTAGAACACCCTACAGCGTTTTATTCAGCGGCACTCATGCGGCATACTGAAAACATCGATGTAAACACCGCAATCAAAGGTAAAGATGCTGTTCGCAAAAAACTCGAAGCGTTAGCGGCAATGCCTGAAAAAGGTGAGGGTGCAAAAACCCCGAAAGACCGCGGGGCTTATGATGCGTTGCTTATGGTATACGAAATGCAACTTAGAGGCATAGAACTAAAAGCACCGCATTACAAAAAATCTCACCCTACACGATATATGATTTCGGATAATTCGCTCATTTTGCCTTATTCAGCGATTGAGGGATGTGGTGAAAATGCAGCACGACGCATTTATGAAGTCATAGAAGGCGGTGAATATTTGTGCATTGATGACATTCGCACTAAATCTGCTTTGAACAAAACCGTGTTAGAAAAGCTGTCCGATACAGGATTTTTCGGAGATTTGCCGGAAACCGCACAAATGTCTTTATTTGATATGTGAGATTTTTGAAAAAGACTTTACTTTTTTTCAAAAATATGATATAATAGCAAAACGAGAGTTGCAGTGTCAGTGGCTCTGCCACTGAGTAGGCAACTTGAAGAATGTTGCCTTGTTGAGCTAACTTCTATCGGATGAGCAAAGCCACTTCTGCGGAACGCACTCTCGTCTTGCTTTCAATCGGACTGCTTGACATATTCAGATTTTTATGATATAATAGCCAAACAAGAGCAGAATAAAGACGGAGCTGTGCTTCGGCTTTGTTTTGCTTGACGAATCTTAAAATCTATGATATAATGTAGTTTAATGCAACAATTTACTGGTTTTGAAAAATCAAAAGAAAGGCGAATCATGAAACTAATCGAATGGGTCAATGAATCTCGTAGCGAGAATGAAAAACTCGATATTTTTTGGCAAATCGTTCGCCTTTTGAACGATTCAGGCAAAGGTGCTGGGTTTATTTCGCCGATTTTGTATGAAGTTAATGACGAAAATGATGTCACCTATGTAGGATACCCAACTAATGAGCATGAAAACGCTCAAGAACTAAGTTCATTTCACAAAAATTTTAGAGCGCCTGAACTCCCTGAAGAGGGTGGTAAACCTACTGAAAAAAGCGATATATTTTCCTTAGGGCTTTTGATGTGGTATTTGACTTATGGCGAAGTTCCGACTGTGACCAGAACTGTTTCACAAAACCCTTTCCGTAAAGTCAAACGCCTCGGTGAAGGTACAGTTGTACGTGCGGAAGATTCAAAGCCTATTTCGCTTTTGATGGAACGCATGACATCTTATGAATCTGCACCAAGGCCTACTATGAAGCATATATTAGATGAACTTAATTCAAACATCTGCAAATTCGGGATTTTGCTCGTGAATGACTTGTCGGGAGAATGTCATCAAGAAATCAAACGCTCGTTTGCGTCGAGCGAGTCATATGTATTTATCCCAGATGAGGAGTATGTAGTCAATTGCGTGACTTTAGCTCCGATTAGTCGCGAAAAATTTGTAATCCCTTTTAGGCTTGTGAAAAAGCAGTATACCCTAAAAGTCGCTTACGCCAGTGTTGGTCGCTGGAATAATGCAGTCAAAAAAGAAAGAACGCCTTTGCTCGAAAGCCTTGAAATTCTCGGTGAGCATGGTAAACTCGAAAACAGCAAATCGGGAGCTAAAGTACCTAAGTCGATTGCTGCTTTGCATTATTGTGACGCTGTTTACGGTGTTGATGGAGATGCACTCTTTTGCGAAACTGATGGATATACCTATGATATGGGTTTTTATGAACATACTGTAGACAATATAATGAGCAGTAACAAAAAAATCAGCATTTCAAAAGAAGGTTCAGTCGCAATACCTGAAAGGCTTGAAGCGCGTATTCTTTCGCTCTTGCGTGAAGTTAATAAAGCGGTTTACGATATGTTTTGTGTGGGTGTTTACGGCGAACTCACCCCCGAAGTCGTTAAAACTTTTAATGATACTTTTCCTGAAGCAGTCCGCATTTATTGCTTGACTGATGAGGATTTGCTTAAAGGTGCGGCGTTGTATCTCGATACACTCGAATCATCTGAATCAGCCGATTTAAATAAAACAGAACCTCCAAAAAAAATACAAACTGTGTAGAAACCTATCTTCTTACATTAACACTCATAGGGAAAAACATACTTCAAAATTAACACTAAGGGAGAAAAGTTATGAAATACGATGTTTTTATGTGGACACGAACTTTTGATAACAATTATTCGTGGTTCAATAAACCCGCTTATATGCCTATTAATATTCAAGAAACCTGTCAGAGTTTGACTGCTTTGACAAACTCTGATGGCTTTGCTTCTCTTAGCGAAGGCGATTGGTATTCAAACTTTTATTATCTAAAAGCTAACGGATGTTGTTTGTTAGCACGGGTCTCCAAAACAACTTATAATGATTCTAACGGATATCCAATTGTGTCGTTTGAGGGTGTAGTCGTTCGCGATGAAGAGGAACATCGTTTATTCTACAATATTCCGAATTTGATTAGTAGCCTGCTCCCTCCTTCGCAGAGTTTTCGTGCTAAGTATGAAGACCAAGGCTTTATAGACGATACTTTTGAAGTTGAACAAATTGTAAAACCTTTTAGTGTTGAAGCACCACCTATGCTGCACCCTGCTCTCAAAAATAATGATGCTTTTAATAATCTCTTGAAATTTATAGCTTTTACCGAAAAACGTTCAGGATTTATGTTTGGCAAAAACGTGAGAGCGTTTTCTGAACTTGTCAGTAGAACCAGCTTAAATATCACTCATATTTTTGATTATGACTTACCAGATTCACCCGAAGTAGACGAAAATAGTTTCCAAAAAGCGTATAAACCAATCGAGTGTGGATACATTCCTCCAGTAGCGACTGGTCAAGAACAGGTGACAATTAGCTTGATGCTCAACGAAACTGGCGATAACACATATAAATATAAATGGCTAATCCTCCCATGGGAAGCTGACGCAGATGGCAATAAACGCATTCGATATTCAACCGATTTTTCAGATATAAATGACAGCGTTGAACTCGCCAAACTTGAGTTGCAAAAAGAGAGTTTGCATAAATTCCTTACAGACAACGGCTGGAAGAAAAAAGAGTTCGGGCTAAGGTTTGAAAAAGACATTTTCCAAAGGGAGGAGGTTTCTAAGTCATGAGTTTAATTAATCGTGAAATTTTACATTTCAAACACGCTCCCAATGTTACACAAGAGCGAGAACTTGAGGGATTGCCGAATTATGAAGCAATCCGACCAGCCTCTTTAACAAACGATGATGATTTTAGTTGTATACTAAATTTTTTCAGAAAAATCATAGACGAAACCAAACTCGATGGGGTGAAATATGCGAACACGTCTTTGCTTAAACATCATATCGGGCATTTTTGCTTGAACAGCGGTACTGTTTTATTCAAAATCGTTGAAAAGAAAAGGGGTTCTGGTGTGGCGGAACTTTACGGTTATTTTACACCGTTATCCGAAGCCAGGACTATGTGGTTAGATATTTCAAAGCTATTTTATCAACTTACAGTCGAAATGCCGGGGAGTGCTCAAAACGCTCCGTTTGATTATGAAAAACTTCAGGCTTTGAGTGTTAATGACATCAAGAATGCACAACCGATTTATCGTTCTTCGATGGAAAATATGCTATCTGAACTTCAAAACTCAGCTTTCCCGATGAATGCGGTTTTATCATCATTACCAGAGAGCTTTTATCCAAGTGGGGTTAAAGTTTTCCCTAACGGAATGGTTCTCGAAAAAACCGACGGTGTCCAGAAAGAAGTTTTACTCAGCTTTGATGATGCACAAATTAGCACACATATGAAAGAATGTAATGAACCACTTAAATCCGCATCACTTGCAAGCGTTCCTTATGTTGACGATGACAAAAAAAGCGGTGGACTATTTAAGTTAAAGAAAAATGACAAAACCACTGCAAAAGCGATTAATCAGTGGTATTATAAATATACTACTGATGGTCAAGCACAACAACAAAACTGTGATTTTATAAAACTTAATAAACCTCTTGAATATTCGCCAGTAAGCGATACTTTTGCGGCGTATACTGGCAGACTTGGTGCAAATGCTGACGTGCTTCCAGTAGTTGAGAGCGCGACTGTTTATGTTCCGCCTGCATCTGAAACCAAAGCAATGGTTGTTACTTCTGTTGGAACGCCTCCACCGTTACAAAAACAGAGTACTCCTGAATTATCTTCTGCACCACCTCCTAAGCCTACACTGCCATCATCCCCGAAAGCGGTTAAGCCTCCGAAACCATCTAAGCCTGAAAAGAAAAAACCAGTCGGGAAAGTACACCCATTACTTGCTCAAGCGGAGGAACGTGAGGAAGCTACAACAGTTG
>JGI24703J35330_11748694_pt1 | contig 25623 bp, 24 predicted proteins | sample TergutNt197P1_FD_35330 | JGI IMG/M metagenome (IMG submission 35330)
CCAAGTAATACATCGTGTCCTTATCAGACCAAAGGCGGTGCATTTCGTCTAAATCGGTTTCTTTGTAATCGCGCAAAATTAGGCGTTCTGTTTCAAGTTGAATCATCACGCCCCCACCACGTTCACATAGAATTTTCTATTGCGTGGCGGGTCAAATTCGCAAAACCACACCGATTGCCATGTTCCTAACAGGGGCTTGCCATCAGCTACAATCATTGTGACGGAAGAACCCACGGCAGTTGCTTTCAAATGCGCTACGCTGTTGCCCTCGCCGTGGCGAAACTCCGCACGGTCGGGGTAGGCTTTCGCCAATCCGAGAAGCATATCGTGAACCACATCGGGGTCAGCGTTCTCGTTAATTGTAATCCCCGCCGTTGTGTGTGGGCAAAAAATCACGGCCATACCTTCTTTTATGTTGCTTGCGGTAATCGCTTGTCGCACTTGGCTTGTTATGTTGTAAAAATTTTCTTTCGGGGTTGATAAGGTAAACTCTGTTATCATTTTGTCGCTCCTTGGTCGCTGTATTTTTTGCGGTTCAGTCCTCTAAAATCACGGTGAAGGGTCCCGAATTTACAAGTTCCACGCTCATCTCTGCGCCAAAAACACCGTGTTGTACCTTTGCGAACTTGCCATTGGCATATTCGATGAAGTATTCGTACAATTCCTCGGCTATGTCCCCGGTGCCCAATGCGCGCTTGGCGCGCTTTTTTATAAAATGCCTACAAACCGCATAAATGCGTTGGGATTTCAAAAAAACCACGCTATAATTTATAGCGTGGTTTTTTTCAAAGAATGTTGAAATAACAACGATTAATCATACAAAAAATCAATATCCACAGCACCCGGACTCGTTATATCATGCGGGGCAATTTCCGAAGTCGCAACCGCGGCGGCGGCAATGTTAAATCTTGCTCTGCGTACTCCGTCAACCTCCGGATTATACACCGGAACTGCCGCCCGGCCGCCTTCGATTGCGGAGGCGGGGATGGTAATCAATACGGGCGTGTTGCTCGCCGCGACTTCGGGTACGCCGTGAATATTGATGGTTGCGTTCGCGCCTCTTACGGATGTCAAGTAGGCTGTTAATCCGGGCGGCAAAGATGTGCTGTATCCGTCGGCGTCGGTGAATGCTCCGTCTGCGTGGCGGAACCACGACGCCACGTTAGCGGCCGCCGTTCCTCTTGCGCCTGTTGCATGTTGAACGGTGCCGCCTTCGGTTCTGACAGCCACGTTAAAGCCGTTTCGGTTCAGCGGGTTTGCGTTTGTTGTGACGCTATTGTTTTGCGCGCCTGTTACATTCACGACACTGCCAACATTAGCTCTTACTCCGGTTGCCGCAACAAAATCGGTTCTGTTCCAAGAAAGGAATCCGGGTGCGGAAACGACTCGATTGTTTCTAAAAAAGCGAATTTCGAAAGAGTAGTTAGTGGGATTAACCGGGCAAATCGGCAAATCTTGCTCTTCAAACAAGTCAATAAAATCCGAGACTCTCATATTCGGGGTAATCTGCCTCCATGCGGGTTGCGGGTCACCGCCGCCTTCAACTTCATACGCCAATACCCTCATGTGCGCGTTTGTTCTGCTGATGAAGAAAGGCGCGCCGTTTCTGCCCGGGGTTACAAGCATTCTCGGTATTGCGGGCGGGTTCGGCTGGTTGGGAATTCTGAACCTTACTGTTTGCGAGCCGAAATTTCCGCCTGCGTCCAACAGTTCCTGTAAATCTCCGTAATCCGGCGCATAGGTTTCGCCCATAGCAATCCAGTCCCGTATATGTCTTTCCACGCCACCAATCGTCACGAAATTAACCGCTTCATTCGGTGCTGTTCTGAAAGTACCGCGTGTGCCTCTCGGTATATAGTCGTGCGCAATCGAAACCCTTTCGCCGGGCTCAACGCGCTCCGTCGCGATAATGTTGTTGTTTCCGGGGCGTCTTCTGTCAAGGCCGACTCGGATTTCAAGCGTGGAGGGGGCGGTATCTTGGCCTCCCGTCCACATATCCGGTTGGTTAAGCGGGTTTTGAAGCCATTCACGCTCGATATGCGCGCCGTCTGTCAGCACGCTCGGCATATAGATAACTCGCCTTGCGTTTCTTATATATCTGTGATTCGGGCGGGCGTCTATCGGAATGACGGCAATCAATTCATACGTTGCGTTGGGTAATCTTCTCCTGACGCCCAAGTAGCCGCCTCTGCGAATATTTCTGCTGATGTCGGCTTCGCCCCAAAGGGTCATGGTCCAGTTGCCTCTGTTTGGGTTAAGTCTGTCCGCTCTTCTGTTGAAGAGAAAGGAAATTTGCGAACGGGTGACATTGTGCAAGGGGCCGAGCTCGGGGTCGGGAACCACTTTGCCGTCAACTAAATAAGGCCGCCCAAGCGCGTCCGTGCGCGGGCGACTCCAAACGGAGAAGGTTTGACCAAACATAACCGATTCAAGGCCGTAGTCTATTACGTAGAAAAAATCGACGTCATCGGGAATGTACAGCGGCTCCAAGTCAACGACCCCGGATGCCGGGCGTACATAATAATCGTCCGCAAATGCGGACACAGCCGGTACAAGCGACAAAAGCATCGCCAGCGCGATGGCCACGCTAATCATTCGTACAATTTTGCTTTTTTTCATTTCAATATCTCCCTTCAAGTTTTTCCTTTCACGGAAAATAATCCCCCGTAATTGAATTGTAACATATGTTGCGCATCTGACGCAACAGTTTTTTATGGGCCGGGAGCAGTTTCCTCGGTGACAAAAAAGAGTCGGCGAGTGACACTCGCCGACTCTTTTTTTATGGACCGGGAAACTGCTCCCGGCTTCGAGGGAGCGCGTCGCCTCCGACATGTGTCCTCGGTGTCCACCGCGCGCTTGGCGCGCTTTTTTATGGACCGGGAAACTGCTCCCGGCTTCGAGGGAGCGCGTCGCCTCCGACATGTGTCCCCGGTGTCCACCGCGCGCTTGGCGCGCTTTTATGGGCCGCGCACGCTGACTTCCCCCGATGACAGCGAAATTATTTCGCCGCTTTCGGTTTGCACAACGAGTTGCCCGCAGGCGTCGATGTCGAGGGCGGTGGCCGTTGTGATTTCGGGTGTCGCCGTGCCGTGGATGGTGATTTTTTCGCCGAGCAGCATTTGTAGTGAGCGATATTTTTCCAAAAAATCAAAACTTTTTGAGCCGCTTATGCGAGACATGTTTTTTATAATTTCGGCGGCGAGGCAGTTGCGCGTTACGGGCGGGGTTTCGTCGGGGTTGTCGTAGACCGCGCCCGCGATTTGGCGGATTTCTTCGGGAAAACCGCCTTCAGGCGCGCGAAAATTCACGCCGATTCCCGTGACAATCCACGAAACTTCGCCGCTTTGAAAATCCGTTCCCGCTTCATTTGATATGCCGCAAATTTTTTTGCCGCCTAAGAAAATATCGTTTACCCATTTTATTTTCGCATGTTTCCCGCAAACCGTCTCGATTGCCTCGCAAACCGCCACCGCCGCAAACACCGTAATAAGCGTCGGCACATCAAGCCAAATCATAGGCGGCCGCAAAACAAAGCTCATGTAAATTCCGCATCCCGGGGGCGAAAAAAAACTTTTGCCGCGGCGACCCTTGCCTGCGGTTTGCCGCTCCGCGAGGATAATCGTAAAATGCTCCGCGCCTGAAACGGCGGCCTGTTTGGCCAGAATGTTTGTTGATTCTGCTTCGGCGTGGATTGATATCTCGGGGGGGGCTTTAAAATTCAGGTGGGCGGTGATTCCTTGTGCGGACAAAATGTCATTGTCTTCTTCAAGCCGATAGCCTTTTTTTGTTGCCGCCGCGATTTTGTAGCCGTCTTTTTCAAGCTCCTTTACGGCTTTCCAAACGGCGGCGCGACTTACGCCGATTTCGCGTGCGATAAATTCGCCCGAAATGTTTTGCCCGCGATTTTTCTCCAAAAGCGCGAGCAAGTGGCTTTTCGTATTCATCTGTGCCTCTTTTTGAGTTCGGACAGGAATAAATCTTCGTCGAGGGGCAGCTCTATCGTTTTTCCGAGCCACGACGAGAGATACATCGCGTTTGTCATTTCGAGACCGTTTATGCCTTCTTCGCCGCGCGCAAAAAGTTCGCCCGTTCCGTTAATTTTTGCCACGAACGCGCTTAATACGCCGGGATGCTCGGGGTAATCGCCGGGGCATGGGACTTGGATTTTTTCAAAGGGCGGCGCGGCAAATAAATCGGTGTTTGTGCGGTTAAATTCGCGCTCGGAGACGGAGAGTTTGCAAAAAATCAGTTCGTTGTTTTCGCAAACCAGCTTGCCCAAATCGCCCAAAACTTCAAAGCGATTGTTTCCGGGAAAATCGGCGGTTGTTGTAACCAAAACGCCGGTCGCGCCGTTTTCGTATTCCAAATATGCCGTCACATCGTCCTCTACTTCAATGTCGTGCCATTTGCCCTCGTGTGCGAACGCCGTGATTTTCTTCGGCATCCCGCATATCCACTGCCACAGGTCGAGATTATGCGCGCATTGGTTGATTAAAACGCCGCCGCCTTCGCCAGCCCATGTCGCGCGCCAGCCGCCGCTGTTGTAATAGGCTTGCGAGCGGTACCAGTCCGTAATCAGCCACGATGTGCGCTTTAGCGTGCCGATTTCGCCCGAGTTTACCATTTCGCGCATCTTTTTGTAAATCGGATTCGTGCGCTGGTTGTACATGATTGCGAAAACGACGCCGGGTTTCGCGGCGGCGGCTTCGTTCATTTCGCGCACGTTTTTTGTATACACTCCGGCGGGTTTTTCAATCATAACGTGCGTGTTGCTTGCCAACGCTTCGAGCGCGATTGTTGGGTGCGAATAGTGCGGCGTTGCGATTATTACGGCGTCCGCTGTTTTACTTGCGAAAAATTCCGCCGTTGTTGCAAATGTTTTAATCCCGGGCGATTTTTCTCGCGCCCATGCGAGTGCGGCGGGGTCGGTGTCGCAAACCGCGGCCCATTCCGCGCCCGATACTTTGCCGTCCAAAATGCTTAGCGCGTGATTTTTTCCCATTACGCCGCATCCGATAATTCCCAATTTTACCATCTTATTTCCCCCATTTGTTTAGATTTTTAAGCGACAATTCCAAGCACCCGAACGGGCACTTTCCGTAACAGTCATCCTGCTCAATCATTCCGTATTTCACGCCCGAGTCCTTCGCGGCGGCAAAAATCGCGTCCCAGTTCATGTTGCCCTCGAAAACCTCCGCCATCTGCGCTTTGCCGTCAATAATCGCGAAATCTTTCAAATGAAGCACGTCAACGCGCCCCGCGAGTTTGCGAATCCATGCCGCCGAATCCGCGCCGCCCGCCTGAACCCAGTAAGTATCAAGCGTAAAGCCGATTTCGGGAAAGTTTTCGAAGATGAAATCCATGACGAGATAAGGAGAAGCGCGTCCGGCTTCGAGGGAACGAGTCGCCGCCGACACATGCTCGCGGTTCCCACTGTGCGCGCGTTCGAATTCTATTTCGTGATTGTGGTACATAAATTGAAGCCCTGCCGCATTAATTTCGCGTGCGGCAGGCGAAAAATCCGCCAAAAATCGGGCAAAATCCTTGTTGTAATCGCCCGGAATCATGCCGATACCGACGTATTTCGCGCCCATCAGGCGATGCTCGCGGATTACGTCGGCGGTTCGCTCCAAAATTTTCGCCGGCGGGGTGTGCGTAATAATAATTTCAAGCCCGTTCTCGCCGCATGTTTCCGCGATTTCTTCGGCGGAAATTTCCGCGGAGACGCCCGACATTTGTACGCAGGTAAAGCCGATTTCCGCGATGCGTTTCATGCTTCGCCGAAAATCTTCGCGGGTTTGCATGTGTTCTCGGATTGTGTAAAGTTGCGCTCCGTAGGTCATTTTTTGTGCCTCCATTTTTTTGCCATTCGTTTGCCATTCGTTGGGATGCTATTGTATCACAAAAAACCACCTCGAACTCATTTTAGATTCGAGGTGGTGCTTGACGGAAAGCTAACGGAAAGCTGTCCCGTGCAGGGGAAAAAACTGCGCCGAAAAAAATGAGTCGGCGAGTGACACTCGCCGACTCGTTTTTGCCAAAATCTCCGAAACGGGGATTTTTAACGCTCTCGGGAGTAAAAACGGAAGCAGAAACGCAAACAAAAACGCAAACAAAAAACGAAGCATCCCCTTTTCAAAAAATCCTCCGGAAATTTTTCGGTTGCTTCATATTAAATTTGTGTTACAATTTTTGGAGGAATACTCGAAGGGTTGGGCGTTTATGCTAAAGCGCGTTGTGATAAAATTAAGCGGTGAGGCGATTGGCGAAACCGGAGGCGGCGAAAAATCCGGCTATAACGACGCGGTTATCGCCTCAATTATCGGCCAAATAATCCGCGTGGTTGCTGCGGGAACGCAGGTTTCGCTTGTTGTCGGCGGGGGAAATTATTGGCGAGGGCGGCAGGCTTGCCCGGAAATGGACCGTGTCAGGGCCGACCAAATCGGGATGCTTGCGACGGTAATGAACGCGATTTATCTTGCCGATTCGTTTCGCAGGGCAGGGCAAAACGCAAAGGTTTTAACGCCGATTACCGTCGGAAATTTGACGACGCTTTACGAAAAAGACGCCGCGCTCGAGATGCTTGCGGCCGGCACAGTTCTGATAAACGCCGCGGGAACGGGCCATCCCTTTTTTTCGACGGACACAATTGCCGCGCTTCGTGCCGCCGAACTTGATGCCAACTGTGTTTTGTACGCAAAAAACACCGATGGCACCTACAACGACGACCCGCGCACAAACCCCGCCGCGCGGAAATTCCGCACGCTAAGTTACCGGACGGCGATTGCGCAAAATCTAAATGTCGCGGATATGACCGCGCTTCAAATCTCAAGCGACGCAAACATTCCGTCCTATGTTTTCGAATTAAACGCACCCGAAAGCATCACCCTCGCTTGCGCGCACCCCAACACAAAAAGTCTCAACGGAACATATATAAGCCAAAACTCAAAGGATGAATTTTGGCATGTCTGCTAAAAACCAGTGTTCTAAACAATTTTGAGAGGAGAATAAAAATGGACACTAAAAGTTACGAAGAGCGCATGAAAAAAACCCTATCCGTTCTTGATGAGGATTTTTCAACAATCCGCGTAGGGCGAGCGAATCCGCGTGTTTTGGACAAAATTACCGTAAGCTATTACGGAACGGAAACGCCGCTAAACCAAGTCGGCAACGTTTCCGTGCCGGAAGCACGGCTGTTACAAATCGCGCCGTGGGAGCCGAACATGCTGAAGGAAATCGAAAAGGCGATACAATCGTCGGATTTGGGCATAAATCCCACAAACGACGGCAAGGTTATACGCCTCGTTTTCCCCGAACTTACCGAGGAACGCCGTAAATCCCTCGCCAAAGACGTCAAGAAAAAAGGCGAAGATTCGAAGGTTTCCATACGAAATATCCGCCGCGACGCAATGGACGCCTTTACAAAAGCCGAGAAAAAATCGGACATCACCGAGGACGATTTAAAAATTCTCGAGAAGGAAATTCAAACGTTAACGGATAAATACACGGCGGAGCTTGACAAAAAAGTTGACGTGAAGAACAAGGAAATCTTGACTGTATGACGCTTTCGCCATTCATAAAGCGCACAATTACCGTGGCAATCGGTTTTCCGGTAGTTATGCTTGTTGTTTGGTTTGGCGACGCGCTGGGCGGTTTGCCGCTGATTGTTATTTGCGCAATCACATCTCTTGTCGGCCTGCGAGAGCTTTATTTGGCGTTTTCGAAAAAAGACCGCGCCATTCACATAATCGGCTACCTCGCGACGGCGGCTTATTTCGGCATGATTTTTGCCGTTGTAAACATCGAAGATGTATCGTGGTATTGGCTACTGATTGCACTAACGGTTTTTATTGTAACGATTCAAACATGCCTTGTTGTATTTTTCAAAAAGTTGCCCATAAGCGAGTGCATCACGACGATTTACGGCTTCCTTTACGTGCCGTTCATGCTTTCATTTATCGTCTTGGTGCGGATGCATGATTTGGGCTTTTACTACGTTTGGCTGATTTTTACGGCAACCTTCGGGTGCGATTCGTTTGCATATTTTGTGGGTTCGCTTTTTGGAAAAAATAAGCTGAAAGAGTCACCCAGTCCGTCAAAATCCGTGGAAGGGCTTATCGGCGGCGTTATCGCGGCGACTTTAATCGGCGCGATTTACGGACTCGCGGTTTCGCATTTTTCGGATTATCCCGAAAACGTGCAATACATGGTGCTTATTTCGGCGGTTATTTCCTTTGTCGGCGCGCTGTTTTCGATTGTCGGCGACCTTGCGGCGTCCGCCGTTAAGCGGCACTGCGAAATCAAGGATTTCGGCTCGGTTTTCCCCGGTCACGGCGGCGTGATGGACAGAATCGACAGTACAATTGTCGTCGCGCCGATGGTTTACTTGGTGATGAACGTGATGGTCGGGATTATGGGGGTTTTGCAATGACAAACGGGCTGAAAATCGCCCTGCTCGGCGCGACGGGTTCAATCGGTTTGCAGACGCTTGATGTTGTGCGAAACTGCTTGCCCGACGCAAAAATCGTGGCAATGAGCGGCTATTCCAATGTCGAACTTCTCAAACGGCTTGCGGATGAATTTCGCCCGGAACGCCCTGAATTCGTCTGGACGCCGGCTCAAGGCGAGGACGCTTTAATCGCGTGCGCAGCGGAAAGCGGCGCAGACGTCGTCGTAAACGCGCTTGTCGGCCGCGCAGGGCTCGCGCCGACTTTGGCGGCGATAAACGCGGGTAAAAATATCGCCCTCGCGAACAAGGAAACCCTCGTCACCGCGGGCGAACTCGTGATGAATCTCGCCCGCGAAAAAAACGTAAGAATCACGCCGATTGACAGCGAACATTCCGCGATATGGCAATGCCTCGCGGGGACGGGGGAACACGGGGACAATTCCTCCGTCTCGGAACCCTGCGTGACGGAGAAACCGTCCCCATCTCCTCCGACACCTTATGCGGCGGTCGAGAAAATTATTTTAACCGCATCCGGCGGTCCCTTTCGCGCATGGCCACGCGAAAAAATCGCCGCCGCAACCGCAAAAGACGCACTAAAACACCCAAACTGGGAAATGGGCGCGAAAATCACGACAGACAGCGCGACGTTAATGAACAAAGGCCTCGAGCTAATCGAAGCCATGCACCTGTTCGCGATGCCGCCCGAAAAAATCGAAATTTTGGTGCATCCGCAAAGCATAATTCACTCAATGGTGCAATTTCACGACGGCTCCGTTATGGCGCAAATGGGCCTGCCCGACATGCGCCTGCCGATTTTGTACGCACTTTCCAACAGCGGCCGCGAACAAAGCGAACGCACGGCGCGGCGCGTGAAAAACAATTTCCCACGCATCGATTTCCTAACCTGCGGCGACCTAACCTTCGAGCCGCCAAACGAAAAAAACTTCCCCTGCCTAACCCTCGCAAAACACGCCGCAAAAATCGGCGGCACCCTCCCCGCCGTAATGAACTGGCTGAACGAGTGGGCAGTCGGTGAATTTTTGCGCGGCAAAATCGGATTTTACGATATCTCCGAAATAATTCTCCGCGCATTCGACATATGTAATGTAGGAAAAATTACATGCCTCGAAGACATCCGCGAAGCGGAGGCATGGGCAGAACAATTCGTCGCGACAGCCGGGAGGTTTGGAAATGACTGACAGCAATTTAGCCGCACTGGTTGAATTTTTCCAATCCGGTTGCAAAAAAGAGCGGCTTTTGGGCGTTGAGCTGGAACATTTTGTGATAAACAAAAAAACTCGCACGCCCCTGCCCTATCAAAACGGCGTGGCGGAAATTTTGCGCCGTTTCGCGCCGATTTTCGGCACTCCCGTGCTTTCAGACGGGCAAATTATCGGAATAACAGGCAAAAATTCCGACATCTCTTTAGAACCCGCCGCCCAGCTTGAAATCAGCATTCGGCCGTCATCATGCCTCGACGAAATCAGAAATACATATGATGATTTTTTTGCGAAAATTTCGCCTGTGTTGGATGAGATGAACTGCGAACTTTTGTATGCGGGAACGCTTGAAAATGCGCTAAGTTTGCCGCTGATTCCCAAACGTCGCTACGAAATAATGGACGAGCATTTCAAAAAAACCGGCACACATGGTCTGCAAATGATGCGCGGAACCGCCGCTACGCAAATTTCAATCGACTACGAAAGCGAAGCGGATTTTTCAAAAAAATTCCGCGTTGCCTGCGCTTTGACGCCGATTTTCTCGTTTTTGTGCGACACAACGGGCAAAATGCATCGTACACATATTTGGAACAACGTTGACCCCGCAAGGTCGGGCATTGTTCCGAAATCACCGGACAAAACCTTCACATTTCTCGATTACGCAAAATATATTTACGACCGACCGCCAATTTTCATTTTACAAGAAAATGAACCCGTTTACACCGCAAACAAGCCAAACAGCGAAATTTTCGCACAAAAAAAACTAACCACGGCCGACATCGAGCATATTACATCCATGGCATTCCCCGATGTGCGCCTGCAAAACCGCATTGAGCTGCGAATGGCGGATTCGCTTCCGATTGAAAAAACCCTGAATTTCGCCGATTTGCTGAAGAAAATCTTCTACAACGAGGAAATTTTGGAAAAATATTTTTGTGAAACTCGCGATGTTAAAAATATTGATGTCGTTGAAGCAAAGAATGCTTTGATTAAACACGGCGGGGATGCAAAAATCTATAAAAAACCCATTCGAGAATGGGTTCGAGAAATGGAGAATCTTTGACATTGTAATTTGCAAATTTTTGAATTAGCAAATTTTCGAAGGGAGCATGTTAATGATTGCGTATGTAAAAGGGACGCTTGCGTTTGTTTATGAAAATTCCGTTGTTGTTGACGTCGGCGGCGTGGGGTATCTTGTAAATGCCGCGCCCGCGACAATTGCGCGGCTTCCGGCGAAAGGCGCGGACGTGCAAATTTTTACGTATTTTCAGTCCAACGATAACGGGCAGTCCTTGCATGGATTTTTGACGCAGGAAGAACTGCGCCTGTTTACGCTGCTTATTTCCGTTTCGGGCATCGGGCCGAAGGTTGCGTCGGCGATTTTGGGCGCGATGTCGCCGCAACAAATTATTTTGGCGATTGTCGCCGAGGATGCCGCCGCGCTGAGCAAAGCCCCCGGCGTCGGCAAAAAAACCGCACAGCGCGTTGTTTTGGAACTTCGCGATAAAATAAAAACCGACGGTGCATACGAAGACGCGCCGACATTTTCATCCGCCCCCATTGGAAAATCAAGCCCGAAGCAGGACGCAACCGACGCGCTTCTCGCGCTGGGTTACGGGCGCGCGGAGGCTGTTTCCGCCGTGCTTGAAGTCGCGGATGACGGCATGGCGGCTGATGCAATTATAAAACTCGCGCTTAAAAAGCTCGCACGGCAGGGGGCATTGTAATGGAAGAAGTCCGCTCATACAGCCCCGAATTCGACGAAGAAATCGAGCAAAAACTGCGCCCGTCGCGTTTTGACGATTACATCGGGCAGGACAAGGTCAAGGAAAATATGCAGGTCTTCGTCGAGGCCGCTCTCGGTCGCGGCGAAACGCTTGACCACGTACTGCTTTACGGCCAGCCCGGTTTGGGGAAGACGACGCTTTCGGCGATAATCGCATCGGCAATGGGCGCGAATCTTCGCATAACGACCGGCCCGGCAATCGAGCGGCCCGGCGATATTGCCGCGATTTTAAACGACCTGAACGAGGGCGATTTTTTGTTCATCGACGAAATTCACCGCTTGCCCCGCACCGTCGAAGAAATGCTGTATTCCGCGATGGAGGACTTTGTGTTTGATATTATAATCGGCAAGGGGCCGGGCGCACGAAGCATTCGTCTCGAACTGCCGCGGTTCACTCTAATCGGCGCGACAACACGCATCGGTCTGTTGACCGCGCCGCTTCGCGACCGTTTTGGCGTTGTGCATCATCTTGAGCCGTACGGCGTGGCGGATTTGAAAAAAATCGTCACGCGTTCGGCGAATGTATTAAATGTAGAAATCGAGCCGTGCGGTGCGGAAGAAATCGCTCGTCGCGCACGCGGAACGCCGCGAATCGTAAATCGGCTTTTAAAACGCGTCCGTGATTTTGCGCAAGTAAAATTCGACGGAATTATCACCGAAGAAGTCGCCGTTTCCTCGCTTGACAAGCTGGAAATCGACAAACTCGGTTTGGACTCCGTCGATAAAAAAATTCTTCGCGCAATAATCGAAAAATTCGGAGGCGGACCCGTCGGGCTGGACACCTTGGCCGCAAGCATCGACGAAGAACCCGGCACCCTCGAAGACGTCGCCGAGCCTTATCTTTTGCAGCTCGGCTTCATCCAGCGCACTCCGCGCGGACGCACCGCAACAAATTTGGCATATTCGCACTTCGGGTTGGAAAATTTTCGTGAAAGCGGCGGGCAAATGACGCTGTAGGATATTTGTATAATTTCACAAAATTTACATATACTGGCTTGTACGGGAGTTGATTTTATGACCTACCTCGCACAGGCCGCGTTGGCGTTTATGACAGCAATTGCAACGTTTTTTACCGCGCCGATTATTTTGGATAAAAAAAAACCGCCCGGGAAGGAACCGGACGGAAATGAAGGAGTCGGAAATAAAGTTTAGCCCAAATGCTTTTTTATGCAGGCAAACAGCTTAGCGGAATCAATCGGCTTTGTCAAATAGTCGGAGGCACCGCGTTGACGCATTTCGCGTTCCATGCGCTCGTTTATTTCGGAGGTTAAAAATATGGCGGGGGTATCTGCAAGTGCTTGATTTTGGCGAATTTGAAGCAGAACCTCGAAGCCCGTCATTTCCGGCATGTAATAGTCCAGCAAAATCAAGTCTACACTGTTTCTTTCCAAAAATTCCAGTGCCTCTTTGCCGGATTTAAAGGCGTGAACATTGTACTTACCTTTTAAAAATGTCGCGACCTCCTTACATGTGGACGGCTGGTCGTCAACAATTAAGACATTAAGTAAATCCATGTGCCTGACCCCTCTCTCGTATTTGTGGATTATTATACGGCTTTTTTTTCCATTATGCAAATAAAAAAAGAGTCGGCGAGTGTCGCTCGCCGACTCTTTTTTGCAAAATACTTATAAAAATGCAAATTTTGTCAAAAAGTTGTTTACATCCTGTGGCTAATAATGTAATATGCTGTCATTATATAATGGACGGGGAGTGCTTATGCGCAAACTTATTTTGGAAGATGTTTCGAAATGCGTCGGTTGTAACAGGTGCATCCGTGTTTGTCCTATCGACGGGGCGAACCACGTCTACTCGGAAGACGGGCAAATTCGCGTTTCGATTAACAACGAAAAGTGCATTGCATGTGGCTTTTGCCTCGACACATGCCGCCACGACGTAAGAGATTATGACGACGACACAGAGCGTTTCTTTGAAGATTTACAACGGGGCGAGCCGATTTCGATTCTTGTTGCGCCCGCACTTTATGTAAATCCCGAAGGCGGAAGGCTTTTGGCATGGCTGAAACAACTGGGCGCGCGCAAAATTTACGACGTTTCAATCGGCGCGGACATTTGCACCTGGGCGCATATTCGCCACATCGAGCAGGCCAAGCCGAAATCCATAATAACCCAGCCCTGCCCCGCAATTGTTGATTATATTTTGAAATATAAGCACAGCCTTATAAAACGTCTTTCGCCCGTACATAGCCCGATTCTTTGTACGGCAATTTACATGAAAAAATACGAACGAGTAAACGACAGCTTAGCTGTAATTTCGCCGTGTATCGCAAAGGCGAACGAATTTGAGGCAACAAAACAGGTCAAGTACAATGTTACATTTAAGCGGCTTTTCGAATACATCCGCGAGCATAATATCGAACTGCCCGATGTCTCCGCCGGTTTCGACCACGAGGAAGCGGCTTTTGGGCGTTTGTTCCCTATGCCGGGCGGGCTTAAAGAAAACATGCAGTTTTGGTTCGGCAAAGATTTGCGCGTAGACCAAGCGGAAGGTCACGGCATCGTTTACGAAGCCATCGACGCCTTCGCGGAGGAGCGCGAAAGCGTGTTGCCGACTGTTTTCGACGTGCTTAACTGCGGCGAGGGCTGTAACCTCGGAACCGCCGTCGAACACACCATCGGTCGCTTCGAAACCCACGCCATTATGGATGACCACAGGAAATCCGTTTCCCGCGAAGTTGACCGCGACGCATACGCGCGGCTTTTGGAAACATACGACCAAACTCTGAAAATGCAAGACTTTTTGCGCCAGTATTCCCCGGCACACATAGCAACCCGCGCCCTGACCGAGTCGCAAATCGAACAGGGCTACAAGGCCATGAACAAATCCACGCATCGCCAGCGCACCTTCGATTGCGGCGCGTGCGGACACGACACCTGTCACGAAATGGCAGCCAGCATCGTCGCCGGCGACAATATCGCCGCGAACTGTATCCAAATGCTTAACGAGGAAATCAAGGGCGTCCTCGATATCGCGATTTCAAACGTGGACAGCGCGAATCTTCTTTTGGAGGACATCCAAAACATCAAGTCGAAATCGGCGCAAATTACGGACTGCATGATTACGCTTAACGATGGATTCACAAAGTTCAAATCGATTTCGACGAACATTTTGTCTGTCGCAACCTCGACAAACCTCGTCGCGCTTAATGCGTCAATCGAAGCGGCGCGCGCGGGCATTCACGGAAAAGCCTTCGCCGTTGTTGCGGAAGAAGTGCGCGCTTTGGCGGCAAAATCCAAGACAATTGTGTCCGAGTCCGACGAAATTTCCGCGCAATCCCTCAAGGCAATCACCGCCGTAAACGAGCTTATCGACAGCATCGCGGAAAACTACGACAAGGCGCATATATCCATCTCGGTTATGAGCCAAAGTCTGAATTCAATAATTGAAACGGTCGAGCATAATAATGACCAATCGTGAGATAATTTTCGTAATTGATGACGCCAAAATTATTGTAGAGCTTGCAAAAAAAATTCTTTCTGACGAATATATCGTACACACTGAATCTTCGGGCGAAGGTTTATTCAGTATGCTCGACCTTATTATGCCCGATTTAATTTTGCTCGATGTGATTATGCCCGAGCTTGACGGCTACGCGATAAACAAGATGCTCAAGGAGAACAAAAAGACCCAAAACATCCCCGTAATTTTTCTGACGGCGGCGAATAATCCCAAGAGCGAGGCGAAAGCCTTGAGCGAGGGAGCCGTCGATTACATAACCAAGCCGTTTTCCGCAGATATTTTAAAAATGCGGGTCGAGCATCATTTGCTTTTGCAGCGACAACGTCGCGAACTTTTGAGTGTCGTCAAAGATGCCGAAATCGCAAACAAGGCCAAATCCTCGTTTGTCGCAATAATGTCGCACGAAATGCGCACGCCGCTTAGTGCGATTATCGGCTTCTCCGACCTGTCGCTCGACGTCGAGGATTTAAGCGACGAGCTTCATATGAATTTGACGAACATAAAAAACGCGGGGCTGACGCTGTTAAATATAATCAGCGACGTCCTGGATATTTCAAAAATCGAATCGGGAATGCTTGAAATTATCCCCGTCGAATACGATACCGCAAGCCTGATAAGCGACGCTCTGAACCAAAGCATTTTGCATCGCGGCGAAAAGCCTATTATGTTTAATTTAAAAATTTGCCCGAATTTCCCCGCAAAACTCGTCGGAGACGATTTGCGCGTTAAGCAAATTTTTAACAATTTGCTGTCAAACGCGTTCAAATACACGCAGGCGGGTTCTGTTGATTTGTCGATTGATTGCAGCATTGACGGCATTGCGACATGGGTGACGGTGACGGTGGCGGACACAGGCGTCGGCATACCCGACGAGGATTCGGAAATTATTTTTCAGGACTATGTGCAAACAAATATGACCGCAAATCGTAAGGCTTCGGGAACGGGGCTTGGACTTCCGATTTCGCGAAAACTTGCGCGCATGATGGACGGAGACATAATGGTCGCGGGCGAGGTTGGCAAGGGAAGCACATTTACTGCGTGGTTTTGGCAACAAACCGCATCGGGTGAAACGATTAGCAACAATGTAATCAGCAATCTCAAGGACTTCATGCACCCCAAAAAAAGCCAGCGTCGCACAGAAGGTTCGTCTCAACTAAAGCTCCCGGGCGTTCGCATTCTGGTTGTTGATGACGTGCCGACGAATCTTGTGCTTGCCGAGGGGCTGTTAAAGCGATACGAGATTAAAACGGACTGTGTGGAAAGCGGTTTTGAGGCACTCGACGCGATGCAAAACGAAAACGTTCGATACGACGCTATTTTTTTGGACCATATGATGCCGGATATGGACGGAATCGAAACCCTGCAACGTATTCGCGAGCTTGACTCCGATTATGCGAAAAATATCCCGATTATCGCATTCACCGCAAACGCCCTCGTCGGCAACGACGAAATGTTTCTAAAACACGATTTTCAAGACTACATCCCCAAACCAATCGAAATCGGCACACTTGATGCCGTCATAAAAAAATGGACAAAATCGATTTCCATTTTAAATTTCCGCGTCTTTGGACTGAACATCGACAAAGGTGTCGCGCGTTTCGGCGGCGACGAGTCCGCGTACGTCGACGTTATACGAACCTTTGCGCAAACGACCCCCGCGATGCTGGACAAGGCGGAGTCGTGGAGTGATTTGACGCAGTATATGACCATCGTGCACGGAATAAAAGGCTCATGTTACGGCATTTTTGCCGAAAAAACCGGCGCGCTGGCGGAGGCACTCGAAGCCGCCGCAAAAACCGAAAACACAAGTTTTATCGCCGCAAACAACGAACTGTTTTTAAAAAACGCTCGCGACCTTTTGAAAGGAATTTCGGGCGTTTTGGCGGAGCTTGACGCCGCAAAACAAAAAACACGCAGAGACAAGCCCGACGCGCAACTTTTAGCAAACCTTCGTGATGCCTGCACCCGCCGCGACATGGTCGCCTGCGACGAAATTGTTTCCTCTCTTTGCGACTACGACTACGATTCCGACGGCGAACTTGTATTGTGGCTACGCGAAATGTCGGACGAAATGGAATATGCCAAAATTGCGGAACGTTTGGATGATATGTAATTTTAAAAATTTTTAAAAATTTTTAAATAGAGTCGGCGAGTGACACTCGCCGACTCTATTTTGATTAATGACAGCACCCTCCCGGTATGCTAAACTTCGGTAATCATAAATCGGGAGGGATTTTCATGTTTGACAATCTAAACAATCCGCGACTTGAGCAAAACTCACGCGCAAGCGGTATCCTCGCGCATCCCACGTCGTTTCCGTCGCCTTACGGCATTGGCGATTTGGGCGCGGGCGCGTATGAATTTGTTAATTTTTTACAGCGCGCGAATCAAAAACTTTGGCAGGTGTTGCCGCTCGGTCCCACGGGTTTCGGCGATTCGCCCTATCAAAGTTTTTCTTCGTTTGCGGGCAATTTTTATTTGATTAGCCCTGACTTATTGCGCGAAGAAGGCTGGATTTCCCAAGCAGATTTGTCGGATATCCCCGCGTTTGACCCGCGCGTGGTCGATTTTGGCGGAGTGATTCAGTACAAAATGAGCCTGTGCAAGAAGGCGTTTACGAATTTTAAAGCGTATGCAACGGCGGGGCAAAAGGCTAAGGTCACGAAATTTTGCACAAAACACAAGGCTTGGCTTGAGGATTACGCACTTTTTTACGCGCTGAAGGAGCATTTCGGCGGCGTGGAGTGGCATAAATGGCCCGCGCCCCTTGCAAAACGCGATAAAACCGCGCTTGCGGAAATGAAAAAGGTCTTGGCTGATTCAATTGATTTTTGTAAATTCTTGCAATACGAATTTTTCCGCCAATGGGACGCGCTTAAAAAACATGCAAACAACGCAGGCGTTTCAATTATCGGTGACATTCCGATTTTTGTCGCGGGGGATTCCGCCGATGTTTGGGCGTCGCCCGAGCTTTATCTGCTCGATAAAAACGGCAGACCCACGGCTGTTGCGGGAGTTCCGCCCGATTATTTTGCCGAAACCGGCCAGCTTTGGGGCAACCCGTTGTACGACTGGGACGCGCACAAAAAAGAGGATTACGCATGGTGGGTTTCGCGCATCGAAGCGGTGCTTGGAATGGTTGATATCGCGCGAATTGACCATTTTCGCGGATTCGAATCGTACTGGGCGGTGCCTGCGAGCGAAGAAACGGCAATGAACGGCAAGTGGCAAAAAGGCCCCGGAAAAGCCCTTTTCGCGGCAATAAAAAAGAAGCTCGGCAACCTGCCGATTATCGCCGAAGATTTGGGCGAAATAACCGAATCCGTTGACAAACTCCGCACGGGGCTTGATTTGCCGGGGATGCGCGTGTTGCATTTCGCCTTCGACCCATCCGGCAAAAGCACGCATATGCCGCATAACTACGGCGATTGCCGCACCGTCGTTTACTCCGGCACGCACGACAATAACACAACGCGCGGCTGGTACGCCGAGGCCCCCGAAGACGTGCGCGATTACATGCGCCGCACCCTTCGCGTCTGCGGAAACGACGTTGCGATGGATTTAATTCGCTTCGCAATGTCAACAAACGCGCTGTATGCAATTTTCCCAATTCAAGACGTAATGAACCTCGGTTCTCTTGACCGTATGAACTGCCCCGGTCTCGCACAGGGCTGGTGGAAATTCCGCTACACCGCCGACATGCTTACGGATAATCACGCGGCGGGGCTGGCTTACTTGGTCGGGATGTTTAATCGGAATTGATTGTTTTTTTACCCCTCGGCAAATGTTGCAATGGTTGATAATTTTTGTAGGAGTGCAATATGTCTAAAAAATCAATCCGAAATAGAGAAGCGCGCCAAGCGCGCAATGGGCACCGAGGACATGTGTCGGAGTCATCACATTCTCTCGAAGCCGGAAGCAGTTTCCCTGCCCATAAAGAAGCGTCGCAAAAGCGGCGGCAAAGAATAACCCTCGCCGCCGCTATTGCAACAACAATTTGCGCCGTGGTGCTTGCGATTATCGTAATCCCCCATGTGCGCGATTTGCGCGCAATCCGCAGGGAATTGGCATCCCTGCCGGATTTAAGCCCCTTTGACGTATACTGGCAGGAGACTAACCCGCACTATGTAGGCTGGTTGCGAATCGACGGCACGATTGTTGACTTCCCCGTGGTTCGCGGAAGCGATAACGTGCGCTATCTCACAACAACTTTTCGCGGCGAAGAAAATATCATCGGCGCAATTTTTATGGACTATCGAAACACCGACCTGTCCGCGCCGCACATAATAATCTACGGCCATCAAGCCCAAGACGAAGCCCGCAACCCGCTGATGTTCGGCGCATTGCACCGCTTTGTCGACGAGCAATACATGGCGGCGAACCCAACAATCGTATTCATGTCAAACGACACAATGAACGAATTTGAAATTTTCTCCGCAAGGGAAACCGATATTCACGACCCCGCGTACCGGCTTGATTTCAGCGCGGAAGGCTCGTTTGCCGCCTTTTTGGAACGCAACGGCGCACCGCCGGACGCAACACAAATTCTAACGCTATCAACCTGCATAGGCACGAATAACGATTATCGCATGATTGTACAGGGTTCACTAATTCGCTCCATACCCGTAATCACCGAATACGACGAAACAGGCGGCTGGACAATTATTATGCCGTAATATAGCCGACTAATTTATAAAAAGCGACGCGTTCGATGTTTCGGCGGTCAGTTTTATTTTTTTCGCGGCGCGGTCGAGGTTCGCGCTTTGCGCCTCGACCACGCTAGGCTCGTTTATTACATATTTCAAATTTGCAAGACCGACGCGAATTTCACCCATAGGCGCGTGCGCCTTGACGTAATAGCCAACATCGTGCGAAGAGGGCAGGTTTATGCCCAATTTTGCGTTGCCGGTTTCTACGCTCCAAATGTAGTCGGCGTGGCGCGAAAATTTTGACACTATAATTGAAAGCGGCGCGTTGTAATTTGACAGCTTGAGGTTTGCAACGTCGGTTTCGTCGGCTTCGGTGGAGCCGTTCATGTTTTCGATTGTCGCGCTTTCCGCCGCGATTTTTGAAACAGTGAGCCGTCCGTTGCTTGCTTCGGCGAAAAATTTTACGGCGGAAATTTCAGAAATCGACGAATTTCCGTTTGCGTTGGAGAAGCGGATTTCATTTGCCGAAAGCGTTGACGCGTCAAGGTTTCCATTCATTCCGTCGATTTTTATTACACCAAAAGCGCGCTCCGGCACGAAGGCGTCAATCGAAACCGAGTGAAAATCCTCCGCCTCGTAATGCAACGAATATTTGCCGCCGAGCTTTTTTATTTCGATGGGCGCGTCGGCTTTATTTGCGCGATAGGTTAGGCGGGCAGTGATTTTATCGCCGTTGTAGCCGCGAATGTGAATGTTGCCGTTGTGGCAAGAGATGTTCAATTCGTTCGAAACATCGGGCGTGACAAGGATTTCGATTTGCTTTTCCACTTCATTTTTCGAACTTTTCGCGGAGGCTTTTTTCGACTCGGCGGAAGGCGCGCGTTGCGGGTCGTGACCGTCTTCGGGGGCAAAAGTTTCCGACAGCTTGTCCGTTGCGCCAACGATTTTTTCCGCGACGGCCTTTGTGAATTTTTCCACCTTAGGCGCGGCGTCACGCGCGAAACTTTCGAATTTTTCGCCCAAATCGCTATAGCTTGAATCGTACAGCGAGCGGCCGCGTTGCTGTTCGTCGCGGTCGCGGCGCGGGGGTTCTGCGGAATGCGCGCGAAACGGCTCCGGTGTCGAAGGGGGCGTGCCGCCGCCGTCAAGCGACGCCAAAATCTCCGCCGCTTCCGCCGCCGAAATTTTCCCGTCCTCAATCATTTTTAAAATGCGCAGTTTTTCGTTCACACTAAACGCTCCTTCCAAAGCTGCCGTATTTTTTCTTCACGCGAATATCCTCGCCAAAAAATTTCACCATCTGATAATTTCCCAAAAATCGCGAAACAATACGGTCGGAGTATTGTGACGCGAGTTCGTTTGTCGTAAGGTTCGTCGAAATGACGGTAGGTTTTCGTGCAAGCAGTCGCTGGTTTATTATATCAAAAAGAGCGGCGGATGTAATAATCGTGGAAATTTCCGTACCGAGGTCATCGAGAACAAGCAGGTCGACGTCATCAACCGCATCAAGCATTTCATCCGGCGCGTCAAGCGCATCGCGATTAAACCTCGAATCTTCAATAACTTTGCACAAGCGCGGCACGGTCAAATAAAGCACGGTATGCCCCCTGTCCAAAATTTCCTTCGCGATACAATGGCAAATAAAGGTTTTCCCAAGCCCGGTTTCGCCGTAAAGCAACAAATTGCCGAACTCTTTATCGAAATTCTGCACAAATTTATTTGCACCGCGAAAAACCGTTTCCATGTTCATGCGAGGCGAAAGCCCCTCCTTTTCAACGATTTTTTCGCTGAAAAGCCGCATATCAAACGTACCGAAATTTTCGTCGCGCAACACTTCGCGCAAATTCGAAAGCGAATAATATTCGTTAATAAGCCGCTGTTTAAGGCAAACGCACGCAATCGCAGGGACGCCGATATAGCCCGTATCCCCGCATTTTTTGCAATTATATTTCGGCGCGGCAAAATCCTTTTTCCCTCGGAAACTTTTTTGCATTAAAATAAGACGCTCATCTTTTAAAGCGTCTATTTTTGCGCGTGCGCGAGCGATTGCGTTTTCATCCCCGGAAATAGCAATCCGCGCGATTTGAAGCCCCGTTTCGCTAAGCTCTCGGTCGATTTCGGCAAGGCGCGGGGCTTTTTTGTAAACTTCCTTGCGCCGCGCGTCGCGAAGTGCGTCCGCGCGGTCGCGCTCCGCCTGCATTTCGCGCATAACTTCGCGGTATGCGTTCTTGAATTTCATAAAAACATCCTCTCGCGTCAGTTCGGATACATCCGGCCGCCCGCGCAGGCGCGAAAATCCCTACTGTGCGTTGTATTTTTTCTCCAAATAATCTCGCTCCAGCTTTTCGTACTGTGAATAGTCGATGTCGCGTTGTTTGAAATTTACAAAGCGGTTTGGCTTTGCTTTTGAGGCGGGGCGTGCGGGTTTGTTTTGCGCGAATTCGCTGTCACCGGCAGCAACGGCTTCGAGGGTGAAAATGTCTTTTTTGTTCCACTCCGTTAGGATTTTTTCTGTGTATTTTTTGTCAAATTTATTTATTTTTTCAACGCATCGGTCAACGGCCTCGATTATCAGCTCGAGCGGCATGTTCAATTCGTTTAGCCATTTGTCCATGTATTTGCGCTGTGCGGGAGTTGGGTAGCCCGAGGCTCCTGCGTGGCGCAAAATTGTGCGGTAGTCGCGGTCGAAATTTTGTACATAATCTGCGGCTTGGGCAACGTCGTTTATACCGCGGTCTGCCCAGTCCATTGCGCATTTTTCAATGTAGCGCAGGGTGCGATGGTCGTTTTCTTCGCAATATTCCATCAAAAATTCGATGACGTCTATTGGCAGGCGAAGCCAGTCGTGAAAGCCGAAAATTACGTTCATATCGTTGTACGAAAGTAGCTTGCCGAGGGTTTTTTCCGCGCGCGAAAACAGCCGCTCGATGTCGGGGGATTCGTTTCGATAGCAGGCAAGCTCCTGCGTAGTGTAATTTGGGCGCGCCTCGGGTTTTGGAGGGGACGGCAAAAGCGAAAGCTCCGCGCGTTGTTCGCGGGCGAGTTCACTTTTTCCGTGTACGGGCAAAAACGTGATTTCCATGCCGTTTTTGCTTGAAGTAATGCTTACGAGCTTTTCCTTTTCCCAGTGCCGCCATGCTTTTATAACATCGCCCTCGGTAACGCGAAAATGCTCGCTTATTTCAAGAAATGTCGCGCATTCGCCGTCCAAAAGCCGACGCAAACTCCATATGTAAATCAGCGGATAAACCGGCAGGCAATCCGTTAAATAATCGTCGATAAAAACCGTCGGAACCTCCAGGTGCGAACACTTGTACCCTATCTTCATTCTTATATCGCTCATATTTTCGACGCACCCGCTTCCGATGTTTTTAATATGCACATGATAACCTATTTTTGATGGGTTGGATATGATTATTTATCAACAAAATTTATGGGTTGTGTGGATAAAAATGTGGATAACTTTATGGCGCGATAAAATCAGACTTAAAAACACTTTCAGATTTGTCAAGGGAAATTTCTTAATACTTTGTTAAAATAAAAATTTTCCTGATAAAAAAAAGCCCGAAAACACAGGCTTTTTTGGCACAATCCAGTGTTTGCGGGCGAAAATAATGCTTGACACGCGCGAAGTCACTATTCATCAGGCTCTGTGGATAATGTGGATAACTTTGAGGCAATCATGTTTTCACCCACCTCGTACACATCGCCCGCACCCATTGTCACAAGCAGGTCGTTTTGTCGAAGAACTTTAGTCAGATAATTTCCCGCTTCGAGGAAATTTTGCGCGAATTTTACGTCGTTTCCTTCAAATTTTATGCGTTCCGCAAGCATTTCCGACGAAATTTCCGGGTCGAACGGCTCTCGCGCGGCAAAAATCGGAAGCAAAACTATTTCGTCGGCATCGGAAAAACTTTGCGCAAAATCGTCGAGCAAATTTTTTGTCCGCGTATACGTGTGGGGCTGAAAAAGGCAGATTACGCGGCCTGTTGCGGCTTTGCGCGCGGCGGCCAGGCACGCGCGAATTTCCGTCGGATGGTGCGCGTAATCGTCAATTATTTTCGCTCCGTTAAGCGAACCCTTGTACTCAAACCGCCTCTGCGTTCCTCGGGCTTCGCTTAATGCCCGCGCGGTTGTTTCCGGAGGAATATTCAAGCGCGACGCCGCCGCAAACGCCGCAAGCGCGTTAAGCATATTATATTCTCCCGGCAGCGGCAAATCCACACGAGCCTTGAATTCGCTCCCGAAAAAAACATCGAACGACGGTCGCCCTTCATTATATATAATATTTTCCGCGCGAAAATCCGCGTCACTGCTTAGTCCAAATGTCACAATTTTGCACGACGCTTTGCGTGTTATTTCATCGAAGCCTTGTGCATCTTTTGAGATAACCAGCGCGCCTTCGGGGCGGATGTTTTGGGCAAAAACCGCAAATGCCGCGATTAAATTGTCCATATTTCCGTAAAAATCCAAATGGTCGGCGTCCACGTTTAAAATCACCCCGATATGCGGATGCCAGTGGGAAAACTGATTGCTGTATTCGCATGATTCAAGAACGAATGTTTTTGAATCACCGACGCGATAATTTGAACCGCCGAGATTCATGTGTCCGCCGATATTTATTGTCGGGTCAAGCCTCGCCGCAAGCGCGATTTCCGCAACCAAAGAGGTCGTCGTAGTTTTTCCGTGTGACCCGGCAACACAAATCGCATCATATCCCTCCAAAAGCATCGCCAAAAACGCGGCGCGCTCAATCCGCCGAATCCCCCGCGAAACCGCCGCCGAAAACTCGGGATTATCGGGCTTAACAGCGGCGGTGTACACGATTAAATCAATATCCTCCGCAATATTTTCTGCCGCGTTCGGCACAAAAATTTTAATCCCAAGCCGCCTGAGTTCCTTTGTTTTTTCACTATCAACGGCATCCGAGCCGCTTACTTCAAAGCCGTCGCGATGCAAAATTTCCGCAAGACCGCTGATGGAAATCCCGCCAATGCCGATAAAATGAACCTTTTTCGCGCCGTTTAAATCTATTTTTTTACGCATTCACCGCACTCCCCTCGAATTTCGTACAGACAAATTAGGCAGGTCGAACACGCCCTAAAACAAATATGCGTCCATTTTCCTTAAACTTTGTCGGTTTAATCGCTTTAAATCCTTGATTATATAGCGGTTGCCGTCAACGTCGAAAATTATTACGCTTGTGTCGGAAAGCATACGTATGTTGCGGCTTACGTCTTTTACGGCGCAATTTTTTTTGTACTCGACGCCCTTTTTGTTTTTCAGGCGAAGCTCCATGTATACATAGCCCAATTTGTCCTGTACGGAAATGACGTCGAGGACTTCGGGGGAATAATAGCGATTGTCGAGTTCCGATGTTACGATTTCGCGTTGCGCTTCGGGCAAATCGCTTACGTTTTGCAGGATGCCGATTTCCTTGAATTCGTTGCCGTCGGCGGCGCAGGCGGCGGAAATGTACTCAAACGGATGCTTTAGCGGCATCAGGCGGCGCAGGACAATGTGGGGATAGTCTTCGCCTTTGTAGCGAAGCCCTGCGAATCCGCCTGTGCCGCTGTAAAATTCCGCTTCTTTTACTTCCAAAATTCCTAAATCATGTGTGTCCATGGCTATTCCTCCGTAGAGATTTTTTTGTGTTTTACTTTGTTCAATTCATTCTTATTTTCATCCCATTCGAATTTCATTTATTAACCCCTCCCATTTCATAGTATTTTACCAATACAAAAAATTTTTTTCAAATGTGTCGAAGTCGGCACATTCTCTCACATTCTCTTGAAGCCGGGAGCAGTTTACCGGCGTACAAAAAAATTGAGTCGGCGAGTGTCACTCGCCGACTCGTTTTTTATGGGCAAGGAAATTGTTCCCGGCTTCGAGGGAATGCGTCGCCCGCGACATATGCCCCCGGTGCCCACTGCGCGCTTGGCGCGCTTTTTTATGGGTTAGGAAATTGTTCCCGGCTTCGAGGGAATGCGTCGCCGCCAACATGTGTCTCCGGTGCCCACTGCGCGCTTGGCGCGCTTTTTT
>JGI24703J35330_11748693_pt1 | contig 25563 bp, 24 predicted proteins | sample TergutNt197P1_FD_35330 | JGI IMG/M metagenome (IMG submission 35330)
ACAACGGTGGTAACGGAACTACTAACGGTGGTAACGGAACTGACAACGGTGGTAACGGAACTACTAACGGTGGTAACGGAACTGACAACGGTGGTAATGGAACTACTAACGGTGGTAATGGCGGAACTGGTACAATCAAAGACGGTGCTTGCTGTGAAGACGAATGTAATGTAATAGTAGTAGAAATCCCTGCTACTGGTCATACTCCACGCCAAGGTGAAAACTATTTGCTACCACTTGTTACTCCTGCTAACTGTGGAACTTCTTTCGTAAGAAATCGCCCTTGTGTTGATTGTGATTATCCTAATGCACTTCCAGGTCAACTAGCAAGAGTTTGGTTCTGCCAACCTAATGACGATGGCGATGCTTGCTTAAATGAAGACTGTGATGGTACGTCTGTTTGTCAACACATTTTCCCAAATGTTACTACTCGTAACACGGCGGCAAACTGTGGAGCTGCTACTCGTACTGTAACTTGTACTGTAGAAGGCTGTGATGTAACTTATGAAGCTACTGTCCCTGAACATCTAAGAGCTTGTGGTGAACCTGAATGTCCACTTTGTAATGTGAAATGTGAACACTTTGACCCTGATACTGTAGAATGGGTAATTGAATCTGAACCAACTTGTGTCGGTACTGGTAGTAAAATTTGGATTTGTGATGTAGACGATTGCCCTGGTCAGCAAACAAGAACAATCCCTGCACTCGGTCACTCTTTTGAGCGTGATGACGCTGCTGATTACGAATGTGGCGATGAATGTGCTGATTGTGATGTAGTGTTTGAATGTGGCGAAGAAGATTGTGAAGATTGCAATCCTCCTACTGGTGACTGTGGTGATAACCACACTTGGGGAACATGGGGTGCATGGAGTTCATGGAACGTCACTAGTGCTGCTACTTGTACTGCTACTGGTTCAAGAACTCGTACTCGTACTCGTACTTGTACTGTAGAAGGTTGTAATGCAACTGATACACAAACTAGCACTGAAACAATTCCTGCACGTGGTCATAGCTGGCCAACTGTTACTACTCGTAACACGGCTGCAAACTGTGGTGCTACTACTCGTCAAATGACTTGTACTCGTTCAGGTTGTACTGCAAGAAATGCAAGACCTGTTCCAGCAAATCTAAGAGCTTGTAATACTGCTAACTGCACACGTTGCAACGCAGGTTGTGACTGCAACAATTGTGAAGATTGTGGATTCCTCGGTGGTGCGTTCGGTTTAGGGCGTGTAACTGGTGGAGATGAAATTACGATTGCTGACGCACTCGCAATTCTAAGATACCTTGTTAACTTACCGGGTGCGATTTCTGGAGATGTTGAAGGAGTTGATGCAGCTGATGCTCGTGCTGCCGCTTCGATTACAGCTCCTGATGGTACTGCCGAATCACCTGTAACAATCGCTGACGCACTTGCAGTTTTGAGATACCTTGTTGATTTAGACAACGCAATCACTACTGCTAATGAAGAAGCGGCTGCCTAAAGTTTAAGTTAATCGTAACTACTAAAGGCAAAATTCAAATAGCATTAAACACCCCCAAATCATTACGATTTAGGGGTGTTTTTTGTGTGGAATGTTATTTTGGGTAATTCACAATTTAATCCAACGCATCTGAAAGGGGGTTGTTGTTGACTGCTTGTCGCATCTGTTCGTTGGCGACTTGGGTGTAAATCTGTGTAGTAGCAAGGCTCTCGTGACCAAGCACTTCTTTTAATACACGAATGTCAACACCGTTTCGATACATAAGAGTGGCAGCAGTGTGGCGAAGTTTATGGACTGAGAAACCCAGTCCATCAAGTCCACACGCTTTTAGGCGGTCAGAAATCACCTGCTCCACCTGTCGAGCTGAAATTCGTCGCAACTTTTTGCTGATAAATAACGCTTTGTCTCGATTAAGCTCTTCATGTCGCAATGAAAGCTCAGTTCGTTTTTCGATATATACCTCAAATGCAGTCACACACGCGGCGTTGAGATAAATCACACGTTCTTTGTCTCCTTTTCCGTGAACGTTTATGTAGTATATAAAATCATCACTATTAGGAGATTTTTCGCGCTTGAAATCTTGTATATTTAGTCCCACAAGCTCACTAAGCCGCATTCCACAGTTGAGAAAAAATGTCATGATACAATAATTACGCACTGAAATCCAGTCATTCTTGCAATCACCAGAGTCAAGAATAGCAGTCTCGCATGATTTGAGTAACTCGACAGCCTGCTCTAATGTAAGCGATTTTGGCAGAGGGTGCTTAGGTGCAGGGAGTTCGAGGTTTTGTGCGGGGCTAACCTCAAACCATTGTTTGTTGTTCGTCAAATACTTGAAAAATTGGCGAATTGCAACACCACGACGATGTCGTGCTTTAGGTGAATTTTTTCTCACAGAAGCCAAGAAATGTAAGAACTCCAAAATATCATAAAGTTCAACCGATTTAAGTAGCTCGGGTGGGAAATCCGAAATGTCGATTTCGTCGAACTCTACACATTCTGCCAATCCATGTTTTTGTTTGAGGAATCTCAGAAAATACTTGATATCATAAAAATAGTTCTTGACAGTATTAGATGAACGACCTTTGATTGTAGCGAAATAGTTCAAAAAATCCAACAAGATTGCTGGAATCTCATCTTTATTATACATTTAAATTCCACCATCCTTTTTTGGATTTTATTGAAAGTTCGGGTGTAATACCCCAACGCTCAGCGTTGGTTCTCTCAAGTGAATCGAGAGGGGGCAGGGCTTGCCCTTGCGGTGTTGCTGAACATTGACTTGATTGAATAAGTTTTCAACAATATAAAAGTTTTCCAAGACTAAATAAGTATAGATTTTAAGCCGTTTATAACCGTTTCCACAAAGTTTTCAACAAGTTTGATTAAAAAGTGTTAAAAACTCATAAAACCATCAAAGTTTTCAACACTTTCAACACAATTACAGTCCGTAGAAATAAAACTTATATTTGTTTGATTAAAAGCCAAATCATGTCCAATAATACAAAAAGTATTAGTAAAATCAAGTTAAAAACAAAACTCAATAATCAGAAAACAAGGAGAGATACGTACATGGTTAAAGGTGTAAATAAACAAATAGTAGAGGTAATAAATCCAGATAACGAACTTTTTGAAAGGGCGATTTTTTTCATAAAGCCACAAGTTAAATCGCCTACTTCAAAAGAACTTAGTCAAAACGCTGATTTGTTAATAAGCTCACAAAAAAGCATATTACAGAACAAACACTCAAAAGCTAAAAGTACTCTGGCTTTCCTGATAAGTGCGGGTATAGGTGCACTTATAGCGGTCACAGTATCAACGCTTGTATAGTGGGTTTGACTTTTTGAATACTGTGTTTTGGCGAGGATTTTTGTTGTCAGACAAGGCAATTTTGCCCTATCAAGCAGGCAAAGCCTGCTCTCATGGGCTTTGTGCGAATATTACTGTATGTAACGTGAGAGTGGGTTATAAACCCACTCTCGTGCTATTAGTAAGCAGAATCAATGCCTACAATCACAGTTATTCGAATCGACCATCATGGGCATGATGGTGATGTCGGTCAGAGTCAAGCATTTCATTTCTTCTAAAGAAGAGTGAGAAACACCATACAGCTGAAAGTGCGAACAGAATATAAACAATTCTGCTGATTATTCCGCCTGCACCACCGAATGCCCATGCAATTACGTCAAATCGGAACAAGCCAACACTACCCCAGTTTAATCCACCGAGTAGCAAAATAAATAATGCAACCTTATCCATAACGCTTCTCCTTATATTATACTTTTACTTCAAAAAAACAGTTAAATAATGGTTAAATTTTATTGTCAACTGTAGAATTGTCGCAGAAGTAGTATTTACGGATTTTCATATGTTATTCTGGTTTTTGAAATTTCAAAATTTTAGAAATATTGTTCTGGAACATAAAAGAATGATTCAAACAGAGCGTGAAAAAATAGCGTAGAAACAATCATAAATCCGACCCATAAAACAATCGAAATTCCGAGCATAATCAGGTATGCTTTACAGAAATTAGATTTACTCTGCTTTTCGCTATCACTGAATCCCCAGACAAACGCCAAAATAATCCCAGCAACTGGAATAGAGAGTAAAAATAAAGTCAACACCCAGTTCCACAGAGATACAGGTTCTGTATTTTTTACTTTTTTGAACGCTTCAAACAAATTCGGAGTTTTTTGGTGATAATTGTTATAATGATTGTGGTGAAATTGTGGTGAAATTTGTGGAGGTTGACTATTAGTCAAACCAGTTTTACAAACATAACAATATGTACTACCAGAATTATTCTGTGCGTTACAATGTGTGCAATAAACCATATATCTTCTCCTTATTCAACTCGTGTCGACAGCCTCTAAGACTATTATACCATGAAAATTTGAATACGTCAAGCAAAACCAAGCCTAAGCACAGTTCCGTCTTTGTTTTGTGTTTGTACCATATTATTACAAAATATAGTTATTTAGATTTCATACTAAGCGAAATTCGCTTTTTGTTAGCATCAACTGACAATACAGTGACATTTACTATATCACCGACTTTTACTATCTCTGACGGGTGTTTTACAAATTTATTGCAAAGTTCGGATATATGCACCAGCCCGTCTTGATGCACACCAATATCTACAAATGCTCCGAAGTCTATAACGTTTCTGACAGTTCCAGTAAGTGTCATACCAGACTTTAAGTCTTTCATATCCATTACGTCTGTTCTAAGCATGGTTGGTGGAAGTTCGTCTCGAGGGTCACGACCTGGTTTGAGTAGCTCTTTTATAATATCGCTAATAGTTGGAACACCTACATTACATTCGTTGGCAATTTCGGTCACGCTGAGTTTACTCACCATAGCACGGAGCTTTTCGAGTTCGCCCGAAACTATATCTTTAATCGAAAAATCACACTTTTCGAGGATTTTCTCAGCGACTTTGTAGCTTTCTGGATGAACACCAGTATTGTCAAGCACGTTCTTACCACCAGAAATTCTTAAAAAACCTGCACACTGCTCAAACGCTTTAGGTCCTACTTTAGGGACTTTTTTGATTTGATTTCGTGCAGTATAAGCACCGTTTTCTTCTCTGAAAGCCACGATATTTGTAGCAGTAGTAGTGTTTAAACCAGAGATGTATGAGAGCAAAGCAGGGCTTGCCGAATTTACATCTACACCAACTGAATTTACGCAATCTTCCACCACACCTGCGAGTGTTTCATCAAGTCGTGCTGATGGCATATCGTGTTGATATTGCCCTACACCGATTGATTTCGGGTCGATTTTGACAAGTTCTGCAAGCGGGTCTTGTAATCTGCGGGCAATTGACACTGCACTCCTCAAAGATACATCAAGTTCTGGAAATTCCGCCGCCGCTAACTTAGAAGCTGAATACACACTCGCCCCCGCTTCGTTCACCACCATGTACGAAATTCCAAGCCCCGAAAGTTCTGGAGATTTTAGCATTTCTGCCACAAAAATCTCTGATTCTTTAGAAGCCGTACCATTCCCAATCGCAATAGCTTTGATTTTATGTGTTTTTAGCATACGCGCGAGAGTTTTAGTGGCCTCGCCCGTTTTGTTATGTGGGGCAGTCGGGTACACTACGCCTGTTTCTAATAGTTTCCCATTTTCGTCAACTACGGCGATTTTGCAACCCGTCCGATAAGCAGGGTCGAATCCCATTGTAGGCATATTTTTTACTGGCGGTTGCATCAAGGTCGGTTTTAGATTAAGCCCGAACATTTTAATCGCCTGCTCTGATGCCGTTTCGGTGAGCATACTCCGAAATTCTCGCTCTAAAGACGGGAAAATCAAGCGTTCGTATGAATCTTCGCAGATTTCTGAAACAAATTCACTTGAAATGCTATTATGCTTTACTATGGTTTTGCGAATGAGTTTTATACACTCGACATCGTTCGCTTGGATTGATACATTCAAAAATTTTTCTTTTTCGCCACGGTTGATTGCAAGAACACGGTGGCTCTGCAAGTTTTTGAGTGGTTCAGAAAAATCATAATATAGTTCGTAAACACTGTCTGGTACTTCTTCGCCAGACTTTACGTTGGCTTTTGAAACAAGTTGTTCATATTCGCCAATCTGAGTTTTGAGAAGTTCACGGATTTTTGCGTCATCTGAAATCTCTTCGGCGATTATGTCGGCTGCACCCTGCAACGCTTCTTCAGGCGTTTCTACTCCTTTGTCAGAGTCAACATATTCGCTTGCAATGTCAGTCAGAACACCTTCTTTTAGTTCTTGAGCAAACAGCAGTTCGGCGAGTGGTTCAAGCCCTTTTTCGCGTGCGATTGTCGCACGAGTTCTGCGTTTTTGCTTATACGGGCGGTATATATCTTCGAGTTTAGCCAGCGTTTCTGCTTTTGCAATTGCTTCTTTGAGTTCATCGGTCAGCTTGCCTTGTGAATCGATTGAATTTATAATTTCTTCACGGCGTTTATCTAAATTTCTAAGATAAGTAAGCCTGTCCGACAAATCCCTAAGCTGGGTATCGTCCATCGAACCATGAAGCTCTTTCCGATAACGAGCGATAAATGGGATTGTATTGCCATCGTCTATTAAAGTGATTACGTTTTCGATATAATCGGCACGTAATTTAAGTTCCAGTGTAAGCTGCGTGATTAGTTTTTGAATATTTTTCATGATATTTTTTACTCCTGATTTTTTGCTATAGTCGGTCAGTTTAATAATGCTTGTTGGATTTGTGCGGATATTTTTCGTCAGACAAGGCGATTTTTGTGCGAATATCCATCGATATTTAAGCAAAAATCAACGCAGTACGGCGGAAAATATACTGCAAATACTCGAGTATTATTAAACTGATTGATTATAATTTGAGAATAAGCCAACAATCCAGTCAGCACATTCGTCTTCGGTGATTATGTCTATTGGAATGTCCAACCCTTGTTTTCTTAAAGCGTGAGCTAATTCGGTTACTTGCGGAACATCAAGCCCTACTTCTCTTAACTTTTCTGATTTTGCAAAAACTTCTTTAGGTGTTCCATCCATCATGATTTTTCCGCTATCCATTACAATTATTCGGTCGGCGAGTGCTGCTTCTTCCATATAATGCGTGATATATACGATTGTTGCACCTTCACTATTTAGTTTTTTTACTGTTTTGATGACTTCTTGGCGACCGCTCGGGTCTAACATAGCTGTGGGTTCGTCTAAGATTATACATTTAGGTTTCATAGCAATTACGCCTGCGATTGCTACTCTTTGCTTTTGCCCTCCTGAAAGTTGATGTGGTGCGTGTTTGGCAAACTTAGTCATTCCAACAGTTTCGAGTGCATCGTCAATACGAATACGAATCTGTTCTGGTGGAACACCGAGGTTTTCGAGTGCAAACGCTACATCTTCTTCAACGATTGTAGCAACAATCTGATTATCAGGGTTTTGGAACACCATTCCAACAGTTTGGCGAAGTTCGCCTAAAGTCTCGTCCATCGAAACGTCTAATCCAGCTACCGTGACCTTTCCGCTTGTAGGTGTGAGAATGCCGTTAAAATGTTTAGCTAGTGTCGATTTTCCGCTACCGTTGTGCCCTAAAATCGCAACGAATTGACCTTTAGGAATTTCAAAGCTCACACCGTGTAAAACCTGAACCGTGTTAGGTTCAGGTTGTTTATTTTCTGATTGTGTTTCTTCGGCGGGGATATCGGTGTAGACGTTATATTCAAAACATAGATTTTTTACTTTTATTATACTTTGGTTCACATAGCCCCCTAAAATCTTGCAATAGCAGTATTTCCGCAAGGCAAAATCAGCCCAGTTGACTTGACAGGTAGCCCAATCTCGCTCGATTCAATCTGCACTTTGCGTTTATCACCAAGCGTCATTTTCATTAGATAGCTGACTGCCGATGGTGACAACCCAGTCGTGTAGCTGTTCATCAGAAGGAACAGCGGATTGTCTGACAAAACTTCACTACACATCAAAAGCAGAGAATTGATGCAATCCTCCAGCTTCCAGGTTTCGCCGTTAGTTCCTCTGCCATAACTCGGTGGGTCGAGAATAATTGCGTCATACTTATTACCACGTTTAATTTCACGACCTAAGAATTTCATAGCGTCATCAATTATCCAACGGACTGGTTTGTCATTGAGTTTTGATAGATTGGCGTTTTCTTTTCCCCACTCGACTATAGATTTAACAGCATCAAGGTGACATACTTTTGCACCAGCTTTTAGACAAGCAAGTGTAGCTCCACCAGTGTACGCAAACATATTCAATACGTTTATTTCACGCCTCGAAGCCTTGATTTCATCGCTAATGAGTTGACGGCAATAATCCCAGTTCACCGCCTGTTCAGGGAAGACACCGGTATGTTTAAACCACGTCGGTTTGACTTTGAAAGTTAATCCTTTATACCGAACATTCCAGTTTTTTGGAAGCGGTTTGTTCGGGTTTGAGTATAGCCATTCGCCTTCCTTTCCATGTGTGCCATGTTTGCTATTTGCTTTATAGCTACTATTGCGGATATAACGAGCGTCAGCATTGGCGGTGATTTGCCCTCCCCACATAATTTGTGGGTCTGGTCGAATTAGTGTAAACTCCCCCCAACGCTCAAGGCGTTCACCACCAGAAGCGTCCAAAAGTTCATAATCTTGCCAATCGGTGCAGTATCTCATGATATTATGCTCCTAATTCTTTGCGGGCTACTTCACAAATTCTGTCTGCCCAATCCTCGATTTGTTCTTGATTTTCGCCTTCGAGCATTACTCGCAACAATGGTTCAGTCCCCGATTCACGGACTAATATGCGTGATTTGCCACCGCCCTCTGATTCGACTTGTTTGATTACTTCAACAATAGCAGAATTATTTTCCCACGTATTCTTTTTGTCAGTAGCTATGGTGACATTTTTGAGTGTTTGTGGGAAAGATGGGATTTCTGCTACTAATTCAGATAGTTTAGAATTTTTAGTTTTGACTAAGTTTAGGAGTTTTACGGCGGTTAAAATCCCGTCACCAGTAGTCGAGTGTTTGCCAAAAATGATATGACCAGACTGTTCGCCACCTAAACTAAAGCCTTCAGCTAACATCATTTCAGTAACGTAACGGTCGCCCACTGATACGATTTTGGTTTTAAGTCCGTTCGCTTTCATATAACTATGGAAGCCTAAATTACTCATCACTGTAACGACTGCTGTATCGTCTTTTAATTCGCCTTTTTGTTTCATATAAGCTGATAACAGTGCGATGATTTTGTCACCATCAACAAAGGCTCCAGTATCGTCGATTGCGAGCATTCTGTCAGCATCACCATCAAAAGCTATGCCAATATCGAACTTGTTTTCAAGAACTCTTTCTTTCAAACTTTCGATATAAGTAGAGCCGCATTTGTCGTTGATGTTAGTACCGTCTGGCGAAGCGTTAATGACAGTACAATCTGCCTTAAGTTCGTTGAAAACTTGCTTAGCCGTACCAAGTGCCGCACAACCGTTAGCACAATCAACTAAGATTTTAAGCTCGTCTAACGAACAATCAGAAATCCCAACTATTCTGTTGACGTAATCAAGTGTTGCTCCAACAAGAGAGGTGATAGCACCTGCCCCTCTGCCGTCTTTGAGCGGTATGCTTTCTGGTGAATGAATGAGCAGTTCCATTTCATCTTCAACGCTGTCTGGAAACTTAAATCCATTACGGTCAAACAGTTTGATTCCATTAAACTCCGCAGGATTATGTGATGCAGTAATCATAACTCCAGCGTCTGCCTTATGCTTTTGGACTAAGTAAGCAACCGCTGGTGTAGGCACGATTCCCGCAGTAGAAGCTAAGCCACCAGCTGCAGTAATCCCAGCTATGAGTGCCGCTTCAAGGCAATCAGACGACATTCGTGTGTCTTTGCCTATGATTATACACGGGGTGTGATTTGGATTTTGGGCGACTAAATAAGCAGTCAACGCTTTTCCTATATTTAATGCGAGTTCTGGGGTTAGCTCAGTAATCGCAACTCCTCTTACTCCGTCTGTTCCAAATAGTCTGCTCATGTGTATTTCTCCTTATTTGATTGAAAGTTCGGGTTTAATACCCCGACGCTCTGCGTCGGTTCGCGCGTGCGAAGCGAGAGGGGTGCAGGGCTTGCCCTGCGGTGTTACCGAACATTGTGAAACTATATTTTGTGCAGTAATTATGTCAATTTTATCAGGTTGAATAAATTTAGTTTTTGATAAATTTTCTACAAATATATCAAATTCTTCGGTATCTGCAACGATTATATCATCTAAACCAAGCAAAATTCCGTTATCTATTTTATCTTTTGTAATCACCGAATCTTTTTTATCTAATGTAATCAAGTAATTTTTAGCTCTTCTATGAACATACTTTAACGCAGTTGCTTCTAAATCTGCTTGTTTGTATCGTTCTCGTAAACTTGTTTTAAGGCTTATCCCGATAGGAACTCGATTTGAAGAGTATAGCAAAATATCAAAACTTACATTGGGAACAAATGCAACTTTTGCTTGTAAAAACATAGGTGAAATTGATTGTCTATATAGTTCGCTTGATATGATTAGCTCGAAAATATTACCATTCATAGCTCTATCTTGTTTATAGATTTCATCAAATGCTTTATATTTTTCCCAACAATATTTTACGTATTCAGAAGAACGCATTTTTTCTATTTTCAAGAAGTTATCTGAAATATGTTGTGTAAACACATCTAACGATTTTGTGTTGTTTTTAACTATTCCAACTTGTTTCAACATAAACAAAAGTCACCTTTCTGTTGTTGTTATTTTCAAGCACTTTTTTGATTTGTTTTGCTATCGCTTTAATTACTGGTACGGTGACTGAATTTCCAAGCTGTTTGTATAGGTGCGTATCTGCTAATTGCAGTTTATAGGTTTCAGATAAACCTTGTAATCTTGCCCATTCACGTGGTGTCATTTTGCGTATACCTTCTTTGTTGATTTCCCCCTTTATGTGTGTTACTGGTGTTAAATCGGTTTGTCGATTGTCGATAATCAAATTACGTTCTCTACCCATTCCTCCACAAACAATAGCTGCTGATATTCCATTCAAGTCACGAATTTCGTATCCGAAACCGTTCCCCTTTTTTTCGTGCCGTGCCTTATGTTTGCGAAGTGTTTCAAGATATGTTTCACTAAGATAATATTTAGCTGACACAGGTTGTTTTTCTATTATATCTTTTATTTTTGCGGTTGTGTCAATTGGTTTAGGAAACTTAAAGTTTGTGCTTTCGATATCGTTTCTGAAAGCAACAATATAAATACGTTCTCGATTTTGAGGAACACCAAAATCTTTACTGTTCAAAACTTTTGAATGGACAGTATATCCTATTTCTTTAAGAGTGTTTTTTATGACATCAAAAGTACGTCCTTTATCATGAGCTACTAAACCTTTTACGTTTTCGCAAAAAATCACTTTGGGTTTATGTTTTTCACATATTCTAATTATATCAAAAAACAAAGTACCACGTGCTACACCCTTATAACAATCGGCAAATCCTTTACGGTTACCAGCAAAACTAAACGCTTGACAAGGAAACCCAGCCAAACAAATGTCAAAAGGTGGAATATCATTTTCATTGATTAGAGAAATATCGCCCGATATTTCAAGAGGGGTTGAAAAATTCATTTTATATGTTTTTTGTGCATTTATATCGATTTCGCTCGCAAAAACGGTTTGACTGTTTTCATCAAAACAAGCTTCAAACCCTAAACGAATCCCACCAATTCCAGCAAACAAATCAATAAAAGTCACCATAACTTACCCCTCCAAATTAAGCTGACCAGCAGGCGTAATCCCTAAATGCTGGTAGGCTAGTGTGGTGGCAGTTCTTCCGCGCGGAGTTTTGGCCACGAACCCCAGTTGCATCAAAAACGGCTCGCATACATCTTCGAGTGTCACAGCTTCTTCACCCAACGAAGCCGAAAGCGTATCAAGCCCGACTGGTCCACCTGAAAATCCTTTGATTATAAATTCAAGGTATCGTCTATCGAGAGAATCAAGACCCAGCTTATCAATCTCAAGCCTTGAAAGTGCAATATCTGCTAATTCTTTGGTAATACGACCATCTCCCATAATCTCGGCAAAATCCCTCACTCGTTTTAAGAGGCGATTAGCGATTCTTGGCGTTCCTCTTGAACGCTTGGCGATTTCTATCGCACCCTCTTTAACTGTAGGAATTGCAAGAATAACTGACGAACGCATTATAATTTCGCACAGCTGTTCAACTGTGTATAACTCAAGCCTTTGAATTACACCGAACCTATCACGTAAAGGATTAGTAAGCTGACCTGCTCGTGTAGTCGCTCCTACTAACGTGAATTTTGGAATATCGATTCTAAATGACTGTGCCGACGGACCTTTGCCGACGATTATGTCAATTACATAGTCCTCCATAGCAGGGTAAAGAATTTCTTCTACCTGTCTTGAAAGTCTATGAATTTCGTCAATAAAAAGCACATCGCCAGCTTGTAAATTGGTGAGAAGTGCCGCTAAATCACCAGCTTTTTCGATTGCAGGACCAGAGGTTATACGAATATTTACCCCAAGTTCGCCTGCAATAATCATCGAAAGTGTTGTCTTCCCTAATCCTGGAGGACCATATAGCAGAACATGGTCTAATTCCTCACCGCGTTTTTTTGCAGCTTCGATAAAAATCGATAGGTTTTCTTTGACTTTGTCTTGCCCTATATATTCAGCGAGAGTTTTAGGGCGTAAACTATACTCGGAGTCTAATTCAGCGATGTCTTCTGAATTTTCAGAACTCTCAATATTTTTGAGTAGTTTAGGGTCAACTAATCGGTTTTCGAGGTTGGATTGATTAAGGTTTGCGTTGCTATCAACAATCATATGCTTTATCTCCACTATTGTTGCTAATTTCGGCGTTTTGGCATAGTTTTTGCATTTTTTGAATTAAATCCAACCGCTTCTTGAGTCGCTCTGTTTCGATTAATTCTTTATCTTGTGCCTTATTGAAATAAGAATTTGATTGCGAATAGTCGCCTTTAATTGCCATAAGGATTGTTAATTCAGCGTACGCTGCTGCAAAATTTGCATCAATTTCGATTGTTTTTAGAAAATAGTCTTTTGCTTCATCATACATACCACGCGACATACACAGCATTCCGAGCATAAAATGTGCCGCCACATTTTCGCCCTCTGAATCTAAAACACGTTTATAATAAAATTCTGACTTTTCGAATAATCCGATGCGTGCATAGTTTTCGGCTAAATTAAACGCTGATTTGATGTTGGAAGGTTCAGCATTAGCCGCCTTAACACTATAAGCAAGAGTTTCGATTGGTTTGTTTTGAGCTTCGTAACATTGTGACATCCAGTCATAACAAAAAGAGCAGTTGTGTGAAACGTCAGAGTGTTTTAATGCAATCTCGAAGCATTTTAGAGCTTTAGAATAATCTTCAATCAAGTATGCACGAACTCCTTTGTAAGCGTACTTGGCACCTTTGTCTTTATAAATCGAAACTTCTTCACCAATACATTGTATTGCAGTTTTGTGATATTTTAATGCTGTGCGAAACCGTTTGATAAGCCCAACTAAATTTAAAGTGACAATAATCCACACAAAAATTATGATTACAATAGTCATATTATTCATGTATCGTTTGCCCCCTCGACTATTAATTTATCGTTTTCGCCAGACTGTTTACGCAATTCTTTTTCAAATGATTCAGTCAAGTGTTCAAACTCATATACATCACTTGCCATTGCTAAATGATAAAACTTAAGTGCACTAGTAAAGTTGCCGATTTTTGCGTATTCAAGTGTGAGTTCAGCCATAGGTGCAACGTATCCGTTATTGACTTTGATTGCCGTTTCATAATGTTTGATTGATTCGTGATTTTTTCCGTTTTCAGAAAACAATTTTGCGAGTTTGTAGTACCCTCTCGAAAGAACAGGGTCATATTTAATTAGTTTTTCGTAATGCGAAATAGCTTCAGACACATCAATTTGCCAGAAAAAGTCTCCCAAGCGTTCGAGCGAGTAAGTGTCGGAGGGTTCAACCGCTGCTGCCGCTGCGTAACAAGTCGCTGCGATTGTGACATCACCGCAATCTTCAAAGCAACGCCCCGCCCAACCGAGACTGTAGGCTTTGTCAATCGGGTCTGGTGTATTTTTAGCTATGTCCATAAAATTCGATGCTGCTTTCATAAAAATTTTTTTGTTGACTTCAGGAGCTGCTAAAGTTAAAAGACCGAGGTTTTTTCTGAACCTACGTTTGTTTTCTAAATCAGTATTTAACTTAGTATCATCGATTAACTCATCTATTCTGTTACGTTTTTTTTTGTGAAATTCGCTAATAACAATAAATCCTGATATAAAAATCAACACTAATAGCACCGCTATTATGACTAGCAATGTGAGTGTGATTTGTGTTTCGTTTTGAATAGGGGCAAGCCAAACAAGATGTTCTGTCAGAGCGTACTCGCTCGGCTCGAAATGAACATTGCCGAAAGCAAGCAAAACAAGAGTATGCCCCGAAAGACGAGCTTTGAAACACTGCAGGACATTGTTGAAAGCAATCTGAAAATATTGAAACATATCTACCTCTCTTTTTCGCTTACTTAGATAGTTTTTTTAATGCAGCTTTGATTTTTTCAGAAGTCTGCAAATCTTCAGGCAAATTCGATAACGCACCTGCCGCCTCGCTTGCTGAAAAGCCGAGAACCATCAAAGCACTCATAGCCTCAGAACCAGAGTTAGCGGCAATCGTTTCACCGCTAGCTTTGCTGGATTTAACGGAAGCAAAATCAGCGATTCCTTGCTCTTTTGAGAGCTTATCTTTTAATTTTAAAATTATAAGTTGTGCGGTTTTTGCCCCGATTCCTGGTACACTTGTTAATGCTTTTACGTCATCACCTACTACCGACAAGGCAAACTCTTGACAAGACATTTTGGATAAAATCGATAAAGCTACTTTAGGTCCCACCCCAGATACAGAAATCAGTAGCTTAAAACAGTTTAGTTCATGAGCGGTGGTGAATCCAAATAACTCAAGTGCGTCCTCACGAACGTGTAAATATGTCAAAAAAGTACAATCTTCTCCTTCTTTGATGCTACTTAAAGATGTAGAGGTAGTTCTACACGAGAAACCTACACCGCCACATTCAACAACAGCTAAGTTTGGTTCGGTGTGTATTAATTTTCCGCTAATGCTATGAAGCATATATTTCTCCTTATTTTCCAGCGATTCTGGAGCTATTAAACGTATGTGCGTGGCAAATCGCAATCGCAAGTGCGTCCGCCGTGTCATCAGGTTTTGGAATAGCAGGAAGTTTTAGAATACGCTTAGTCATTTCCTGAACTTGAGATTTAGTTGCTTTCCCATATCCAGACACTGCTTGTTTTACCTGCAAAGGCGTGTATTCAGCGAGTTGAACGCCATTTTTGACCGCAGAGAGCAAAGTCACTCCGCGTGCTTGTGAAACATCAATCGCTGTTTTTTTGTTTGTTGTGAAAAAAACCCGTTCAACTGCCATAAATTCTGGTTTGTACGTGTTAATAATCTGGCATAAATCATCATATATTTCGCTTAGTCTTTGCTCGAATGGAGTGTTAGCATCAGTCAAAATCGCCCCGTAATTGACGACTGTGAACGTGGCTTTGTTATATTCGATTACACCGTAACCAACCGTAGCGTACCCTGGGTCTATACCTAAAATTTTCATATCATACTATTATATCATAGATTTTAAGATTCGTCAAGCAAAATCGCATGACGCTGAAATGAAATAGATTTTGTAAGTTAATCGATTATAATTCTCATTAAATCGTTACATTCAACAAATTTAGTCGTCGAATAAAGGAACAACACTTCGTCGTAATTGCTAAGTTCAATCCAGTTTCTAATGTCGGCGTTAATGAAACGCATATCTAAAACCGTAATCCTGCTATAATGATTAGCTAGGAATGGGAGCATTGAATGCGCAAAACTATCTTTGAAAACAAGCAATGAACGTTCATTTTCCCGGTCGGCTAAATTTAAATCGGTTTTGATTTCTACAATCGGGAAATTCCCCCCCATAAAAGCACGATACTGGTCTTTTTTTTGCAGGTGTTCACGAAAGAAAAAGGTGTCTCGTTTAAAAGTTTCGCTACCAGTATGGATTGTTAGTTCGGGTTTTCCACTATTAGGCAACACGTTTTCGTTAAGAGTAAAAAACGAAATCACATCTGGTGTTATAGAAAAGTCTAGCGTTTTTGAAAACAGAGTACCTCTAAAGTCAGATGAGGCGTGTTCCACATCAAATTGTCCTAAAGTGAACGGTGTAAATCCCATCCGTTCACCCGCCGCAACATAACCTAAATATGAGCCAAAAGAAGTCCAGTGATGGTCGGTTCGATAGAAGATATAACTATCGGTGTTTTGCGAAAGAATAGTAGAAACATCAATCGAGGTCAGATGTTCCAGTGCGTCAAAAATTCTATTGTTAAATGCAATTTGGTCGACAACTTGTGCGTTAGGCGGTAACAAATTACGTTTGATTTCAACAGCAGTCGGTATCAGCATAATATAACTATTTGCACCATAATTTTCGCTCATATGCCAAGCAAAATTGTTTACCGCATTAAGTGTGTAAGGTAAATTTGCTGATGTTTCAGGATAATCACTCCACGATAATAACATTTGGTCACCGACTGTATAAACACCGTTGATTTTAGTCTTGCCTCTCAAGCGTTCTAATCGATTTTGTAGGATTATAAAATCCTCTCTCATCATAAATCTATCGGCGAACCATTCATCAAAACGTTCCATAAACTGGCGATTTCTGATATTGTTTGGGCGATTATTTGTAGCGGAAAAGAAATGTCTAAAATATCCCACAAAGTCTGGCGAAACGTATGTCGCTTTGAATCTGTTTTCGTTTTCCGAAAAGTCTGGTCTATTCGGAATTAGAATAAAAGTTATAATAGGAGTTGTGATTATAAACGCCACAAAAGCTAAAATTAAAATCTTTTTATGAAGTTTGTTGTTCATAATAGGTAGCTCCTCCTTTTTTGCTTTGCAAGACGAGAGTTGCGGTGTCGGTGGCTTTGCCACTGAGCAGGTCACTTGAAGAGTGCTGCTTGTCGTCGTGTCCCCACCACTCCAGACGGGCAAAGCCCACCTTGCGGGGGAGAACCTTACTTCCACCCGTCGAGATAGCCCCAACGTGGGAAGTGAATTCCCCCTCTGGGGCATACTTTTGCTTTACTTCGTCGAGATAGCCCCGACGTGGGAAGTGAATTCCCCCTCTGGGGCATACTCTTGCTTTACTAAAAATTAAAATACAAAAACGGATTATATCCAGCGTTTACAAGATATGCTGTACAGGCGACTACGATTGCTAAGATGGTGGCGATTGTTCCATAGTCAACTATTATCGGGAATCGCTGTCTAAGTGCTGTTACTGAAAGTTTCGGAAATTCTGAACTTCCGATTATACATATGCCGAACATTATCCCATAGTTCATAATTAGATATGCTGCTCGTTGGTCTAAGAAAGTTCGGTTCCAGCCAACCCCAAACATCGCTCCGAGGTATGAAATGGTATCACTTAGAGTAGGCAGGTCAAACAAAGTCCACATAACAGTTACTATGAACATCACATAAATGTTTCCTACAAACCACGGTGCTTTTTCGAGAACATGCCCTAAAAATAGCTTTTCAAGAATCACGAATACACCAAATAACACGCCCCATAAAACAAAGTTCCAGCTTGCACCGTGCCAGATTCCAGTTAAAATCCATACCACCGAGAGATTAAACACGGTTCTCCATTTTGAGCTATGCCTACTTCCGCCAAGCGGGAAATACACATAACTCTTGAACCAGTTTCCGAGGGTTATATGCCATCGTCGCCAAAATTCCGAAATGCTCTGGCTTGAGTAGGGGTAATTGAAATTTTCAGGGAAAGTAAAGCCGAGCATTTTCCCAAGCCCGATTGCCATGTCTGAGTATCCCGAAAAATCAAAATAAATTTGGAACGCAAAAGCTATAATTCCGAGCCATGCGGTGATTACCGATAGCTCCGAATAATCAGCGGTGTTTTTGATACCCTCCCACAACAGCCCAATGTTGTTTGCGATTAATACTTTTTTTCCGAGCCCTAATGTAAACCGACAAATCCCGTCATACATTAGGTCGAGGTTTATTTTACGCTCATCTAAATCTTTAGCGACTTCTTCGTATCTCACAATTGGTCCTGCGACAATTTGCGGAAACATGGTCACAAAAGCCGCAAAGTTTACAGGGTTTTTCTGAACTTTTATTCGCCTACGATATAAATCAATGGTGTAAGACATAGTTTGGAAAGTGTAAAAACTAATTCCGATTGGGAAAGGTAAATCTACTCTAAAAACATCACTACCGATTATTGCGTTTATGTTTTCGGAGAGAAATCCAGAATATCTAAACAAGCTGAGTAGCGATAAATTTAGAACAATCGATGCAATAAGTGCAGCTTTTCTAATTTTGGGTTTATCGTCATTTTTGTGCATTATTAGTCCTATGAAATAATCACAAAAAGTCGACAAGCAGAGAATGAAGACATAAAACGGTTCTCCCCATGCGTAAAAAAGGATTCCGCCTATGAATAAAGCTAAGTTCTTGAACTTTCGTGGCACAACAAAGTACGCCCCGAAAAAGAGCGGCATAAACAAAAACAGAAAAGTCAGTGATGAAAAAACCAAACTCTTTAAGTCTCCAAATTTTTTTATTAGACCTCCACTCATGCGGGGGTTTAGTGGAAGTCTATTGTGACGTTCGTGTGTAATACTCTACTCTTCGTGAGCATTGCCCAGTGGTGTTACCGAACATTTGTTTTGATAATTTTTAAAACCAGAATAGACAGACTTTAGAGTTCTATTCTGGTTTTGGTTCGTCCATCATTTTGATTGTTTCGTCGAACGTATCTTTACCGAGCGTGACAACTAACGCTTCATAAAATTCATCTTTGGTGATTTGTCCGCGTTTGAATTTTACAGCATTATGAGTTATCGCACGTTTGAAAGTGCTAAATTCTTCTTTGGTCAATTTAATCACCACCTTTCAAATAAATTTTGTGAATATTGTTAAGCAAATGTTCGGTAACACCGCAGGGCAAAGCTCTCGAAGAGCAGGTTTTGCCTGCTTGACAGAGTGCCCTGCACCTCTCTCGCTTCGCTCGAGAGAACCGACGCAGAGCGTCGGGGGTATATTACACCCGAACTTTCAAATAAATCAGAACTGCACCAGTTGTGTTTAATAACACATCATCAATATCAGCACGCCCTACTCCAGTGAACACTTGTATGATTTCAACTAAACTCACTATAATGACCATAAAAACCGTAAACGGAAACACTTTCCACCAAGCACCACGCATTCGCTTAAATAGTGCTGGAACAAAAAATCCGAACGGTGCAAATACAATTAAATTTCCAATGACGTTTATTGCAAAATCGTAAACATTCCCACGTGCAAGCTCACGGAAATAGCGCGAAATCTCTACAAATGGGATTAGGTTAGAATTTTCTCTAAAAATCGCCCAACTTAGCGGAACGTTTGTAGCTTCCCTGCCGAAAGTGGGTGCTAAGAATAGCAAATATAAAAGCATTCCGCAATAGAGCAAGAACAAAACCCACATCGTTGATTTATGATTTAGCATATAAATGTCACCTCGTTTGTTGAAAATCGGCTCTTAGGTTTCTGCAAGGGTATATTTAATCGCCGCAAAGTCATACGGTGAAACCTGTAATCGCCCTGATTCGCAATGAACACCTCTTAGGATTTGTAGGTTTTTAGGGTTTTTAGAAGGCTCTGGCTTTCCACGAACGCCGTTTAAGTTAAACTTAGTCGAGCGACGTGAGCGGTTTAGATAAATAGTTACACCTTCACCGAGTTCGCGGTCAATTCGTCTTAGAACACAGTGCTGGCGTGATACTTCAATGAATTCAAGTTCGCCTTTCTTGAAAACATCACTGCTTTTACGAATACGTGAAAGTTCAGTCGTAAAGTCGATTAAATCCATGTTTTCCATACCCCATGGATAAGTACGCCGATTGAACGGGTCACGATAACCTTCTTGACCAGCCTCGTCACCGTAATAGATACACGGTATCCCAGGTAAGAAGAACATAAGAGTCATCGCACATTTGAGCAGTGCTACACCATACACGTATTCTGGTTCGTTTAACCCGTTTTCTGATTGCCATTGTCTATCATGTGTCCCAACTTCTTGACCAGCTAATCGAGTAATTGCACGTTCAATATCATGGGTGGATAAAAAGTTCATTAGAATATCAACAGACGGTTTAGGATAATGTTCAAGAATAGTCATAACTCCATCACGGAAAGAGTCCGCCGCACCATATTTGATATAGTTCAAAATTGCTTCTTTGAACGGGTAGTTCATGGTACTATCAAGCTGACCACCGAGAAGGTATCTTCGGCGAACTCCATAGCTTTCTTTAGTAGTAGCATCTTCCCAGACTTCGCCGTAAATAACCTTATCATCACCCTTAGCTTTGACTGCTTTGGTTAAAGCGTCAATAAATTCATCTGGTAATTCATCAGCGACATCAAGTCGCCAGCCCATTGCACCAAGGTCGAGCCATTTCTGCAAAACTCCACCTTCACCACAGATGTATTCGGTGTAAGAAGGGTTGTTTTCGTTGACGTTAGGTAGAGTTGTCATTCCCCACCAAGATTCATATACATGGGGATAGTCCATCCAACAGTACCATTCGCGATACGGGCTTTCAGGGTCACGATACGCACCAGAGTTTTCTCCATAACGCCCATTTTTGTTGAAATATACGCTATCTGCCCCAGTATGGCTGAATACACCATCAAGAATTATGCCGATTCCATGTTTTTTTGCTGTCTCGCAGAGTTCGGTAAAATCTTTGTTAGTACCAAGCATACTGTCGACAAGCTCGTAGTTAGCGGTGTTGTAGCGGTGATTTTCATGAGCTTCAAAAATCGGGTTAAGATAAATCGCAGTTATTCCAAGTTTTTCTAAATACTCTAGGTTTTCTTCGATGCCTTTGAGGTTTCCACCGTAGAAATCGTTGTTAGTAATCATGCCGTGTTCATTAGGCTGCCATACTGGCACGGTGTTCCAGTCAGAGTGGATTACTCTATCAATCGCAGCGGCAGGAATATCTGCTTTATCGCTTTTAGAAAACCGGTCTGGGAAAATCTGATACATGACTCCGCCTTTGAGCCAGTCTGGTGTGTCGAATTGAGGGTCATACACAGTCAGTTGGAAGAGGTCGTGTCCGCCGTCGTGTGACCACGTACCTAAGTTCGTGCCTTTTCGTTTTATGTCAGTTCGGTTATCGTTCTGTTTTGCAACGAAGTAATAATAATGTGCACCTTTATTCGTAGGGGTATAATTACACGAATATGTGACATAAAGCGAATCAGTGTCATCGCTTACTTCAAGCGGGATATGTTTTTCTTTAGAAGCAGGGCTTTGCACTACAAGAATAGGTTCAGTAACATTCATCACCCGTGCGAATTTTAAGCTAAACTCACAAGCCGAATGTTGTTTAATCGCCCCGAATCGAGATTTATAACGCCTGTCATAAGCGTCGTAAATTGGAATTTGTATCATGTTTAATTTCTCCTTAACTTGATATGTATTCTTGTAATTATACACTATAAACCGTCATTTGTCAAGTGTTCTTGTTAACAGGGTGTGGGCAAACGAACATTTAACTAAAATCCAATACAAAATCTGGGAACTCTCTGATAGTTGTTGGTAATCCAGTTGCCGTTTTCCCATCAGGTTCTCAAAAAACTTCTTAAAATCGGAGCTAAGCTGATTTAATTCCTTAGGTTGGTGAAAATCCGATATAGTCTTTGAATCCTAACATATACAAAGCTAACACAAAAGAAGAATTTACCGAATCGCTCAATTCATTAAAAGCACTATCAGTCGGAATTATATTTGCTGACATTTTAGAAACAACTTTTTCGACTACACTCGGTAGTATCATGCACATTTGATAAAAAGCATCGTCTTGACTAGTTATAAGGGCATAAAACCTATCCATGCTGACACGCCGTATTCGTTTGTGCTTTTTCTGTTGTCCATCAATTGAAACACTCCATGGAATGTTTTGTGATTTCTTTGCAATAGTTTCAACAAGAAAGCAAGCACAATCGTCATCTTCAAGTCATAAGGTTCAAGTTTTGTGCCGTAATGTTGTATAGTTGATTCTACATGGTTGTAAAAATTCGATTCTGAAATAAAAGATAGATTCCACATTTTTAAAGCCCCCTCAATCCTTTGTGAATCTCTTGAGCAATTGCATAAGCAAGATTAACTGGCACCGCATTACCGACTTGCTTATACTGTTGCCCTACACTTCCGCAAAACTCCCAGTTATCTGGGAAACTTTGACAACGTGCATTTTCTCTGATAGTGAAAGGGCGTGTTTCGGTTGGGTGACAGCGTTCGGTTTGTTTTTGAGTGGGTGAGGTTAGTACAGTAAGCGAGGGTTCATCTAAGCTCAATCGTCGTAAAATTCCAGTGCGTCCGCCATCCATTCTCCAACAGCTTTTCATGTATTCTTTTGCTATATCTTCTGGAATATCACGCCAGTATCCCCCTGGAGGAACAAGCTCAAAAATTTTACGTTTGCTTTCAGAATACTGCATACCAGCACTATTTGGTACATCTACCAGAATATCGCGCAATACTGGTTTGTAACTACGAGGGGCAGGGAAGCCTATTTTTAATTTGTTTGTTAAGTCATTACGAACTCCGAGCATTATAAGGCGTTCTCGTTTTTGTGCAACATCATAGTTCCATGCGTTTAGAATTTTTGATTTTGCAGTGTATCCTTCAGCTGTGAAAATATCGAGCATTGTTTGATATGTTTGCCCGTTATCATGGCTCATAAGCCCTTTTACATTCTCGAATAAAAAAGATTTTGGTTGCAGTTTACGCAGAAAAATAGCATAATGATAAAATAAAGTTCCGCGTGCGTCATCGAGTCCTAAGCGTTTACCAGCGTACGAGAATGCTTGACACGGTGCTCCACCAGAAATCAAATCTAAATCGCCTTTAGAAATGCCGAAGCACACTTCTAAATTAAGTGAAGATATGTTAGCAATGTCATTGCAAATTACGTTCCAGTTAGGGCGATTTTTTTTGAGAGTTTCGGAGGCGTTTTTGTCAAATTCAATTAATCCGAGTGAGCGAAAACCTGCTTTTTCAAGACCGAGTGCAAGCCCCCCTGCACCAGCGAAAAGTTCGATTACTGTTGGTGTTTTTTCTAATGGAGGTAGATTTGCATTTGGGATTTTCTTAATTAGACGGAGAGGTTCGGTTTCGCTGTTTTGGGATAAATCGAATAAATTTAATTGTTGACTGTTTTTCACAAATTCTCCCCTCACTTTTGCAATTCATAAACCTCAGAATAATATCCGCCATTTTGCACAAGCTCATCATGAGAACCCATCTCGGCGATTTCGCCATTTTGCAATACAATAATCTTATCAGCATCTTTAGCGGAAGAAATCCTCGCACAGATGATGATTTTGGTGCAATTATCCAGCTTGCGTAAACTTTCCTGAATGTGGGATTCGGTTTCGGAATCGACAGCAGAAGTTGTGTCATCAAGAATTAGAATACCTGGATTCACCGCCAATGCACGTGCCAGAGCAATCCTCTGTTTTTGACCGCCAGAAAGCCCAACACCACGTTCGCCTACAATCGTGTTGTATTCGTCAGAGGTGTTTAGAATAAAGTTGTGAGCTGCCGCCATTTTTGCATACTCACGGACAGTTTCGCCAAGCTGTTCTTCGGATAAATTTGAGTCGTCGATTCCGAAAGCGATATTGCCTTCAATTGAATCGGAGTATAACAAAACCTCCTGCGTTGCGGTTCCGATTGATGAACGCAGGTCTTTTAATTTCAGCATACGAATATTGTGACCGTCGATTAAAATTTTGCCTTTAGTTACATCATATAGTCGTGGAATCAGGTTGATTAGCGTGCTTTTGCCAGAACCAGTTTCGCCCATAATCGCAACAGTTTCACCGGCATCGATTTTGAAGCTGATGTCTTTTAGTACAGGTATACCAGCCTTGCCTTTTTCACCACCACTCGGATAAGCAAAGCTGACGTTTTGAAATTCAATTTCGCCTTTAATCGGCTGAGTAAGTTTTACAGCATCAGAACGGTCAACGATTTTAGGGCGACTGTAATAAACTTCAATAATTTTAGTCGCCGATGCCGAGAACCTCTTCAAATCGTTAATAACGTGTCCTAAAGTGCTGAGTGGCATAGATAACGCCCACGCAAGCATAGAAAATGCCATATAATCACCCATAGTGAAGTTAGGGTCATAAATTGCAAAAAGACCTCCCGAAAGCAGGTGTACAGCAAAAATCGCTTGAGAAGTCGTCTCCATTGGTAGAAAGAATTTCCACCATACGATAGACGTTTCTTTACTCTGTTCAGCATACTTTTTGTTGGCTTTGCTAAACCGCTCTTTTTCATAATCTTCGGCGGCGAACGCTTTCACAACTCTGTTACCAGAGATGTTTTCTTCTGCAGCGGTGTTTAGTTCAGAAAGGCTGTCGCGCAACTTCCCGAAAAGCGGCCCCACTTTTTTTTGGAAAACAATCGAAAACACGAAAATCAGCGGAGTAAGCACCAACATACACAACGCCATAAAAGGGTTGATTGTAAAGTAAAAAACGCTCACCGCTGTAAAGCATACTATGTTTTCAAACATGGTTCGTAAAGACCACGCCGTGGTATGACGGAGCATATCAATATCGCCAGAAAGCCGCGTCATTATATCGCCAGTTCTATGTAAATCATAGAAGTCCTGGTCTTGTTTTTGCATATTCTCAAATAAATGTTTGCGAATACGATATACCGTTCCCTGAGAGCAGGATTCAAACAGCATCTGAACAGTGTACTGTAATCCAGTTCTGCCTAAGTTAATGATTAGCGTAAGCCCTATAAGAATAAAGAGCAAATTACGCTGAGTTGCAAGGTTTTCGGCTGCATTTTCGGCAGAAATAAAGGTGTCGATTACAATCCGCATTATAAACGGGTTAAAAATCAACATAATTTGTGCAACGCACGCCAATACAAGCCCGATTATGCACTTGCGTCGGTACCCTTGCATATTTTTCCATAGCCATCGAAATAAAAACATCTAGTTATCTGTCAACTCCAATTAACTCATATTAGCAGCAATCAACTCTTCAAGTTTTGCGGCTTCTTCCATTGATGCAGTGGCGGTTACTTTACCGTATAACTCACCGACTTTGTCGTTATCACCTGACTTCATCGCTGTCGCAATCATTTTTGCGTAAACGCTTAATTGTGCCTCATTCATTTTAACAATTTCCTCCATTGAATACTACATTTCATAAACATAATAAAATAGTACTATTTAACATACGTCAATGTCCTATAGCGAAGCAAAAGTTCTCGAAGAGCGGGCTTTGCCCGCTTGACAGAACCAGTTTCGCTTATGGACATCTTGTTTGGCTTTCGTCAAGCTAACCCCTCTACGGGATTAGCTCTTGTTTGGCTTTCCTACGTCAGGCATAAAGTGTGGGAAATGAATTCCCCCATT
>JGI24703J35330_11748692_pt1 | contig 25516 bp, 13 predicted proteins | sample TergutNt197P1_FD_35330 | JGI IMG/M metagenome (IMG submission 35330)
TTTCTTCATCATGTGTTCTATGTCTATAATTGAATTTACTGGAATTGCAGTCTTATCACGAATACTTTCTTTGATTATCGCAATGGTTTCTAGCTGATTTTGTCGCTCGTTAATCTCAATATCTAGCATTTCCACTTGTTCATCAAGTGACAACGTCAAAACTTTTACTGGGGATTCGCTTTCTAAAATATCTTTGATTAAATCAAGGGAAAGTCCAATCGCTTTTAACGTGCAGATAAGTCGAAGTTTTATCACGTCATTATCGTTATATAGTCTTCTACCACCTTCCGTTAAATCGCTCGGAATGAGCAAACCTTTGGTATCGTAAAATTGAACTGTTCTCACTGATACATTACAAAGTTTCGCCATTTCTCCAGTTGTGTATGTTGACATAGAAATCACCTCCTTGACTATACTATACATCATTACCTTACGTCACAAGCAATAGGTTACGCTAGGGGATTTTTTAATATTTTAGAAAATCACTCACTGGATTAACATACAAAGTTTTGTTATGAGTAAAAATTACAAACCCCGGTTTACTACCACTTGGTTTCTTGACGTATTTGGCAAGGGTGTAATCTACTGGAACGCGGCTCGAATCCTTAGCTTTTGAATGTTTTGCCGCAATAATCGCCGCTTTAGCGAGTATGTCTTCAGAAGGCAATTCGCTTTCACATTTTAGAATCACATGGCTACCAGCTATATCTTTTGTGTGCAACCAGATGTCGTCGTGTCTAGCTATTTTGAAAGTCAGCTCATCATTTTGGCGATTATTCCTGCCGACTAAAAGTTCATAGATTTTGCCAGTACCGTCATCAGTAAGCTGAAATTTAAGCGGTGGTAATAACTTAGGTTTTTTTACTTTTTTGCCGCCACCTTTTTTGCGTTCTTTTTCGAGAGAAGCACGTGGAGATTTACCAAGCTCCATTCGGATTTCGTCAATTTCAGCATCACTGACAGCACGTGATGCAGCATCGATTACGGTATCCAGATAGTTAAGTTCGTTTTCCCACTCTGATAGCATTTCGGTTAGTTTTTTCTCGGCAGTGGTTAGCTTGCGATAGGTGTTGTAATATTTCTGAGCGTTCTGGACTGGAGTAAGCATAGGGTTTAATTCGATTTTGACAGGTTCGCTTGTTTCATAATTTTCGCTTTGTAAAATGGTATCGCCCTTTTTTAACTTATAGACATTTGCGTTAATCAAGTCACCGAAAATTCTAAACCGCTCTTTATCCTTACAATCGGCGAGTTCTCTATTTTGAACATCGATTTTTCGCAACAATCGCTCATAAGCAGTATTTAGAGTTTTCATTATATTGCCCGAACGCTGTTTAAGTCGTTCAACTTCTGATTTTTCTTTGAAGAAGCCTTCAAGCAGGAAATTTGCTGGAAAATCAGCTGTAATAGTTGATGTTAGCATTTCTGTACCATATTGAGTAATAGGTATAAAACAGAAGTCTTTAGGTCTACCCTCTAAATCACTTACAAGTGTGATTTGTGATTTAGATTTCTGTAACAAAATTTCTTGTGATTTTAATAACGTCTCAGTAACACCAGAAAATACAACTTCGCGTGCAAAAATCGGCGAAATTCCCTCGAGTTGTTTTAATAACATTTTATCGTGGCTCTCCCATTGAACATCGTACACATCACAATCAAGCAAGCAAAATCTGCTACTATCTTTTTGTGGCGGTGCATATGTCAGATTAGGTAATATTGGACGTGTTGAGGAAATTTCTTCACTAACTCTCTTGATACTATCAATGATTTTTCCGGTATCGGCGTTTATTAAAATAATGTTACTTGTTCTACCCATAATCTCAATTATAAGGCGAATATTTACCCTGTCACCGATTTCGTTTATACAAGCAAAGTCAAAATTTAATGCACGTTCTAATCCGTCTTGAGTAATCGACATTAAACGACCGTTGCCGAGATGTTTTCGCAGAATAGTACAAAACATTGGCGGTGTCAGAGGGTTTTCAGGCGATAATGATATCAGATTCACCCGTGCAGACATGGCGTTCGCCGAAAACAAGATTTTAGGGTTCTTGATTTTTGCCACACTCTGATTTTGAGAAAACCTAAAAGTCAACACGATTTCATCGCGTGAGGGTTGCTGAATTTGTCCGATTTTCGCAATCCCAATTGGGAGTATTTCTAAAAGTTCGTTCTTTACAATATGCAAAAAAGCACCATCAAGGCTCATGTATCATTCTCCTTCGCATATATAGTCGATTAACATAAAAATCTATAAGTTTTTTCGGTCTTTTTGACACCATACTACGTTAATTTTTGCTTAAATATCGATGGATATTCACACAAAAATTGCCTTGTCTGATGCCAAAAATCCTCGCAAACCATTATAGATTTTCAAGTTAAACGACTATACATCATACGTAATCACATAAATCGACACTATTTTCTGCTTTTGCAACTGACAGTTCTGGAAACGCTTTTTGTAGCTTTATAACCATGTCATCACAAAAAATGTTTTCTGTGTGGAAGTGACCAGCATCAACTAAAGTCAACCCCACATTATCAGCAAAAACCAGTCTGTCATTTCGCAAGTCGCCACAAACATACGCATCGCAACCTTTTTTGAAAGCCAGCTCAACATATTTGCCACCACCGCCCGAACATACGCCAATTTTTTTGACCAGCTTACCGCCATCGACATAACGAACGCTGGTGCAATCGAATGCCACTTTGCATTTTTGAGCGAGCTCTTTAGCTGAAATCGCTTTATCAAGAACAGTGATTTTACCGAATTCGGTATCGCCTTTTGTAGTCGCTCCGACAACATCATCACTTGGCGGAAATCCTAATTTAGTTAGCATTAAATCGGTGATTCCACCATCAGCTACGTCAAGATTAGTGTGTGCGGCAATCAGATTTATTCCGTTTTGAACCAAATCAAATACTGGCTCACCTTTGAATAGTTGCTCAATCCCCCTATACATCAGCGGGTGATGGGATATGATTAGTTCTGCTTTTTTGTCGGCAGCTTCAGCGACAACCTTATTAGTTGCATCAAGGCAGACTAATATCCGAAAAACTTTTGTCTGCAAATCACCAACAAGAAATCCACTATTATCCCCTCTAATTTGAGTGGCAAATGGTGCAATTTTTTCTAAGTAATCGTAGACGTGTTTTACTGTAATCATATCAATCCTCCATTATAGTCGTTCAACATAAAATATTACAAACGAACGCTCACGTTCGCTAACTGTTTTTTCGCTAATGATTTTAAATCCGAGTTCTCTTAAAGAACGTTCGAGGTGTTTTGCCCGAGTCATCGGTTGTAGAATTAATCTTAGGTTTGTTTTAGTAAATTCTGCTGGCATTTGTGTTAAAATTTCGGCGATTAGCTCTCCGCCCATTCCCGCTATGACTATGTCAACAAGCGTGTTTTCGGGTGGTGGCGGAACATCTAACAAGCCATTCGATTTCAGGAGCGTTACATCTACACCCTGATGCTCAATTTGTTTTTTTGCAAATTCGAGCGGATTCTCATTCAAATCACTGGCATAGATGTGTTTATGCTTACCGCTTCTTGCTAATTGGCAGGGGAGGTGGGCGTGGTCAGTCCCGATATCATAGACGTATGAGCCTTCACGCATCAATTCGGCGATTGCTGTAAGGCGATTGTCTAATTTTTTGTAACGCCTTTCCGGCATTGATAGCCGCTCATTAGATTCTATCAAGGATTCACCTCCATTTTTCTTAAAGCCTGTTCAGTATCTCCGAATAAGCGATTTTATGAAACGAATTTTTCGTCAGACAAGGCAAAATTTGCCCTATCAAGCAGGCAGACTTCAAGTTGCCTGCTCGTTGGCAGAGCCAACGACACTGCAACTCACGCTTGGCAAAGCCTGCTCACATGGGCTATAACAAGCGACGAAAACCTCTACAACAAAACTGAATGGTTCGCTTAAACAAGCTAAATTTTTTTACATCTTGTAAAGTGATTTCTTTGCATAACTCAAAAGTTTTATCAAAATCATTTGCTATAGACGCTACAGCTTCACCACCAACCATAAAAATCCCACATTCGTGATTTAGGTACAGTGAGCGATAGTCTAAATTCGCACTACCTACCATTGCAACTGAACTGTCGGCGATTATATTCTTAGCGTGAATAAACCCAGGGAGATATTCAAAAATGCGAACATGGTTTTCGAGTAACGTTTGATAATAAGATTCAGTCACGATTTTTACCAATTTTTTATCCGCAATAAACGGTACGACTATGCGTACATCTACTCCGCTTCTCGCACACGCTGCTAATACCGAAAGCATTCCGCTACCGCAAATGAGGTATGGCGTAAAAATATAGACTGATTCTTTTGCAGCCATAATTATATGAATTAACATATGCTCGGACGTGGCGATTTTATCATGTGAAACATCAAACACTGGAGCTGTAAGCGTGTGTAGGTTTATATATGATTGGAGTAATTCGGGTGATTTAGGCGGTTCCAGAATTTCGGATGAATGCAACGTAGCGGGAGCGATTTCAGGCGACAAATCACCAAGAAAATCCCACATAGTCTGGAATAATTGCGACAACTCGCTTGCACAATCACCATTGACTAAAACGGCAGTGTCTTTCCAATAACCGAACTTTTCTTCTAAATTCGCATACATATCTGATAAGTTTAGTCCGCCGCAAAAGGCGATTTGTTGGTCTATGATTACGATTTTTCGATGGTCTCTTCCGCTATTCCATCTGTATTTGCCACTTGAATCGCTCCGTTTAATTCTTTTAGGTAAAAGCCCCAAAAACCGCACTTCAATTCCGAGTTCTGCCATGCTTTTTCTGAATCCGCCAAGTCGCAACTTCAAGCTCCCCACAGCATCGCAAATAATGCGGACTTTTACCCCGCAATCGATTTTTTGTTTTAGAATTGCGAGAACATTCTCCCACAAAACCCCTTTTTCGATAATAAAGTATTCGAGGTCGATTTGTCTTCTCGCACGTTTTAATTCATAGAAAAGCCGTGCAAACTTTTCTTCCCCAGAAGCGAAGTATACACAGCTTTCGCTAACACTAAGTGCAGTGTCAAGCGTGTTTTCGAGGTAGGTTTGGGTTTTGCAAAAATAATCATTCATACAATTATTCTTTACAAAATCAAGCTAAATTATGCCCTTAGGCAACACCGCACAATTCCAGCGTGCGGTGTTGCCTTTATTCAACAGCCCCTACTGTCGTATTAGCCTTTAAATCGATAGAAGATGCTGCAATCCGAAACCCATCGCGTGCGGCGAGTATATCATCTTGAATGCTAGCAAAGATTTCTACGATTCCAGGGTCGAAATGTGTTCCAGAGTCTTCAATTATGATGCTTACTGCTTTTTCATGTGGCATAGGTTTTTTATAAGGGCGTTCAGACACAAGTGCGTCATACACGTCAACAAGAGCCATGATTCTTGCTAAAAGCGGGATTTCACATTCTTTTAATCCTTCAGGATAACCTTTGCCATTCCATTTTTCATGGTGATAAGCAGCAATGATTTCAGCATCACGTAAAAATTCTTCATCACCAGTTTTTTCAATCGTATGTTGAATGATTTCTTGTCCTTTTTTAGAATGGCTTTTCATAATCTCAAACTCTTCATCGGTGAGTTTACCTGGTTTATTCAAAATCGCATCTGGAATTGCGATTTTACCTAAATCATGCAATCTTGCCGAAGAAATGACTGACTTTAAATCCCAATCTTTCATAGCGTTAGCATAACCTTGGTGTTTCATCATCTCGTTAATCAAAAGTTCCATGTATTTTGATGTACGGTCGATATGCCCACCAGTGTTGCCGTCACGGTTCTCGACTAAGTCCGCCATTACGTGTACAAGACCGTGTTGAAGTTTGACGAGCTGTTCAGTACGTTGTTGAATCAATTCGTCGATATTCATGTGAGTTTTAATTCGAGTCAAAAGCACTGCTTCAGTGAATGGTTTTGTGATAAAATCCACCGCACCAAGCTGAATCCCTACAGCTTCACTCGCAACATCAGAACGCCCAGTCAAGAAAATTACAGGGATTTTGTTATATTTTTCGTCGCTCTTTAGCATACTCATAGCTTCAAATCCGCTGATTTCAGGCATTTCTATATCGAGGAGAATTAGATTAGGCGTAAACTTTTCAAGTGCTGAAAACATTTTTGGGGCGGACGAAAGTGCGATTACTCGATAATCTTTCGACAAGGTCTCTTCCGCCACTGTGAGGTTAGTTGCATTATCATCTACCAAGAAAATGATTTTTTTGGTACGTTTGTTAGGATGGCTCATTATTTTTCCTCCTCCATATACTCTATAACTCTTATTTTTTTTCTATTGTTTCACGAACTTTTTCTGCAACAGCTGCTGCATCGTCGAAATCGCTTTTCATTATATGGGCTTTGATGTCTTCTAATGCTTTTTCGATTTCAGGGGGTAGATTATGCTTTTTCAAACCATTGATTAAATCGAAAGTGCTTTTTCGCTGATAATACTCACACTCTTCTTGAAGTTCGGCAAAACGTTCTAAAAGTTCGTTTTGGCTTATATCTTTTTTGGGTTCTTCGGTTGAACTGTCAAATGTATAACTCTTTAATTCTCTAGTGTATTTGTCGAAAAGTTCTCTCACGGCTTCTAAGAACACAGGTGTCTTTGTGTGGATTACTTCTGAATTACATTCACGACCAGCAACTTCAAGGTTATACGCTTTTTTAGAAAGCAACGTTTCACCTATGTTGAATAATGAACTTTTCATTCCGTGGACATAAACAACATATTCTTGAAGGCTATCCTCATTCGCTTCAAATCGAGAATCTTGCAAGAGTTTTTTCAATGCCTCAACCGAACCCTTAGCGTCTTGCAAAAATGAATCGAGTAGTAATTTACGCATTTCGATTTGAGCAGGATTCAAACGTGATTGTGCGTTTTCAGATGATGGTACTTGTTGACCAGTGTCTGATTTAATCGCATGAGTGTCAATGTTTGAATTTATAGCTGAATCAGAAACGCCTACTCCGCGTATAAATTTGTTCAACACAATGTCAAGCCGACGCATATCGATTGGCTTAGAGATAAAATCATCAAACCCGTTTTGCAAAAATATGCTCGATTGTCCAGCAGTGACATTAGCAGTTAAAGCGATAATAGGCTTGTTGTAATTTAATTCACGAATGCGTTTAGTAGCTTCAATTCCGTCCATTTTAGGCATCATATGGTCCATGAAAATAATATCATAAATTTCACCATGGCGGATTTTGAAAATCGCTTCAGGACCACTAGTTGCGACATCTACAGTAATCCCGTACGGTTTAATCAATCCAGTCGCTACGTAGAGATTGCTTGTCACGTCATCAACTACAAGAATCTTCGCATCTGGTAAAGGTGTGCGTTTGATTTTGCCGGTATCTTTATTTGACATATCATTCACCTTAAATTGCATCAAATTTTTTGCTGATGCTTCTCCGATTAGTTTTTCATTAGCAATCTCTTGACATAGGCGGAGGGTAAAAGTAGTTCCTTTACCGATTTCGCTATCTACATCGATTTTTCCGCTCATCAAATTAGTTAGTTTCTGGACTACGGTTAGACCAAGCCCGTTTCCATCGATTGAATCTTTGTATCCTTTGTTGTAACGTGAATATTCATCGAACACCTTTCCGAGTTGTTCTTTAGTCATACCACAACCAGTATCAGTTACACATAATGTAAGAATCGTGCGTTTGTCTGATTTGCCCTGCGATTTATACGGCTCACACCGTGCTAAAAGCGTTATTTTGCCATTAGTGGTATATTTAAAAGCATTAGATAAAAGATTGTTTAAGATTTGTTTGATTCTAAGCTGGTCACCGATTAGATTTACAGGGAGTTCTGGGTCTACAATCAGTTCAAATTCAATTGGATTAGTAGAATTTTGGTGTGCTTGTTCAAGGTTGATTTGAACAATATCGCTAATCAAGCTTGCAACATTGTATTCTTCAGAGATAATGTTTAATTTACCAGATTCAATTTTCGATAAGTCAAGAATATCATCGATAATCCCAAGTAATAAGTTACACGAAATGTGAATTTTGTTCAAACCTTCCGCTATATTTTCGTCTAATCCTTCGTCGCTATCTTCTTTCATAAGCAATATGTTAGTTGTGCCAGCGATTGCGTTTAGAGGGGTTCTAATTTCATGGCTCATATTAGCTAAAAACGATGATTTTGACTGTGATTCCTTAGACAACATACAAGTCACTTCTCTATGTTCGGTTATATCGTGATAAATGCCTAAAACCCCAATCACTTCACCGTTTTTGAGAGTCAGCGGAATTCGAGTAATTTCAAAATAATGCTCTTTACCGTCATCTAACGTATGTTTTTCTTCTAACTTAATTGTAATGTTTTCTTCCATTACCTTTAGATTGATTTCGTTGAACTCATCATCCAAAGCCAAAAGTTCTTCGTTACTCATTGAATTATGAAGCTTCATATTTTTTCTGTCAGTTTTATAACGGTTTAAGAACGCTTGGTTATAGTGCATATATCTAAGTTCACGGTCTTTAGTATATATAATATCTGGGATTGTGTCAATAATCGAATGTAAAGCTACAGTTTGAAGTGAAAGGTCATGCGTCCGTATGTCTACAAGTTTTCTGAACTCGCATTTAGCATTACGGTTTTTGACAAAGAAAACTGTGGCAATCACAAGTGCCAAAAGAGTAACAACAAACGCACCTACAACTAATGGAATTTGCTCTTGCATTTGTCTTATACGGTAATTGTAGACTCTATGTCGCCAGTTTTCAATAATCGGTTCTATATCAATTAAGTACATAGCTTTATCAATGATTGAGTGTAACGTTTCGTTTTTAGGGCTTATACCAAAAGTTGACATAAAACCATTATCGAAAATAAGGTTTGCTTTGAAGTCAGAACGTTCTAAATAATTTGTTAGGTATAAAAGCGTAGAATGTCCCCTCACCGCTAAATCAATTTGACCAGATGAAAGTGCTTCTAAAACTTCATGTTGGTTATCAAAATACACTATGTTAGGGTGGTTTGGGAACATGGTGTTAAAAAATTCAGTGTGTGCACTTTGTCTAAGTGCACCTATTGTCTGGTGATAGACACGTTCTAGCGCAATTCGCTCCAAAGTAATGCTGGATAAAAGGGCGGTGTTCTCAACCATGATAGGGGTATCAGGCCACAAGAATCGCTCTTCGCGGTTTTCAGTGCGAATAAGCTCAGAAATCATATCAACTTCTCCTGATTCGAGCTTAGTTTTAAGTTCATAGAACGGTATGTTTCTGTAAGCAGTGTTTATAGAATCGTTTATGATTTCAAACTGAAGCCCAGTTAATTTTTCGATTTCTTTTAAGACATCAAAAGCGATTCCTTGCCATTCATCATAACGTGAATTCCAAAAGCTTATTGGATAATTATTATGTTCTGCCGCAAATCTAATCGGTATGTTTGAATCAACAAGTTCACGTTCCTCATCGGTGAACATTCGATTTAGCCTACAAACCAAATAATCAACTCTACCTTGGTCATAAAGTTCGTTTATATGTTCGATAATTCCAGCATCGAGTGCTTTTTGGAATATGTTTATAATAACCTCAAAATCTCTACCAGCTTCACGGTGAGCAGATAAAGAAACTGGTGTGTATAATAGCGGAAAAAAAGGTTCAGTCACAATATCAAATTCCGAAAAGAATGACCTTTGAATGCCAATTGAAATAAAAGCATCAGCCTCGCCGTTTCGCAAAATTTCGTACACCTCTTCATTTTCATTTACCCAAACTACTTCAAATTCGGTGAGAGAGTGTGTAAAAATATCTTCAACAAGTGCACTACCATAACGTAGAATATATCTCGGAGCTCCAGTAGCTTTAACTTCAGCAATTGTTGGCGAATCAGCTAATCGAAAGTATTTTAATGTGCGTTGCGTAATCGCTGTTGTCATAAAAAATTCTTCTTGGCGCATAGCCGTAGATGTAAGTTCACTCGTGAAGTGTACCGTACCAGTTTCAAACCCATCAAACAATTCTAACCAACTTAAATGCCTTGGGACAAAATTGATTTCAAATAATTCTGTCATCCATTCACTAAAAAGTGCAGTAAATCCACTCACACCGCCTGAACTGCATATAAAAGATTCTTCGGTAAATAAAGTACCGAGTATAAGTTCATCATGTTTTTCTCTTAATTCTGCAATAGCGACGATTTCTTCATCAGTGATTCCTGGTATGTCACGATAACTGTTGAAGACAAGAGTTTCATAAGAAGCATCCGCAGTTCTAAGGATTTCAATATCAAAACAACCCGAAAACCCCACAAGCGTTACCGCCAGCAGGGAAACCATAGTAATTATTGACAAAAAACGTTTCAAACGCTGTGGAATCGCTTCTATGCTTGATTTCATTCTGTCCCCCTTACGCACTACATTATATAGTATATCATATTTTGAGAACACTGTCAATCATTTTTTGTAAAAATTATTATCAAGAAAATTTATAATATTTATCAAAATTTTGTTTACAATAATATGTATAGCGGGTTAAATCCAAAAAAGGAGATTATCAATGAAACAAAATCATAAAAAACAATCGCAAAATCCTACAAGTAAAGCTAAAGAAATCGCCGAAACTATGGTACAAACCTCAAAAACAACCGACCCACTTGGTTCGTATACTGGAACATCGGTAGATACTCCAAACGAAAAACCTACTCAAGATGCCGATGATTTGTAAAAACACTAAATATAGGCGTGTTAAAAATTTCAACACGCCTATTTATGAGGCTATAATAGACCACCTCGGAAACTAACGCACGGCGACTTTTCGGCTAATTTTCCGCCTTACTGCGTTAATTTTTCGTTAAATATCCTCAGATATTCGCCTCAAAATTGCCTTGTATGACCAAAAATTAGCTTTCAAGTCCACTCGCAGTTAGTTTCCGAAGAGGTCTAATTAGAGTAAGATTTCTCTCGTACATCTTGTTTGGCTCGCCGTCGAGATACCCCACTCCAAACGAGCAAAGCCCGTTTTACGGGGGATACTCTTGTTTGGCTCGCCGTCGAGATACCTCACGCCAATCCGATGTCGACTGCGGGAGCAGCATCGGCACCACCAGGCATTGAAAACGTCGGCATAGGTATACCAAGTGCATCGCCACTTCCACCGTGAAATTCAGGGAGCGGAAAGTCAGACGCACTCACTGGAGAAGAAAATAACACAGCATTCTTTTTCGCCAACAATGCTCGAGTGATTGGGCAACTTGCCCCACCGCTACTGATGCCGCCTGAATTTGGAGCGAAAAGCCAACGTGATTCACGCCCTATGCGTTCATTTTTTCTACTACTAAGCTCATTAGTAAGTTCTCTGATTCTTCGATTGTGCATTCTTACACGTTCGTTATCACGCAGAATTTGTTGCTCACGTCGTCTGTTCTTTTCAACGGCACGCTCTCTTCTGATACGGTCTTCAGTGCCTAAATCAGAGAGTTTACGGTCGGCACGGCGTAAAACGCTTCTGATTCGTGAGAGATACGCCCTAGCACGTTCAGCACCCTCACCATTCCCTGCCGCCGCCACATTTAGCCCGAGTTGTGCCGAAGACGCTTCACCAATAATCCATCGAACATCAAACTGAGTTTGAGCAGACACCAATCTCGCCATCAAACGACCCGATACATCTTGAAGCTCAGTCTGTGCTTGTGTGGCAGGAGCTTCGCGTTCCATTCTTTCAAGAGTGTGCAGATGAAAGCTCACCCTATTTTGTATAGAGTTATATAACATTCCTTCTTCAGCTTCGGCGAGTATTCTTTCAGCTTCAATAACACTTGGGTGTTCTGAAATGAAATCTGGTGGGTTATCGAAATCGAATATGTCTGTCACGCTCGAAATTCTTTCACCGTTCAACCTATTATTATCGGAGGAGCGTACTCGGAATTCTGAGCGTGAATCTGAATCAGGGGTTAAACGTGTTTGAGATGAACGCAAACGAGATTCACGCTGAGGAGATGTATTATTTCCATAAATCGGAACATTCATAAGAGAAACCTACCTTTCTTGCACTATTTCATAACTGCTTGCATTATATATATCGGCAATTTTTACGAAAAGTTAAGTATTTTTTCAAAAAAATTATAATTTCTGCATAAAAAGACTTGACATAACACTATAACCTTGTTACAATTGTAGTATGAGTATACAAAATATTGAAATGAGGTTAGGTAATTGCCATGAAAGTAGTTCAAAAATTTATATCTATACTATTAACACTTGCATTGATTATAGGGCTTATCTCTGCCGTTGGAGTTGAAAACATAACGAATATAGACATAGATAGAACCAATATAAACACGACTATATCAGCGAAAGATTTTGTTCGCTCAATCGGTGCAGGGTGGAATCTTGGGAATGCTTTTGATGCGGTCGGTGATAGTGACCCTCGAACTGAGCCTGCTGATGGTTTTTCGTGGCTCGGTGGTGGGAACTATGCTAATACTTCTGTAGCAGAGCTTGAAACTGCGTGGGTGGGCATGAGTGCGATTGCAACCGATGAACTTATTCAAGAAGTGCATGATGCTGGATTCCGTGCAATTCGCATTCCAGTGACTTGGCATAAAGCAGTCTATGACCGTAATAACTGGCAAATACGTGCTGACTGGATGGCACGTATTAGAGAAGTAGTTGACATGGCATATAATCGTGGAATGCACGTACTTTTGAACACTCACCACGAGAATAGCTGGATTGGTGGATACAGATTAACAGCTAACCGCAGAGCTGAAGATGTAGCAAGGCTTACACGATTATGGGAACAAATTGCTCCAGCCTTCGCCGACTATAGCGAAAGGCTGATGTTTGCTGGGCTTAACGAACCACGTGGGGCTACTCGTGATGATGGTCAATGTCCATACGAATGGGCTGGCGGAACGCTCGAAATGCGACAAAGCCTCAATGTATTAAATCAGGCTTTTGTGAACACAGTCAGAGCGACTGGTGGCAATAATGCACATAGATTCCTCATAGTTCCTACTCATGGAGCAGGAGCGCAACCTGCCGCTTTTGAAGGTTTTGTGTTCCCGACAGATTCGGCGAACGATAGATTGATTTTAGCAGTTCACACCTACTCGCCTTTTGCATGGGCTCATAACGGCGAGGGTATGTACACAAATGATGCTGGTATTCGTGGCGACTTGACACGTGTTTATCGCTTTGCGGAGAGTTTAGGTGTACCAGTAATTTTAAGTGAATGGGGTTCAGTCGCTAACGGACAAAGCGGCAACCACGCTCAAAGAGTGCAGCACGCTTATGATTATGTGCGTATTGCAAGAGAACTCGGAATGGCGACTTTCTGGTGGGATAACAACGTTCATGGAGCTAATAACGGCATTTATAGCCACGTATTTGCGTTGTTTGACCGAACCACTCGTCAAAGAACGTTACCAGATATCATTGGTGCAATTATGGATGGTATGGTTCATACTTACACTGGTCTTCCATCCGAACCAGAGTTTATGCTAAGGCTATCAGGTGCGGCGGGTGAAGGTTGGTGGCCACAGTTCCATGGCGAATGGGTGCCAATCAACGGCGATGGAACTTTTACTGCAAGAGTCCATGCGGAAAATGTCACTGAAATAATCTATCTCGGAATTAATAACGGCGATGTTGAAATACCAACACGGTTTTCTAATGCGCGGATTTCTATTGATACAATTTTTATAAACAACCTTCCAATTTCACATAACTTCCCTGAAAGCGAACTCGTTTCTGATGATGAGGTAGACGCAGCTCCATGGGTAGGGCGTTGGAGAAGGCATCTGATTTCTGATATAGTTCATATCGGAGAATACCTCTTTGGTTTAATCGGAGGTCAACCTATGGGCAATATTGAGATTACATTTACTATTTCGGGAGTTTTGCCGTGCGCTGAATGTGGCGAGTCTGCCTGTGTTTGCGATGATTCGACACCTTGTGACGATTGTGGATACGCAAATTGTGTGTGTTATACGATTACAGTAATCGACGAAGAAGAACGTTTATGTACACATTGTGGTGCGACTAAGCTCTTTATAATCACAATGTTAGAGTTCCCTGCGAACCCAGCCTTGACTCAACGCCGTGAAGCTGCCAAACGCAATACTAACGGCGAATTACTCGAACCGTGCGTATATTCGTTTAATATAGTTGATTAAATTATTTAAATGCCATTGAGTAAGGAGGACAGAAATTAGTCATGAAACACGATTTACCTAAAACGATTAACAAAATAGCGTCTGTTCTTCTTTCTTCACAGATTACGGAAGCAAAGTCTTTCGAAGAATCTTTGTGGGAATGTTTGGGCTTTGTTGGAGAATGTGTCCATGCTGACAGGGTTTACGTTTGGCGAGCAGATTTAAAAGAATACACTATGTTCAGGACATATTCGTGGGAACTGTCTAAAAATGATTCATACGTTAGAACTTATGATAAGTTTGAGCTTAAACAAAATGTGTTTGGACAAGCACACAGAATTTTTCAGCATAACAAAGCGATTTGTGGCGAAATATCAGAACTCCCTGTTGAATGTCAAAACTTTTTTGGTAACCCCAATGTGAAACAAGTAAAATCTGGTGTTGCGATTCCGCTGTTTTTATCTGGAAATCTTTGGGGATTACTCACGATTGAGCATTTGAATAATTCACCTCAACCCACGTATGAGAGTGGCGAAATTGAAGCGTTGTCATCGGTAAGTTTGATGATGGCAAACGCAATTGAACATCAAGAAATTCACGAAAAACTCGCCCAAGAATGTGAAAAAGCACAGATTCAATCACACTGGTACAGCTCAATCTTAGATGCTATTCCTATGCCTATTTCTGTTACTGATAACCAAATGCGTTGGCAGTTTGTTAATGCAGCACTCGAAACGTCATTAGGTAAAACTCGTGATGAAGTTATAGGTTTACATTGTTCACATTGGGATAAAAGCATATGCAATACTGATAAATGTGTAATCAAATGTATTGAGCGTGGTGAGCGTACTAGTTATTTTACACAAAACAACTTTTCTTTTAAGATTGATGCTGATATCATCAAAGATATTCATGGCGAAAAAGCGGGATATATAGAAATTGTTCAAGATGTCACATTAGTCGAGAGTATGGCAAAACTTTCAGCCGAAATCGAAGCAGCAAATGTCGCTAAGAGTCGTTTCTTGGCTTCTATGAGCCACGAAATCAGAACGCCTTTGAACGCAATTCTCGGAATAGCACAAGTTCAAAGAAATAACTCCACTAATACAACAGATGCCGAAGAGGCTTTTGCACAAATCTGTGATGCTGGAGAGATGTTGTTAGCTCTTGTAAACGGGATTCTTGATTTATCAAAAATTGAGTCTGGCAAGCTGGAACTCCATCAAGATGTGTATTCGACTGTGGCGTTAATTAACGATACAGCTCACTTTAATTATGTACAGTATGAACTAAAACCGCTTGAGTTTAAAATAGATTTTTCAAAAGATGTTCCTATAGAACTGTATGGCGATGAGTATAGAATCAAACAAATCATAAACAATCTTCTTTCAAATGCTTTTAAGTATACCGAAGAAGGTTCAGTAGAACTGTTGGTGAGGGTAGAATTTCCTTATGGATTAAGAATAAGTTCTGACGCTTTTTTGGTTATATTGGTTCGCGATACCGGGCAGGGAATGACTGAAAGCCAAGCACGTGAGTGTTTTGACGGGTTCACACGCTTTAATGCCGAACTCAATCGTGGAAAAGAAGGTACTGGTCTCGGAATGGGGATTACTAAAAGTTTAGTCGAGGTAATGGGTGGCGAAATCACCGTTGATAGCAAATATGGTGTGGGTTCATGCTTTACGGTGCGGATTCCGCAAAAAATCAGCATAACCGACTTATGCGGCAAAGAGATTTCAGATAAATTTAAGCACTTGAATTTTAAGACAAAACGTCGTGACTATGAAACCGAAATCAAACAAGATTATATGCCTTACGGTCGGATTTTGGTAGTTGATGATATTCAAATGAACCTACAAGTCGCTAAAGGTTTTATGCTACCGTATGGAGTGCAGATTGATGTAGCTTCAAGCGGCGAAGAAGCAATCCACAAAGTAAAAAAACTAAGCAAAATCAGTGAGGCTTATGACATAATTTTTATGGACCATATGATGCCGTTTATGGATGGAATTGAGGCGACTAAAATTTTGCGAAATTCTGGATATAAAGAACCAATTGTCGCATTAACCGCAAATGTAATCATGGGACAAAAAGACCTATTCTTGCAAAACGGATTTGATGGATATGTTGCAAAACCGATTGATTCACGCGAACTTGACGCATTATTCATCAAATTTATTCGTGACAAACAGCCCGCTGATGTTTTGGAGAAATCAAAAAAAGATAAAGAAAACTCCCCAAATCATAAACGTGGTACTTTTCCGATTCTTGATATGGACGAAATCAAAAAATATTTTGTTGAAGACGCTAAAAACGCAATCGCCGTATTTGGTGAATTTATTGTATGTGCAAATCCGAGTAATTCGGAAAATCCGCCTGAAATCACAGATGCTCAGTTTAAGAATTACACTGTATCAGCTCATGGAATGAAAAGTGCGTTGCTTAATGTAGGCGAAGTCGAACTTTCCAAAAAAGCAGCACGATTAGAGAAAGCTGGCGAGTTCCATAGACTTGAAACAATTATAAAAGGAACGCCTCTGCTGATGGGCGAACTCGAACGTTTAATCGACAGTTTTGCTACTAAAAAATCAAAACCATCTAAACCTGAAGAAGTGGAAAAAGAGAATCAGCAAATAAAAGTGCTTTCTGGAAATTATGACTCAAAAGAAATGTTACGTGCGAATTTAACTGAAATCGCAACCGCTTGTGATAATTTCAATAGTAGTGATGCACTAAACGCATTGGCGAATGCTAAACGCTTAGAGCTTCCAGACAGCATTCAAGAAAAACTCGACAAAATTGATGCAAAGCTACTTGAAAGTGATTTCGAGATTGCGGCTAATGTTGCACGAAAATTGCAGGATATTCTAAATTAAGTAGCAAATAAACAAAAAAATTCTAAACATTTCTTATTCTGCAAAATTTTTTTCAGAAAAGTTCACAAAAAAGTATTGACATAGCATTATAAGTTTGTTATAATTGACTACAAAGGCATAGTTGTATAAATTCTTGCTGTGCCTGTTTTATAGTCGTAACCTACTATAAAAGTATCAACACCTGGTAGTTTTTAAGTTGTACGACTACAATTCTATATTTAATTTTTTATAATGAGAGAGGAGTTTACTTAAATGAAAACTACACGAACACGTAAGGCACTCGCCTTGCTACTCACAGTCACTATGGTACTTAGCATGGTGATGCCTACAACGTTTGCTAACCTCACTGGAAACAGTGCGGTTGATGGACGTGTGACATGGCGGGTTGCAGGATTCACAAGCGATATGGACAATAACGTTGAAAGAATCCATGTACCCCCAGTTACTGCAAATGGGCGCTATTCTATTTTACGCCTTTCAGACCTTGATTTAACAACAGAAGACCTAGCAACGCTCAGACAATTAGGGGACATAGGTATATTAACGATTAATGCACACAACCCTGCCGTAGGTGTTGCAACAAGCGGTAGACGTTTTCACGCATGGACTGATTTGTCTATGATTGTTGATGATGGTTCTAACGGTACTAATGGTTCTAACGGTACTAATGGTTCTAACGGTTCTAACGGTGATGCTGATGACGGTCTCTTATGGGGAAATCACGCTAACGTGACAATCAATAACGTTCCACGTGATGCAATCGAAATCGACATTCGTGCGAACGTAGAACCGCCAGCTACCACTGATGATGGTACTAATGGTAACGGTACTGATGGTACTGATGTTACTGATAATGGTAACGGTACTGATGTTACCGATAATGGTAACGGTACTGATGTTACTGATAATGGTAACGGTACTGATGTTACTGATAATGGTAACGGTACTGATGTTACTGATAATGGTAACGGTACTACAGCACCTCCACGTCCAATCGAGGATTTTGCTTTTGTTACGCAAGAAAACATTTCTGCTGGATTAGTAGTCCTTAATTCTGGTTCGGCAATTCAAAACGGTGACGGTAGTGCGAGAATTGAACTTCCGATTGAATTGCTTTGGAATGAAGCTACAGAAACTTTTGCAACTGAAATCTTTTTATCTTCAACCACTAATAATGCAGCGACTTCAACCCGCGGAAACCAAAGAGGCGATGACTTTAGTTTTTGGGGAGATATTACACTGCAAGTCGCACCTTGTGAATGTGGTGAAAACACGTGTATATCTTGTGCTACACACGTGTTCCCGTTCCCTCTTGATGTAACCCCTGGTATGATTTGGGAAGGTGGATATATGCAGGGCTGGCAGGCGGAAGGCGGTTCTGCTTCTAACCAATTCACTAACCCTATATTCCCTCCGACTGGTGCTAGAATAACTCGTGGAGATGGTAATGCCCGTTTCATGACTTGGGAATTTACCGAAGACCCAGGTCCATGGGGTGTACGCTTCCAAGATAACAGCTGGCGCGTCCGTGAGTTAAACTATCAAGACATTCGTCGTTGTGTAGATGCTTGTTTTGATGCTGAAGCAACTGGCGATGATGCTCATGTTTGCGTAAACGAACTATGCGAGGGCAGAACAGTCCTTGAACCAGCACGTCCGGGGCTCGACCCGATTATTCGTTATGTAGTTGACTTTGACACCGCTTTCCCTCCAACTGCTACTCACCCTGGATACACTTCAAGAACACTTCATGGTCTATTCCAAATCGTGTTTGCTCCTGAAGCGATGGATTTTGATGATTGGCTCTCACTTGCAAGTGCGGCATACTTTATCAACCACTATCCAAACGATTTACCACTTAACTATGAAGCACTTGTAGACGAAATGGCTACTTTTGAAGCAGGCGTTGATGGTGCTTACCTCAGATTTGATGTAACTGGTTTGGAAGACCTTAAACTCTACTATGCTTACACCGCTTCTGGTGTTGACACGGTAAGGCTTCAGTATAGTGCTGATGGTGGCGATACTTGGAAAAATATCCACCATGCGTTCAGCTTGATTAACACTGGAGCGTTCCCTACTGGTGTAAGAATGGAAGTTCTGCCAGTGGAAGCATATGACACTGACGACCTAAGAGTTCGCTGGATTCCTCACGGACTTTGGGGTGAAACAAACTGGTCTGATGCAGATTTTGACCTGACTGACATTACTCTCGTAAGCGGGCTTCAAATTTCTGACGTTCGTAGAACAACTTCTCCAATTCTCGGAATTGGACAATTCCCAGTTCGTAGCGAAACTGTAAACCTTCGTGGAACATTCTCGGTTATGTCACCAGAAATCATGATTTTAGATGGTGCTGATGCTAGCGGGCTTGACTTGCTTTCATGGACTTCGGCTGACCCTATTCGTGCAAGAGTTGTAAATACTCCTACGGGTGCAAACGTCCGTGGTATGCGTGGCGGTAATAATATCGTGATTACCGTTGCAAGTGTAGCAGACCCTTCTATTTTCACAGACTTTAGAATAAATGTTGACGGCGCTGCAGTCACACAAGACCCTAATGCACAATTTGTAATCACAAGCCCTTATTCAGAAGTGGACTGGGATACTGTTGGGCGCTATAAAGCAGCACACCACATCCACACTACCACTTCTGACGGTAGAAGCTCTGTCGCACGTACAGCTGAGAGATTGTACGAACTTGGCTTCCATATTGCGTCAATCACAGACCATAGTGTTACAAATGTATTCCCTAACCGTACTTTATCTGGAATTAGTAGTCATTACTCTGACACCAATGACCCTGATGCGTACGCACGCGTTCCTTTAACGAGCGACCGCTTGGCTCAAATGCGCGAAGGTGTAGGGCGTAACGGTGCTGGTTTGATGTTTATTCCTGGCTCTAACGAGCATTCAAGCGTTATATTTAATGACATAAGTCAAAGACCGACTGGACATCACATTAACACCTATTTCTCGTTCCTTCCATCTGGTAATACTGGTGGCAACAATGCTAACACGATGGTTGGCTTGATTAACGCAGTGAACGCTGAAAGAAGAGGCGGAATCTTCCGCATTAACCACATTGGGCGTTACACTGGCTCTCAGTGGGAAGCTCCGTGGGAATTGGCATCAAGCATTGCAAATAGTGCTTCTAACTTTATGCCTTACGCAAACCTCTTTTTACAATCACACACAGTAAACGGCATTGAAATTATCAACAAGTTTGACACTGAAACTCAAGCTGACAGAATTTTGTGGGACAACATCCTTTCTAACACCATGCCTTACGGTATTCCTTCATGGGGTTACTCTGACGATGACTCTCACTCAGACTATGCGCTCGGGTTCTCTTACAACCTAATGTTAATGCCAGAACTTAACATGGGTGAACTCAGAAATGCTATGGATGTTGGTGCATTCTTTGCGTTCTCACGTGTTGACCGTCAGTACAATGTATATGCTGAAGGTCTAAGAAGTTGGGATTGGCCTGGTCCTACTGACTTTGATACCGAAGGCATTCATGCAACTGGCGACACAATCAACAGATATCACCGTAGCCGTCATGCACTAAACCTACCAAAACCAGTAGTTAATAGTATTGACGTTGACGAAGATGCAAATACAATCACAATTGACGCAACAATCCACCGTAGAGGTGATGCACAACCGACTGTAATAGATGATTGTGACGAATTCTTCATCAACTGGTACGCAGATGGAAACGTAATTCACACTGGTAGAACTCTCGATTTAGTACAACATCAACGCTTTGTCTACAGCTACGTTCGTGCATCAATCGTAGCGGCTGGTCCTCTAAGACACGGCGGTAATCCAGACAACTTCATTTTAGATGAACATGACGGACCAAGACACAGAGGTTATGGCGTACTTTACACCCAACCTTTTGAAATTCAAAGAGTTGGCGAAGCTATGAGCGAAAACGTTCGTGCAAGAGTAGCTCATGGACATGATACTACTGTACGTCCTCGCCCAATTCCAAACCTAACTGCAATTGATGCAAATGTTCGTTTATCAGTTGTCCACGATGGCGGAATACCTGAAGCTATGGTAAATTCTAACGGCGAAATATTTGCGGCAGGTATTGAAGCACTAGTTCTTCCACAAGCAATCGCAATTACGACTGATATGTGCGGTTCTGCAAGAGGCGGACAACGTTTTGCGTCAATCAGCTGGGATTTATCTACACTCGATAACTTTGATGTTATTGATTCTACAACTTATGAAATGACTGTTACTGGACAAATCATGCTTCCAACTGGAATCAAAGCGGTTACTAACAACGGTGGCAATAATTTTGACCCATTTGATTTGGAACTTGAAGCAATAATCAGATTCGTTTCTCCATGTAACGTAAATGGAGATGAGCCATGTAACTTCGTAGAACTCGACAATCCAACCCCTCCAACTTGTACAACAAGTGGTGCTACTCATAAATGTGAGGGTTGCGGAATGACAACTGGCGAACCTGCAACAGGCTGTAACTTTGGTGAGTGGGAAACTTATCGTGAACCTACAACCACTGAAACTGGTCTTGCAAGAAGAACGTGCGAACATTGTGGCGAGTTTGATTGGGATATAATTCCACGTCTGCCAATCACTGCCCCTGAGTTAGACCCGTTTGCGGTTGAACTTATGTTGCGCTCGGTAAATGACTGGGATTCGGATAGAACTTTACGCTCTGAGCGACTCAGAATCACTGAAGAAGGTGAATTTGAAATCAGTTTTGATTTACCAGTCGAAGACGAGCATCGTCGTCTAACAAATATCGCAATACGCTCAGCTGGTGCTAGTTTCTTGCAAAACCATGAAGCTGGAACTTCAATCGCTCCAGACTCTGCATTAAACGGAGTACTTGTCAATATCGATAACGTTACAATTAACGATATTGAAGTTAGCGGAATTCGTATGTCGGCTGGCGAAATTGAAGGTGGCGGAATCGGTTTAGTTTCTCAACTTACAAATGGTGCGGCTAATATAACAGTTCCTCGAATGACCGTTAGTTTATGGAACGCCTTTTGGGCAGCTGACCAACGTATTCAAGTAACCGAAGGCTTGAATTTGACCGATGAAGTCGGTACCAATCAACCTGGAATCAGCCTTGCTAATGATAGTGTAATTACTAACGTAACTATTACTTTCACAATTAATGGAATTAACGATACTGGCACTGCTGATGACTGTGCTTTAGGTCAATGTGTCTGGAGTGTATGGAGTGTTGTTAATAACAGAGGGCGCAGTACTTGCACAATCGCAGGTTGCACTAGAGTTCGTCTTTGTACAGTGTACATCTCGTGTGGATTTGCTAGCTGTAACACTTGTGACGGTGCAGCAGAACTCTGTGATTGTAACCTAATCTGCTGTGATGATTGTGAAGATGGAACGTACAACTGTGGCGAAGATGATTGTGATGTATGTCCAGACTTCTGTGACCCTGACAATGTTGACGCTTGTACTCCTGGTGATGTAGCGACTTGTGAAACTTCACAAATCTGTACTGTATGTTACAGAGTGCTTGTTTCAGCAATTGGACATGAATTTGGCAACTGGACACCATGGACACCTGCTCGTTCGCAAAATAACTGCGGTCAGGCAATCGAACAAATCAGAACTGGTACTTGTACGAGAGCTGGATGTAACGCAATAACAGCTGCTGGTGCCGAAGGGACTACAAGAATGCTCCCAGCTGGTGACTGTCACATCGCAGGCTGTTCACGTTGTCGTTCCTCAGATCCAACGTGTGTGCACAACTTCCCGACAACTGTTAATACTCGTAACACAAGAGCAAATTGTGGAGCTACTACTCGTGTAGTGACTTGTACACGCTCGAATTGCAACGTAACTCATACCATAAGTGTTCCAAGAAACTTAAGAGCTTGTTTGGACGCTGCTTGTACAAGAGAGACATGCGTAACGTGCGATTGCAAAAACTGTGAAGATTGTGGATTCCTCGGTGGACAATACGGTTTTGGTCGTGTTACTGGCGGTGAAGAAATCTCAATCGCAGACGCACTTGCAGTACTCCGGCATCTCGTAGGTTTACCGAACCCAATCGATGATAATGAAAACTCACGTGCTGCCGCCGCAATCACCTCTCCGGGTGGTGAAATTACCATCGCCGATGCACTCGCAATTCTAAGATACCTTGTAGGGCTTCCTTCCCCAATTTCTGACGAATAAGGAACGACACACCGTGAGCCTGTTCGGTATCTGAAAAAACAAATCAAAACCCGCCTATCTGTTTTACAGATAGGCGGGTTTTATTGAAAGTTCGTATATAATAGACCCTCCACGAAAACCCTGCATGAGTGGAGGTCTAATATAAAAACTACCAAATATTTAATATCTGTTTTTCAACATACTGCAAAGGTTTATTGGGTATCACCCGACTCATTCACTGTCAACTGCCCTTCTGAAACTAACTCGGGTGTGATTATAATTTGGTCATATTCGCTAAGTCCTGCTAAAATTTGTGCCCCTTCTGGTAGTTCTGCCCCAGTCAAAATATCTCGCCTTATTACTGTGTGTCCTGCTTGAACGAACACAAATTCGCCAATATCGTCTTGCATAATCGCCGAATACGGAATTATAAAAATGTTCTCAGTATCACCGGTTTGAATGTTTGCACGTGCGGAATTTCCTGAACGCAAAGTCGCACGTTCATCATCAGGATTATCAATCCTTAGCGTTACTTCGATTACTGTTTCGTAATTAAAAGTACCTTGTCGTGTGAATGCAACATCTCCTATATTATAAACTGAAGCGGTATAAATACCATCATCAAAAGCAGCCCCGCTCAAAGTTGCGGATTGTCCGATTTTTACTCGGCGTATATCTCTTTCACCAATAAACACAGTGACATACCAATTTTCATCTAATTCTGATTGCATTACCACTCCGCTCCCCGATACGATTTGATGGTACTCGGCGGGTTCGAGAGAAACTGTTTCTACAGACGGCAGAAAACTCTCAACCGTTTCGGGTATGTTGAATACAGCTAACCAGCCTGCCACTAAAATCACTGCGATAATCGCTATTTTGAAAATTATACTTTTCATTCTTATGACCATCCCTTTCTACACAAACGTGCTATGAAGATTTTCACTCGCATCTTGCGATGTTTAGTCCAAATTCGATGCCTGAACCGACGACGCTGAACTTTTTTCAAAAGACCTCCACGGAAATTCCGCTCGTTCAGAGTTTCCGTGGAGGTCTAAACTTTGTTTACACCTCCGTTTTTTATGTTGTCTTATCGCTTCACACTGAAAGTCTTGACAATAGTTTTATCGCGGTTTAATAGTAGTATGGTCATTTTTTTGGCAAATATTATGGGTATAAATTAAAAATTTTTGCTCAAACTAAAATTAAATATAAGCAGGAGTGTGGAATCTAACATGAACATGATTATCTGTAATGAAAAATGTCATCATCAGAAAGAGGGGTATTGTGCCCTTACCAGTAACGCACAAATCACAAATGCACTTGCCTCTCCTTGTTGTTATTTTGAACCTAAATTGAACAGTATAACAAGACTCAACCAAAACAGAACCGGAGGAAGCTTTAATGATATCAATTCGTTCTCTAAATAAAATCTACCTGATGGGTGAAAATGTAGTAAAAGCGTTAGATGATGTGAGCGTCACAATCGCTCAGGGCGAATTTGCCGCAATTCTTGGCACATCAGGTTCGGGAAAATCTACACTTATGAACATAATCGGATGCCTTGACACTCGTTATAATTCTGGAGAATATGAACTTTGTGGGCAGAACGTATCAAAATTATCGGGACGTGCGCTTAGCCTTATTCGTAACAACAAAATCGGATTTATATTCCAAGGTTTTAATTTAGTGCCTACTTTAACTGCACGTGAAAATGTTGAACTCCCTCTAATATATAGAAAAACGCCGACACGAAAGCGTCAGCGTTTAATTGATGATGCGTTAGAAATTGTAGGATTAACTAGCCGTTCATTACACAAACCGTCAGAGCTGTCTGGCGGTCAACAACAAAGAGTAGCAATAGCCCGTGCAATCGCTTCTACACCAGATATAATCTTAGCAGACGAACCCTGCGGAAATTTAGATAGCAAGGCTGGTCAAAAAGTGATGAACACACTTTCTATGCTTAACTCTGAGGGTAAAACGATTGTTTTAATCACTCACGACGAAAAAGCGACAAGTGCTGCTAATAAAATCATACGATTATCTGATGGTCGTGTGGTTAGTTAGGTTCTAACCCCCGTTTCAGAATTAAATCTGAAATGGGGGTTAGAATTATGAAGCAAAACAAGAGTGAGTCTCGCAGAGGCGGCTCTGCCACCTCGCCGGGATTAGCTTGAAGGCTTGATTCGCCGTCGAGATACCCCACTCCAAACGGGCAAAGCCCGTTTTGCGGGGGATACTCTTGTTTGGCAAGACGAGAGTTGCGGTGTCAGTGGCTCTGCCACTG
>JGI24703J35330_11748691_pt1 | contig 25488 bp, 20 predicted proteins | sample TergutNt197P1_FD_35330 | JGI IMG/M metagenome (IMG submission 35330)
TTGACCAAACGTTACCCCAAAGAACAGGACTTTACCCACAATATCATTCAGGAGAAATCAACGCATTACACCTTTCCTATTTCAGAAGAAAATGGGAAGAAGAGCGTCAATTTTGCACCTGCAACCTTAGAAAAAGCTTCGGTTTTCATTTAGTAGCAATGGGGGCTGATCCTATTCCCACAGTAGCGGACGCCACAACTTATCGTATGAAAATCATCAAATATCAAGAATTTATTCAATTTAGCATTAATGATTTGGTCGTTCTTGAGTGGCAAGACCCAGGCACAGATTATGGACCTATCCTTGGGAGCGGAAAAATAGGCTTTAGACAGATGGCTCCTATGAAGGCAAGCTATCGCAATTTAACTGTTCATAGGGCAGTATTGGAGCGTGAAGAAAAATGAAATTAACATGGTTAAACGGATCCCCGAAACAACCAACTGGTGTAAATTGGGGAGCACCTTGGGCAAAAGGAGAACTCCAGAAAGAAGATTTACTTAACTTAGCAGATACACCTGTCCAAACTTGGCCAATGGCTTTTTGGCCAGATGGAAGCATCAAATGGACAGGTCATGCGGCTGTCTTTAATGCTGGTGCAGCGCCAACATACACACTTGAAAAAGGCGAACCATCGCTTATCAGTCAAAAACTATCCCTCAAAGAAACAAACGATTATATTAAAATCGATACTGGCGCCTTACAATGTCAAATCAACAAAAAAGGCACTTACCTGATCGACCACCTCAACATAAACGCTCAGACTATCGGCGCAAAAGGTCATCTTTTATTAGTAAAAGAAGAATGCACGCAAAAACAAGATAGTATTACACGTGTTGAAACAACCGTTCAAGCTGAAATTACACGTGTTGAAGTTGAAAGAACAGGAGATATTGGGGCTGTTGTCAAAATTGAAGGTACACATTCACAACAATTTCCTTTTACCATAAGACTCTATTTTTATGCTGGTGTTTCCCAAATAAAAATGGTCCATACTTTCTTTTATGATGGCGATGCTAGCAAGGAATTTATCAAAGGAATCGGCATTAAATTTCATGTCAGTGCTACTGGTGAACTTTGGAATAGACAAGCCAGAATCGCGACTGAAACGGGAATCTATAACGAAAGCTCTAAACTTTTTCTATCCAGACGTCACCGCAAACCAGGCGCATTCAAAAAACAAATCGCAGGTTGTATGGTTGCTCGTGATGAGGTTGAAGACTTAGAAGTTGGAGAAGGGAAAAAAGTTGAAAGTTGGAACGATGATGTTACTGTATTGGGGAATGCAGAAGGGAATGCGGTTTGGAATGATTATAAATTTATTCAACAATCTGCTAACTCATATAAATTCTCTAAACGTACTGCTCCATTTTGCTCATGGGTTGATGGCTTCACGGGCGAAAAAGGTCGCGGTATGATTTATGCAGGAGGCGAAAAAGGCGGGATGGCAATCGGGCTAAAAGACTTCTGGCAAAAATATCCAACCGCTTTTGAAATTAACAATTTAGGGAGTGACGATCCAACCTTAACCCTCTGGATTTGGTCACCGGATGCTAATGCAATGGACATGCGACACTATTCAGAGACAACTCATGTCAAAAGTGCTTATGAAGGCTTTGATGAAATGCGGGCAACGCCTGTAGGAATTGCCAATACAAGTGAAATTTTCATTAATATCTACAACCAATCACCAACCAATGAAGAACTAGAAAATTTCACCCAAATAATCCAAGAGCCACCGCTTCTTATTTGTGATCCTGCTAGATATCACGAAACAAAAGCATTAGGTGTATGGAGCTTGCCAGATAAAAGCACCCCAACTAAAGCTTTCCTTCAAGAGCAATTAGATGCTTGTCTTGACTTTTATCAACAAGAAATCAAACAAAGAAATTGGTATGGCTATTGGAACTATGGTGATTTTATGCACACCTATGATCCTGTTAGAAATCAGTGGTATTATGATATGGGTGGTTATGCGTGGCATAACACAGAGCTAGTTCCGAATATCTGGCTCTGGTATTCCTTCCTTAGGACTGGGCGAGCTGATGTTTTTAAAATGGCAGAAGCTATGACTCGTCACACTAGCGAAGTAGATCGTTATCACTTCGGTGAATATGCAGGCCTTGGATCAAGACACAACGTTAGTCATTGGGGGTGTGGTTGTAAGGAAGCTCGTATCGCTATGGCGGGTCTTCACAAATATTATTATTTCCTAACAGCTGATGATCGAACACGCGAACTTTTAGAAGCAGTAAATGATGCGGATTTAGCGATGGATCGACTTGACCCTATGCGTGAATTCTATTCTGATGATCAACATAAAACTCACGCAAGAGTAGGGCCAGATTGGTCAGCATTCTGTTCAAATTGGGTATCAGCTTGGGAACGAAGCGAAGATACTACCTACAAAGATAAAATTCTAGCAGGTTTGAAAAGTATCAAAGAAACGCCTTTTGGCTTATTATCAGGACCGACTTATGGATATGACACAAAAACGTCGCAACTTCTTTATATGGGAAGTGGAAACGCTGGTGGATATCATATGGTTATCGCCTTTGGTGCGCCACAAGTTTGGATGGAAATGGCGGAATTGATTGAAGATGAGCAGTTTAAAGATATGATGGCAGAATTTGGGCGTGTCTACTTATTTTCAGATGAAGAAAAACGTGCCTATTCTGATGGACAGTTTAATAATGGACATTTCAGTTGGCCGATGTTTGCTGCTAGCATGAGTGCTTATGCAGCGCTTAGAAATAATGATCAAGTCTTAGCTCAAAAAACATGGGATTTGCTTTTGAATTCTGAGTTTAGTGGAATGAAATTACCTTTAACACCTACGACAGTTACCGATTGGCAAAAGCTTCAAGAAGTTGAATGGATCACCACTAATGTAATTTCTCAATGGTGTTTAAATGTCATTGTAGTGCTTGAATTGATTGGCGACCAAATTGATTAAAATTTGAAGCATGAAAAAAAGCAGCTCTAGTTTTTGTGAGTTGCTTTTTCTTCACGTTCTAGATACTCCTCATTCCTTCTAAACATCTGATAACAAATCGCCATCCAACCATAACAAAAAACAGCAATACCGAAAAATAAAGCTAATCCTGGGATCATAAATGCGATTGAGAAGACAACCCACGTCCAAAGTCCAAGAATAATCGTATATAGAGGTCGCAGGATCAAAAAAGAGAAGCTCTGACTGAAGGCTTTTTTTAGCGTTACATCATAATGAACATTAAGTGGGAAAACATATAAGGTAACACCGATTAAAATCAATCCTGTAAAGGTGGTTAACCCTGACAAAATAGCAAAGACAGTTTCTTCTTGGGTGGTGAAGTTGCGGTGGTTAATAAATATTATTAATGCAAATACCATTATCATCAAGCCTATTTTATTTGCTTGTTTAAAATTGAGCATATATGCTTTTTTGAAAGCTGAAAAGGCAAACTTTTCTCTTTCCATAATTTGATCTCGCAAAACAGAAAGTACGGCTGTTGTACTTGGAGCCCATCCGAAAATGATCCCTCCTAACAACGTCCCAATCACCCAGCAAAAACTAAGAGTGAAAAATGAAAAAATGAGATCTGCTAAATTATAAAGTCTTTCGGTTGTTGTTAAACGCATCTAAAACACCTCCTAATATGTTTGTCTATTTTATCATAATCTTAACCATTATTTCAAGTGTATATTTAAAATTCGCAACGGAAAAATACTTTGACAAAATAAGTCGTTTTTTTCTCAAATGAGGACATTACAAAATAATGTTTTTTCAAGTATAATAAGACTGTACCCTTCGTTGGAAGCGTTGAACAAAAAACTTCCGACTTAAATCTAAAAGAGGTGAAAGAAGCATGAAAAAATGGAAAAAAATACTCGCATTATCATTTGGTATTGCGGCACTGGGGCTACTACTAACAGCATGTGGTGGTGAGGGTGGAACAACTGCTGATACTCCGACTGAGGCAACTGCAGGTGGAAATGAGCCGGCTGCTACGCAAGCACCTAGCGATACGCTAACTGACAGTGCGCCGATTAGAATCATGGCTCCTGTTCTAGCAGAAGTGGCGCCAGAAGACGATAGTGTTCTACAACAACGCATTGAAGAATTAACGGGATTCGAGATGGATATTACATGGATTCCAAATAGTGCATATGGAGATAGATTGTCACTTGTACTAGCAGGAGACGATGTACCAGAAGTATTAATTGTACCGGGAGTTCCAAATAACGACCCAGTTATTGTATCAGGTGTATCTCATGGTGCATTCTGGAATTTAGATCCATACATTGATCAATTCAATTATCTTTCAATGATGAATCCTGGGATTAGAATGAACGCATCATTTAACGGTGATACGTATGGAATTTATCGATCACGTGATTTAATTCGTGCATCAATTAACATTCGTCGTGACTGGTTGGATGAATTAGGTTTGGATTTACCAACGACTTTAGAGGAATTCACTGATATGTGTTTTGCTTTTAGAGATGAAATTGAAGGCGATACTTATTGTTTAACAATCCCACAATGGGGTGGTAAAAACAACCATGGACCTTTAGATATCATCGCTGTAATGTTTGGTGCTCCTAACAGAACTGCAATTGTTGATGGTGAAGTTGTCTTTGATTTTATGACAGAAGAATACATCGAAGCTATGGAATGGGTGCGAATGTTAGTTGAAGAAGGCCTAATTAACAGTGATTTCGTTACTATGCCGACTGATGATTGGAATAATGACTTTATGAATGATCGTGCGGGTGCTATCATGGATATGCAATCGCGTGGAATGAGTTTATCAAACTTAATGAGAGACCGTCATGAAGCTGAGGATGGAAGTGCATGGGTAGCGATGATTGGTAACTTTGCAACACCGAATGCAGATGCAATTTTACCAACAACAGGATTTAATGGTGGAATCATGATCCCAACAGCTTCTGTTCAAACTGAAGAGCGTTTACTAGAAGTCTTAACATTCTTGAACTACCTTAACTCTGAAGAAATTCACACTATTATGAACCTTGGAGTAGAGGATGTTCATTGGTATTGGAATGAAGATGGCGTGTTTGAGAGAATTGTTAACCCTGATGAGGCAGTTGACCGTCAAGATATAGCAACTATCGCATCCTTTGCTCAAATTGGCATGGGTGTATCAGGATTTGTATTACCAGCACCGTTTAACGAAGAAACAGGTACGCCTTTAGAACTTGAAAGAGTTGCGATTAGAGATGGAGAAAGATACCACAATATTGCTGTTTTTAATCCAACACAAGCATTCGTTTCAGAAACTGCAACATTACGTGGTGCTATCTTAGATGATATCATGCTAGATGCGCGCATTCAGTTCGTTGCTGGACAAATCGATCGTGCGGGATTTGAAGCAGAAGTGCAACGTTGGTTAGATTCTGGTGGCTATACTGTTATCCAAGAATTAACTGAATTATATCACGCAGCACAATAATTTAATAGTAAATTAAGAAGCGTTAGGAAGTTGACTTTAAGTGTTGTCATTTCCTAAGCTTCTTCGTTTTTGAATGCAAAAAGAAATATAATCAACATCGGAATGAAAGGTTATCTGTCCCTAGCAAAAATGGTCGTTTTTTCATACAATGAGGACATTGTTGTGCTAGTGTTTTTCGAGTATAATATACTAATGGGATAAAAGGGAAAATGCTATTATTGAACCTATATTTCTAGCAGGAAAAAGAAAGGTTGTGTGGATGATGAGCACGAAAGCGATAGACGCTCAAAAAAATGAAATGATTTCAAATCAAAAAAAACAAGTAGGATTATTTAAGCATATATGGCTTCACAAATGGTTATATCTAATGCTTATACCAGGAATTTTATATTTTGCTATTTTCAGATATGGACCAATGGGTGGAGTTATTATGGCATTCCAAAATTTCCATCCAACCCTCGGTATGGGAGGAAGTCAATGGGTCGGTTTTATGTGGTTTAGAGAATTTTTCAGTAGTCCTGACTTTGCTAGAATTATGATTAACACAATGGCTTTAGGTGTTTTAAGTATCACCATTGGGTTTTCAGCACCAATTATTTTTGCGCTATTGTTAAATGAACTTAAGGGAGCTATTTTCAAACGCTGTGTTCAAACTGCCATTTATGTACCACACTTCGTCTCTTGGGCAATTGTAACATCACTTACGATTATGCTTTTTAATAGTAATGGTGGATTTATGTTTGACTTTTTAGAAAGTATTTTTGGTCGACCTATCAATGTATTAACTGATCCAGGTTTGTTTCGTGGCGTTATTCTTACACAAGGGATCTGGAAAGGGGCAGGATTTGGTACTATTATTTACCTAGCTGCTTTATCATCTGTTGACCCTGAATTGTATGAAGCTGCAATCATGGATGGTGCGGGAAGATGGCGCAGATTGTGGCATATAACATTGCCTGCTATTAGACCGACAGTTGTAATCATGTTGATTTTAGCTTGCGGAAACTTCTTGTCGACTGGTTTTGAGCAAATTTACCTCATGTCGAATTCATTAAATCGTCAAGTAGCACTTGTATTTGATTTATTTGTTTTCCAGATTGGTATTCAGCGTGGAATGTTTAGCTATGCGACTGCTGCTGGATTGTTTAATTCATTAGTCGGGATTGTGCTTGTTGTGACAGCAAACTTTGTTGCTAAAAAAGTGGATCCAGAAGCGGGAATATTCTAGAAAGCAGGAGGAGAATAAATGATGTTACGATTTAAAAGAAAAAGAGATATATTTAACACTCCTGCGGGTAGAGTGTTTGACGTTTTTAACTTTGGTTTAATGGCGTTATTTGGATTTTTAACCCTCGCACCATTCTTATATGTATTAGCAGGTTCACTTGCAACAGAACTCGAAATCACTACGAGAAACTTCTTCTTAATTCCACGAAATATTACAACAGAGGCTTACCGTTTCATTTTTATCACTGGGACAGTAGTTGATAGTATGATCAGAACGGCAGGCGTGACTGTAGTGGGAACTCTAGTGCAGCTAATTTTCACATTTTCCTTTGCTTATCCACTATCAAGAACAAGTTTAAGAGGTCGAAAGTTGCTTATGAAGCTAGTCCTATTCACCATGTTATTTGGTGGAGGGATGATTCCGACATTTATGGTTGTCAGGAATTTGGGATTATTAAATACTTACTGGGCATTGATGTTACCGGCAGCAATTAGTCCGTTTAATTTAATTATCATCGTCAACAATTTCAAAAGATTTCCAACAGAATTAATCGAAGCTGCGCATATTGATGGTTGTTCAGAAATGGGAACATTCTTGAAAATTGTTTTGCCATTATCAAAACCGATTATTGCGACATTTGCACTATTTTATGCGGTGGGTATTTGGAATGACTTCTTTAGTGCCATGATTTATATTACAAACCCAAATATGTGGACGATGCAGGTTGTTTTGCGTCAAGTTATTATGTTATCGGCAACTAATCTAGACATGGTTGTAGAAGGTATTTTAGAAGTACCAGAAACAGCCGTACGTTTTGCAACTATTATTGTTGCAACGGTACCAATTCTCTGTGTGTACCCGTTCCTACAAAAGCATTTTGCTAAAGGAATGATGGTCGGATCGATAAAAGGATAGACGCTTATGAAATATTATCCATTAAAGAAATTATATCACGGTGCGTGTTATTATCCTGAATTATGGGATGATGATACTATCTATGAAGATATTCGTCTGATGAAAAAAACAGGAATCAACTTGGTACGTATCGGGGAGTTTTGGTGGAGTACGATCGAACCGACCCCTGGTGAGTATCGATTGGAGTATATTGTTGAAATATTAGATTTATTCCATAAAAATGAGATTGATGTTATAGTTTGTACGCCAACGCCAACCCCACCAATTTGGGTGACAGATAATCATCCTGAGCGACTTCATATTGATTCAACAGGGCGAGTTATGATTCACGGTTCAAGACAACATATTTGTACAAACAATCTTGAGTTTCGCGAATTAAGCTACCAAATCATCGATAAGATTGCTGAAGTTGTTGCTAATCATCCAGCAGTAGTGTTATGGCAGCTAGATAATGAATTTAAAGCTCATGTTAGTGAATGCTTCTGTGAGAGTTGCAAAAGATTGTGGCATCAATGGTTGAGGGTTGAATATGAAACTATTGAAAATTTAAATCAAACTTGGCGGACGCAAATTTGGAGTGAAGATTACCGAAGCTTTGATCAAGTACCTATGCCATCACTCAATACACCATTTTTGCATCATGCTTCTTTATCGACTATGTATGGAACATTTCATCGCAGAAAAATAGCGGAATTTGCCACTGGACAAGCAGAAATCATTCGTAAGCATTCAAAGATCCCAATCACTACAAATGCTGGAATGGGATTTGCCATCAACAATGAATGGTTATTTGAGCATTTAGATATGGTTGGTTTTGATACGTATGCGAATGTGGACAATTCCCATGCTTTTACGATCAATTGTGATTTGTGGCGTGGAATTAAAAAGACAGAGCCATTCTGGTTGCTCGAAACAAGCACTTCACATGGAGGAGCAATCGACAGACAACCAATACCGCATCCTAATGGTTACTTAGTAAGTGAAGCAGTCAGCAATTTCGCACTTGGCGGTGCAAGCTTCACTTATTGGTTGTGGCGTCAGCAAGCTGTCGGTTGTGAAATCATTCATTCAGCTGTTTTAAGTGCATGGGGAAAACCTGGGATTGGTTATAAGAATGTGCTGGCGGTTGAAGCGGCGAGAAAAGAAATTGAAAGTTTTATTCTTTCGACAAAGTTGAATCCAGCGGAATTAGCCTTTACTTACTCAGATGTGGCGCGCTTATTTATGAATACAGAGCCACATAAGTCAAGACCTAATAAATATCGCACAGTTACAACAGATTTATATAAGGCAATTCTTAATACTGGAATCGCACGTGACTTAATTCCTGAGAATATGAGTTTTGATGGGTATAAGATGTTAATGACACCATTTTTAATGCATGTTTCTGATGATTACTTAAGCAGGGCAAAGCAATTTGTTGAAGACGGTGGTGTTTGGATTGTCGGTCCTATGACGGGTGGAAGAACTGCCTATCATACGGTTACAACTGATACAGCTTTAGGCGGTGACTTAGAGGAATTTGCAGGTGTCGAAGCATTATATACTTACCCAATTGAAGGAACTAATACGATTGGTGTCGCATTTGGCATTGAAGCACCATTATCAAAATGGTCAACTGTATTTGAGTTAAAAGGGGCAATAGCGGTGGGAACTACAATAGGTGGTATTACGCCTGATATGCCGTTTATCACTGAGCACGCTGTTGGAAAAGGCAAAGTAATAATGGTAGGCTCATTACCAAGTGAAGCAGCAGGAGAAAAAATGTGGGAAGCATTAATTGAACATTACGCAGAAGCGGCAGGGATTGGATTTAAATTTAAACCGACATCGGGAACACTAGTTATTCCAAGATACAACGAAAATCATCAGTATTTTGTTCTTGTTAATATGGATGGACAAGGTGGTAGTATTCGTATTTCACAACCGATGATTGACGTATTAACTGGGAAATCTCTTGCAACAGAAGTGGTTGAGGTTGAATCTTTTGGATATCGTTTGATTCAAATTGTTTAGAATAGAAATTAAATTAAAGCACAAAATAAGGATGGCGACAATTATTGTAATTTGTCGACCGTCCTTTTTATGGGTAAATAATGAAAAGAGGCCGTTTTCATTTCATTGTACCTGCGTTTCACTTTTGTAAACGAAGCAAATTCAAAAAAAACAAAATTTTTCGAATTTTATTCACAAAATAGCTTGCATAATTATTTTTTTTGTGCTATTATACGCATGAGCTCTACTGCGAACAATGTTCGTAAATACGAACAACAAGTAGGTCATAGAGTTTAGGTAAAAAAATATAATATTATTCCAGGGAGGAATAGAAAATGAAAAAGAACAAATTATTTTTACTCGTTGCGGTTTTCGCAGCTGCTTTCTTAGTGTTAGCGGCTTGTGGAGATAGCGACAATGGTGGTACTGCTGAAACTCAACCAGCTACAGAGGCAGCAACTCAAGCACAAACAGAAGCTCAAGATGAGCCAGGTGATTTAGCAGTCGGTGATTTAGCAGGCGATATCTTATTCTCATGGTGGGGAGATGATCCACGTCATGCTGCAACCCGTGCGATTGCTGAAATCTTTATGGAAGAAAATCCGAATGTAACTATTGATTTCTACTATGCTCCATGGACTGGTTTCCAAGATGTTTTTGCTGGAGATTTAATGGCTAATAGTGAAGCTGATTTAATGCAGATTAACTTCAATTGGCTACAGCTATATTCTCCATTTGGAACAACTTTCATGGATTTAGAGGATCCGATAATTACTGCACACTTGGATTTGAGCAACTGGTCAACAGAAGATATTGATATGGTTCGTACAAATGGTGTCGTTCAAGCTGTGCCAACGGGTATGACTGCTCGTGTGCCGTTTATGCGTCGAGATATTTATGAAGCAGCTGGATTAAACATCGAAGATATTAATACTTGGGAAGACTTAAAAGCAGCTGGTCGTCAAATTCAGGCAGAACTTGGTGAGGACGTGTGGGCGTTTGGGAAATTAGGTAATGCCTCAACTGCTTACTTTATGTTTTCTTGGTTAGAGCAATACACAGGACGTCAATTCGTTGATGATGACAATCAGTTCTCTTACACATTAGAAGAACTTACAGCTGCCTTCCAATTTATTCAAGATTTAATGGATAATGGTGTATTGGCTTATGGTCAATTCGACTCTGCTAGCTTTAACTCAACTAACGAAAACTGGATTAATGGACATTTTGGTGCAGTATTTGAGTGGGATTCATCAATTAATAACTGGATTAATAACTTAGATGGTGGAGAAGAGCTTATTGCTGTTCGTGATCACTTTACTTTAGATAACGCATTGTTAAGTGGTGTTATGACACGCCCTTCTATGGGATTTGCAATTTCACGTAACTCTGATTATCCAGAAGTAGCAGCAGCATTCTTAAACTTCATGTTAACAGATCAACGTGCAGTTGAACTTTTAGGAACAGATCGTGGTGTTCCTGCTAACCAAGCTGGTTTGGCACATTTTGAGGAGCTGGTTGCTCAAGGTGCGATTGGTGGCGCTGCGATTGATGCTAATAATATTCATGCAAATGCAGTTCGTACAACCATGAGCCCAGTATTTGAATTCCCTACTGTTCGTGCGATTTATGAAACTCAACTAGAAGCTTTAGTTTATGGCTTTATCACTGTTGAGGAAGCAGCACAGTTTGTTTATGATAATATCCAAGCAGAAATTGATGCTGAATTAAACTAAATTTACTATTATAAGGAGTTGGCGGCAAAACCAACTCCTTATTCTTAAGTTGATTTTAAATGTTAAAAATGATATGTTAGGAGAGAGTGATGTGGAAACTTCGACAAAGAAAAAGAAGGTTAATCTCAGATGGAGTGATGCCTATTTGTACTTGATTCCGTGGCTAGGTGGTCTATTAATTTTTAGACTCTATCCGTTTATTGAAGCGTTTAGAATAAGTATGTTTGATATGAGAATCGGACGCCCTGAGGTTTTTGTGGGAATTGATAACTTTCAGGAACTTATAACGGGAACTTCACTGCATGGTACGGTGTTTAGACAATCATTAGGTGTTACGTTACGTTATGTCGTCTTAACTGTACCACTTGTATTGGTATTCGCCTTATTTATTGCATTTGTACTAAACTTTAAAATCAAAGGGATCGGCTTCTTTAGAACAGCATTTTATATTCCTTCTATTTTAGGTGGTAGTGTGGCAATTGCGTTATTATGGCGCTCTGTTTGGGGTAATGATGGTTTAATTAATTCATTTATTGGTATATTTGGCATTAGCCCTGTTGGGTGGATGGTTCAAGAAGGAACAGCTTTACTAGTTATTGCTCTTTTACGTGCTTGGCAATTTGGTTCGGTTATGTTAATTTTCTTATCTGCACTCCAAAATGTTCCGCAGTCTCTCTATGAGGCTGCATCCATAGATGGTGCGAAAAAGTGGCGTCAATTTTTTATGATTACGGTTCCGATTATATCGCCAACGATTTTATTCAATTTAATTCAATTATTAACAAGCTCTTTCCAAGAATTTAATGCACCGTTCTTAGTTTTTGCCAATGCAGGAGGCCCAAATGGAGCAGCATTATTATTGAACTTATTTATCTACGATCGCGCATTCGTTATGAATAATTTTGGAATTTCTGCTGCAGCATCATGGATTATGTTTATTATCATTATGGTTGGAACTATGATTTTATTTAAGACGTCAAACAAATGGACGTTTTATAACGACTAAGAAAGGAAGATAAATAATGACTTTTGCTACAAGAAAAAAACTTTTAAACACAACACGCTATCTTGTATTAGCGGCAGTTTCGATTATACTTATTTATCCTTTGTTATGGTTAGTTGCAGGTATTTTTCGCGAAAATCACGAAATTTTCACCTCCTCAGGGTTAATTCCACAAAATCCAATAAACCCTGTGGAAACCATTCAGAACGCATGGACAACAAGAACGCGCCTCACATTAGGGCAAGGTTTTTTGAATACGATGAGATTTTTGATTCCGCGCGTTATTGGTCAAGTGGTTTCAACAGTGATTACCGCTTATGCTATTACGCGATTTCAGTTTAAGGGAAAGAAAATTGTATTTTCATTGGTTATCGCAACATTGTTAATGCCTGATGTTATTTTCCGTATTCCACTATTCATGCTATATCAGGATTTGAATTTATTCGGTACTTATGTTCCCTTATGGATTGAAAATGCGCTAGCAACGGGCTCATTCTTTGTCTTTATGTTGGTGCAGTTTATGCGAGGAATTCCTCGAGAGTTGGATGAAGCAGCTAAAATCGATGGCTGTAATTCTCTTCAAACATTAGTACTAGTTTTATTGCCAGTTATGAAGCCAGCAATAATTACAGTTGCATTACTGACATTTATGTGGGGAATGAACGATTTTCTAGGACCTTTGATTTATATTAGAGATTCAGAAATGTGGGTTTTACAGCAAGTACTAAGACAAGCTTCTGATATGTCTGGGCAGGGTGGTATTTTGTTCCGTGAAGTGTTTGCGATGTCAGTTATTTCTTTAATCCCAGCTATTACACTATTCTTCGCAGCCCAAAGATACTTCATTGATGGTATTGCTTCAACAGGATCAAAAGAATAGGTATAACATACCAGCTTATAAGGAGTGGTTAGATGAAAGCAATACTTATAACTTCCCGTAGTGTTACGATTGAGCAAAGCAACAACGCTATTTACTGGAGTGAGCAACCTTATGATATCTTGATAAACGGTATGGTGGTGGTTGAGCAAGAAACGAGGAATGTATGCTCTATTTACAAATTAGAACCAAACACAGAATATCTAGTACAAGTAGGAGATGAACAGTTAAAATTTACAACTGAACGAGAAACTGTTACTCTTGATATTCGTGATTTTCATGCGAAAGGTGACGGTATGATTGATGATACTTCTGCTATTCAAGCTGCAATTATGTGTTGTCCGACTGATGGTAGAGTGTTCATTCCAAAGGGAACTTATTTAATTAAGCCGATTTTTCTAAAAAGTAACATTCGGATTGAGCTTGCAAAAGGTGCAAAGCTCCTCGGTGAAACAGATCGAAATAAATATCCAATTTTACCTGGTCGTTTACCTTCAGAAGAAAATCCAGAGAAAGAATATTATTTTGGAACTTGGGAAGGAAAGGCTGAGTCAGCTTTTGCTGGTCTGATTACTGGTATGGGTGTGGAAAATGTTCAAATTTATGGTGAAGGGATTATCGATGGAAATGCCAATCAAAGTGATTGGTGGGAGAATGACCTTATCAAGCGAATTGCTTGGCGACCTCGTGGCATTTTTCTAAATCGCTGTAAGAATATTTCGCTTCAAGGCATTACTTGTGAAAATACAGCCTCTTGGAATCAGCATTGTTTTTTCAGTAAAAACATCAACTATATTGACATGAAATTATTTAACCCTGAGGAAAATCCAAATACTGATGGCATTAACCCTGAATCATGCGACACGGTTAACATCATCGGTTGCCACTTCTCTTGTGGCGATGATTGTATCGCCATTAAATCTGGGAAAGCTGAGATGGGACAGAAGTTAAAAACACCATGTACCCATGTTGTGGTGAGAAATTGTTTAATGCAACATGGGCATGGTGCAGTGACCCTTGGCAGTGAAATGAGTGCGGGATTAATTGATATTACCGTTGCTCAATGTCATTTTGAAATGACAGATCGTGGTTTACGAATTAAAACGCAACGGGGACGTGGAAATTTAGCAGTTATTGATGATGTAGTATTTGAGAATATCTCAATGGACAATGTGAAGTCGCCTCTGGTCATCAACATGTTTTACAAAGCGAGAATTAACGAACCTGATACAGAATATATGTACAACCCTAATCCAATGCCTGTAGACGCGAGAACACCTTATCTCGGAAAGTTTACTTTCCGTAATATGGAAGCTGAAAATATCGAATGGTCTGCTTCAAAATTTTGGGGCTTACCTGAACAACCAATTGAAAGTGTTACTGTTGAAAATGTAACTTTCAGTATGAAAGAAGAGGCGGAGGCTGGGCAATCAGCTATGACCTTAGACGGACCAATGGATTGTAAAATTGGACTTCAATTCATTAATGTAAAAGAAGCGTATATTAAGAATGTAACAGTAATCGGGGCAGTTGGAGAAGATTATATATTTGACAACGTAGGAACACATACAGTAGAATAACAATTAACAAATGGAGTGATGAAAATGAAAAAACGTTACGTACAAGTAGGTACTGGAGGAAGGGCACGCTTCTTCTATGAGGCAGTCGCAGCTGAATTTAAAGAAACTAGTGAGATGGTTGGATTTTGTGATATTTCACAAACACGCATGGATTATGCTAATAAATTATTAACCCAAAAGTACTCTCACCCAGCAGTTCCAACTTATTCAAACTCAGACTTTGAAAAAATGTTAGATGATTTGAAACCAGATTTTGTAATCGTAACAACTGTAGATCGTAGTCATCATGATTATATCATCACTTCGATGGAAAAAGGTTACGATGTGATTTCAGAAAAACCAATGACAATTGATGAGGAAAAAGCGCAAGAAATTATTGATTGCCAAAAAAGAACAGGTCGTTCATTACGTGTGACGTTTAACTATCGTTATTCACCACACAATACGAAAATTAGAGAATTGATACGTGATGGTGTAATCGGAGATGTCTTCTCAATTCATTTTGAGTGGCTATTAAATATCCAACATGGTGCCGATTATTTCCGTAGATGGCACCGAAATAAAGTAAATAGTGGTGGCTTATTAGTTCATAAGTCAACACACCATTTTGACTTGGTTAATTTCTGGCTAAATGATCAGCCCAAAACAGTCTTTGGATTTGGAGATTTGAATTTTTACGGTCAAGCTAATGCTGAGGCTAGAGGGGTTAAAGACTTCTATTACCGTTGTTTAGATAATGAATATGCGAAAAATGACCCATTTGCCATTGATTTAAGAGCTAATGAAGATTTAACTGAGTTGTATTTGAACGCCGAAAAAGACAGTGGATATATTCGTGATCGTAGCGTTTTTGCAGATGATATTTCAATCGAAGATACATTAGGCGTGACAGTTAAATATAATAAAGGAGCTATTTTGACATACTCACTCAATGCTTATATGCCTTGGGAAGGTTTCAATATTGCAATCAATGGTAGCAAGGGAAGAATTGAGGTTCATGTTGTTGAGCGTTCTTATATTAATGCTGGTGGTGATAAGGAAAATGAAGGTGCATTGAAAGTTAAAAGAGTAACTGTACATCCGATGTTTGGTGCACCATACGAGGTTGTAATTGAAGAAAAACCAGGTGGACATGGCGGTGGAGATCCAATTTTATTAAATGATATTTTTGGTGTTCCAGATTACGATGAATTTAACAGGGCAGCCTCTCATATTGATGGTGCCATGTCGATTTTGACAGGCGTTGCTGCAAATAAATCGATTGCTTCTGGTATGCCAATTCATATCAAAGATTTAATTGACATCTAGTTTAGAATTTTTGAAATTTAAGGGTCAAAAAAAGGTGAAAAACAATTGCAATACTGCTCAATTTATGATATACTAAACGCAAATGCGAATTACGTTCGCAAATGCGAATGGGTTATTTAATGCCTATCATTAAAATAGTTTCAGGTGTTTAGAGACCTATTTATGAAACATTTACCTCTATATAACACAAGTAACTAATGATGAACGTCATTAGTTATTTGTGTATGGAGGGATAAAAAGGAGCGTGTTTATGAAAACTAAAGTGGTGAAAAACAATGTTGATTAGAAGAGTAGTTGCCAATTTGATTGATTTAATTGTCTTAATAGGTTCGATGGCACTGGGGGTTTATTTGGCAGGGCAAGTAGCTGAAATGTTTGAAGAGCCGTTTTTCTTGCTAACTTTGAGCATGGTCTGTATTATTATTCTAGTACCTATCGGCTTACAATCCTTGTTTTGGTTAGATTCTACAACCATTGGAAAAATGATGGTTTTCATTAAAGTAGTTAGAAATGAAAATGGGGAAAATTTGGATTATTTCCAAATGTTCGTACGAGACTTTCTTTTGAAAATATTGTCGACGAATCTGGTAACCTTACCTGTATTTGTCGGAAAAACAGCACTTCACGACATAATTGTTGATTCAAAAGTTATTATTAAACCGAAAAGAGGAAATTAGAAATGAAGAAGTTTTTAGATCAAGATTTTTTATTACATAGCGAGACTGCTAAAACATTATATCATCATTATGCAGCAGATTTGCCGATCATAGATTTTCATAATCATTTAAGTGCTCAAGAAATTTATGAAAATAAGCAGTTTGCAGACATTACAGAGGTTTGGCTAGGTGGAGATCATTATAAGTGGCGTGTCATGAGAACGTTAGGGATTAATGAGGAATGGATAACTGGAAATGCAAGTGGTAAAGAAAAATTTATGGCTTGGGCAAAAACGATGCCTTATTTAATCGGAAATCCTCTTTATCATTGGACGCATTTAGAATTGCAAAGATATTTTGGTATTGATGCTTTGCTAAATGAGCAAACAGCTGATGCGATTTATGCTAAATGCAATGAAATGTTGCAAAAAGATGAATTTCGTGTACGTGGCTTATTGAAAATGCAAAAGGTGCAAGTTGTATCATCAACTGATGATCCAGTTGATGATTTAAAATACCATCAATTGATTGCTAAAGATCCGATGATTGACATACAAGTACTTCCGACATTTCGCCCTGATAAAGCAGTGAATATTAATTTAAATTGGTTTAACGATTGGATCGATTCACTTGGAAATGTCGTAGGTGAAAAAATTGAAACATTAGCTCAGTTATTTATAGCTCTTGAAGAACGAATGGATTTCTTTGTTGCTGTAGGTGCTAATGCATCAGATAACGGGTTAGATGTGTTCGCATATACAGAATCAACACTTGAAGAAGCTGAGGCTATTTTCTTGAAGGCACGTGCAGGTGAGAAACTTAGTGATATTGAGATTGAAAAATATAAAACACAAGTGTTTATTTTCTTAGGGAAAGCTTATCATAAGCGTAGTTGGGTAATGCAATTACATATTGGAGCATTGCGTAACAATAACACGCGCATGCTAGAAAAGTTAGGTCCAGATACTGGCTATGATGCTGTTAATAATTCATTTGATATTCAGAAATTGTCTTATTTCTTGAATGCACTAGATGTAACTAACCAACTACCAAAAACCATCATTTATGATTTAAATCCAGCTGATAATCACAAAGTTGTGACATTGATGCAATGTTTCCAAGATGGTATCACACCAGGAAAATTGCAATTTGGTTCTGGTTGGTGGTTTATGGATCAAAAGGATGGAATGATTGATCAAATGCGAAGTCTTGCTGCAAATGGTGTTTTATCGCAATTTGTTGGGATGTTAACTGACTCGAGAAGTTTCTTATCATTCCCACGTCATGAATATTTCCGTCGCTTGCTATGTAATTTACTTGGTGAGTATGTTGAATCAGGTGAATATCCAGCAGATATTGAATTCCTAGGAAGCGTTGTAGAGGACATTTCATACAACAATTCAAAAGTATATTTCGGATTTGAGGGATTGAAATAAAATGATACAAAAAAAATATAATGTCATTTTAGTGTACGATTATAAACAAGAAAACATCTTGATGTGCAAGCGAACAAAAGAGCCTTTTAAAGATTACTTCTGTCTTGTTGGTGGGAAAATCGAAGATGGCGAAGATGGTTTTGACGCAGCGTATCGCGAACTTGAAGAAGAAACTGGTATTAAGAAAAAAGATATTTCATTAAAAAATATAGTTAACTGGGAATATCCGTTACTTGGTGAATACATCCAAGTTTATGCAGGTCATTTAAATAAAGATGTAATATTGATCAGAGAAGTAGATGAATTGTGTTGGATTAATCACAATGAAAATTTCTTTGATACAACAAAATATGCTGGACAAGGAAATATTGGGCATGTTATCGAACATGTTAAATCACGTAGAGAAGAATTATTTTGATCGATTACATGACAGGAGGATTTTAAAAATGCAAAAATTAGGTAATGGCGCAATTGGAACTAGAAACGAGCGTCCCATTAAAGTCGCTCAATTCGGAGAAGGGAATTTTTTACGGGCATTTGTCGATTGGATGTTACAAGAATTGAAAAATGCGGGAATTTATGAAGGAGATGTAGCGGTTGTTCAGCCTTTAGGTTTTGGTCGCATTAAAGAATTGGCAGAGCAAGATGGGTTATACACATTGGTTCAGGAAGGTGTTGAAAATGGCACATTTAAAAGCGAAATAAAAGTTATTGATGTTTTGCGCGAATTTATTAATCCCTATGAAGATTATGCTGCTTTTTTGAAATTAGCAGAAGTCGATACCTTAGAATTTGTGTTTTCAAACACGACCGAATCAGGTATCGTGCTAGATTCTAAAGACTTAATTGAAAGTACTCCACCTACATCATTTCCAGGGAAATTATTGGCATTCTTGAAACATCGTTATGATACTTTTGGTGGTGCGAGAAATAAGGGTTTATTTATTGTCCCATGTGAATTAATTGATGATAATGGTGATGAATTACAACGTGTGATGAATGAATTAGCTAAAATTAACAATATGTCGGAAGCTTTTGTTGCATGGTTAAATGAAGCAAATACCTTTATCAACACATTAGTTGACCGAATTGTACCAGGTTATCCAGTAGGTCGCATTGATGAATTAACTCAAAAACTTGGCTATGTGGATAACAACATCGTAATGGGAGAGGTTTTCCATTTATGGGTTATTGAGAACCGTAATGGTATTGCTAACATTTTAGACGGTGCAAAAATCGGACTTAACATGGTTTTTACTGACAACATTAAGCCATATAAAATTCAAAAAGTTCGCATTTTGAATGGACTTCATACTTTGATGGTGCCAATTGCTTACCTTAAAGGGTTGGACACTGTTGGCGAAGCCATGAAAGATGAAGAAGTGTTGAAATTCATTAAAAATACAACTGATTTGGAATTGATTCCAGCGACTGAAAATTATTTATCAAAAGAAGTGTTAACTGAATTTGCCGTTGGCGTTTATGATCGTTTCAGCAATCCACAAGTCCATCATGAACTTATGTCAATTGCTCTTAATGCAACGGCAAAATTCAAGAGTCGGCTTCTTCCCACAGCGCTTGATTATGTGGAAAAAAACGGAAAATTTCCAAGTCATATAGCATTCTCATTGGCGAGTATGCTGGTTTTCTTTAAAGGTTTTCGTGAAGCTGAAAGAATTAACTTGCAAGATGAGCCACAGTTTCTAAAGTTTTATGAAGAGGTTTGGGCGAAGTATAATAATGGTTTGTTAGATGTTCATGGTGTTGCTAGTGAATATTTAGGATTGACTTCTCATTGGGAAATTGATTTAAATGAGATTGCAGGTTTGACAGCTCAAGTTAGTCAAGTCGTGGAATCGATTTTGGATCGCGGGATGAGTAGTGCGTTAGAGGAATTTTTAGCAGGGTAGAGTTAGGTTGGTGTTTAATTTGAAATCAGTGATTAATTTATTAGATAGGTTTTTCCCTTTGTTAACTCCGACATTTTTGACATTGGGATTAGTGTTGGGAGCTAGTGTAGGACAATATGTTGGGCTGGTTCCATGGTTATTTGCGCTGGCAACATTTATAGGTAGTTTGAAAATTGATTTCAATGCTTTTTTAGGAACGATTAAAAAACCAAAAGGAATTTTAGTTGTAATGTTCATATTGAGAATTTTGATGCCGCTAGTTTCTCTTCTTACTGGGAGACTTCTTTTTCCGAATGACATCTATACGCAGACAGGTTTATTGTTGTTTGGATTACTGCCGGTTGCTATCAACAGTGTTCTGTGGACGGTTATTACGAAGGGGAATGTTTCTTTGACACTAAGTGTTGTTTTATTAGATACGATTTTAACACCCATTGTTTTACCACTATCTGTCCTTTTATTAACAGGTGCAAGTATTGAACTTGATACATTTGGTATGATGAGAAGTCTACTATTAATGGTGGTTTTACCCTCGATTATCGGTATGAGTTTAAACCAATTCACGAAGGGTGAGTTTGGAAGGAAGTGGAGCGTCAAGTCTGCACCTTTTGCTAAAATATTTTTGCTAGCGGTTATTTTGATTAATGGTGGTAATATTAGAAGATATTTTCCACCGATAGATTTTCGGCTTATTACGATCATGTTAAGCATTATGCTTTTAGCTGTGATTGGTTATTGTATTTCATGGTTTCTAGCTAGATGGATGAAATTACCTGATGAAGATGTAAAAGCAGTAGTTTTTTCTGGTGGAATGCGCAATATGAGCACAGGTGTGGTTATTGCAGTTGCTCATTTTCCACCAGGAGCCGCTATTCCAATTATATCTGGGATCTTTTTTCAGCAAATCGTTTGTGCGACCATCGCAAAATTAATAGAAAATTTTTACGAAAAAAAAGAAGTCAAAACAAATGATATGGTGGAACAAGAAGCATAATGTAAACTTATAGGCTGGTGTTTGGTTTGAAATCGTTGATTAAAATGTTTGATAAATTGTTCCCATTTCTAACTCCCGTCTTTTTGTTTTGTGGGCTATTTTTAGGCTCAACCGTTGGGCAATTTGTAAGCATTGTACCGTGGCTGTTTGCTTTGGCAACTTTTATTGGAAGCTTGAAAATTGATTTTAAAACCTTCGCCCAAACGATAAAAAAACCAAAAGGTATACTGATTGCGATGCTGATGCTCCGTATTGTGATGCCGGTTGTTGCTTTAATATTTGGTTGGATTTTCTTTCCTAATGACGTTTATACACAGATCGGATTACTTCTATTTGGAATGCTTCCGATTGCCATCAGCAGTGTTTTGTGGACGATGATTACAAAGGGAAATGTATCATTGGCATTAAGTGTGGTGTTATTAGATACTGTCTTGACCCCGATCGCATTGCCATTGACCATTTTACTTTTAACAGGAGAGAGCATTGAGCTTGATACGATAGGTATGATGAGAAGTTTGCTCTTTATGGTCGTTTTGCCCTCGCTTGCTGGGATGTGTTTAAATCAGTTTGTGAAAGGGGAATTCGGGACAAGGATGAGTGCAAAATTAGCACCATTATCGAAAATGTGTATCTTGCTTGTCATTTTTATCAATGGTGGTAATATACGGCAATTTTTCCCGCCTGTTGATTGGTATTTGATGGGAATTATGCTAAGTATTGCGGTGCTTGCTGTATTGGGCTATCTTTTCTCGTGGGGATTAGCGAAATGGGTAAAATTGTCTGATGATGATGCCAAAGCGGTAGTCTTCTCAGGTGGTATGCGTAATATGAGTACTGGTGTCATTATTGCTGTTGCTTACTTCCCTCCTGCAGCAGCAATTCCAATGGTAACAGGAATCTTTTTCCAACAGATGGTCTGCGCAGCGATTGCTAAATTAATTGAGCGTTATTATGGGGAAAAGGTGACTTTGAATCAAGAATAAGTAACAAAGAGAAATTAAATACAAAACGAAAGGGGCATGCAAAATGAGGAATTATATTAAGCTACACGGCAATGACAATGTAGTTATCGCCCTAAAAAATTTAGAAGCAGGTCTTGTGATTCGGGTTGATGAGAAAGAAATCACTTTAAGTGAATCGGTGAAGCAAGGACATAAAATTGCCCTTGTAGATATTCCGAGTGGAGAGAATGTTGTGAAGTATGGTTTTCCCATTGGTCACGCTACGGCTGATGTAAAAATTGGGAATCATGTTCATACTCACAATACGAAAACCAATTTGGGTGAGCAGCTGGATTACCTATATTTGCCTAAAAAACTCAGCCATACTGAGTTAGAAGAAAAGCTAGAAGCAGCAGGGATGGCACGTGAAGTTCAAGTTTACCATCGTAAAAATGGTGAGGTTGGGATTCGTAACGAGTTATGGATTATCCCGACTGTTGGGTGTATCAATAAAATGGCAGGTCGTATCAAGGATAATTTCTTACGTCAAGTAGGAGATTTGGCTGAAAATGTTGATGGTGTGATCGTATTTGAACATGCTTATGGTTGTTCACAAATGGGTGATGATCATACTACCACGAAGGAAATTTTGCAAAATATTGTGAAACACCCGAATGCCGGCGCTGTTTTGGTGATTGGATTAGGTTGTGAAAATAACCAAATTGCAGAATTTAAAGAGACATTAGGCGCGTATGATGCCGACAGAATTCACTTTATGATTGCCCAAGATCATGATGATGAAATTGAACATGGAACGTCGATGGTTCAAGCCTTATATGATTTAATGAAAAATGATATGAGACAACCTGCACCATTGAGTGCGTTAAGAATTGGCTTAGAATGTGGTGGAAGTGATGGTTTTTCAGGTATTACTGGTAACCCGTTGCTCGGTTATTTTTCGGATTATTTAATTGCTCAAGGTGGCACAACCGTTTTGACAGAAGTTTCGGAAATGTTCGGTGCTGAAACCATTTTGATGAACCGTTGTGAAAGTGTTGAAGTTTTTGAAAAAACAGTGCGCTTAATCAATGATTTCAAGCAGTATTATGAAGATAACAATCAGGTATGCTACGAAAATCCATCACCTGGAAATAAAGATGGCGGGATTACCACCCTTGAAGATAAGTCATTAGGTTGTACCCAGAAAGCGGGAACGTCAAATGTGGTTGATGTCTTGTTCTACACAGAACGTCTTAAGAAAAATGGTTTAAACTTACTGCAAGGGCCAGGCAATGATTTGGTTGCAACAACGGCATTGGGCGCAGCAGGTTGTCATTTAGTCTTATTTACAACTGGGCGTGGAACGCCTTATGGCGGCTTTATCCCAACTGTTAAGGTTTCAACAAATACAGACCTAGCCATTAGAAAACCACATTGGATTGATTATGATGCAGGTCAACTATTAACGAAATCAACTGAAGAAGTGGTAGAAGATTTCATTGATTATGTAATAGCAGTATGTAATGGTAAATGGGCACATAACGAGACTTATAACTATCGTGAAATTGCCATTTGGAAATTCGGCGTCACTTTATAAAACTAAATTAATGGAGGTTACAACAATGAGAATTGGCATTAGAGGACATGACTTAGGAAAAAATACACCTGCAGCTTTCGCTCAATCGGTCGTAGATGCAAAATTAGAATCATTACAACTAGTTTTACCGAAGGCGATTGAATATACTGGGGATATTCATCCAATAATAGATGATGAGCTAACCCAAGAAGTGAAGACAGCGCTTGATGAAAAAGGCGTCAAAGTTGCCATGATGGGCGCTTATTTCAATCCAGTTCACAGTAACAAAACGTTAGTAGCAGAAACCGTTGAGAATTTTAATAATCATCTAAAGAAGGCGAAATTCTTTGGCACAGAACTAGTTGGAACAGAAACAGGTTCTTATAATGATGATGAATGGACATGGCATGAGCATAACCAAACAGAAGATGCTTATCAAGAAGTATTAAAAGTTTTTAAAGAAATTCTACCTGTTGCAACCCAAGCAAAAACGTATCTCACGATTGAACCAGCTTATCATCATGTTATTTCAACTCCGAAAAGATTGAAGCGACTCGTCGATGATTTGAATTCGCAAAATGTGCGTGTAATTTTTGATTTATTCAATTTATTGCATGATGAAAATACTCATGAGCAACACTCGCTAATTGATGAGATGATTGATTTGTTGGGGGATAAAATCATGATTGTTCATGCTAAGGATTTTGTCTTAGAGGAAGGTCAACTCATGCAAGTTGCACCAGGAAAAGGTGATTTGGATTATCCGTATTTGATAAATAAGCTAAAGACGTTGAAGACGGCGCCTGATTTGATTCTAGAAGGTGTTGAAGGGGACGATATTGAATTTAGTCGCACTTTTTTGTCGGGGTTGATCAAATAGAATTTAAAAGGTAAAATTTGGATTTGGTATGAGGTGTAATGGGAATGAAAATTAATCGAACAACGCAAAGAACAGTAGAAATTTTAGAGTTGATTGCTTCTACAGAAAGTGAGCTAACATTGACGGATATTGCTAAAAAGTTGGGTATGCCTAAGACTAGCACTTTTGACATTTTAGAAACACTAGTACATCTGAATATGCTTTATACGAAGGAAAATGGTGTAAAAACTTATGCCATTGGTGTAAAAGCTTATTCGATTGGGAGTAATTATTCTAAAACATCGCTACTTTTGAACACGTCTGAACCGATTATTAAGGATTTGGCAAATGAAACAGGGTTGACTATTTTGATCGCAAAGGAAACAAGTGGTGAGATTGTCTTTACTTTAAAGCAGGAGCCAGAAAGAAAAATCATTGCGACTCCGAATATTGGAGATCGGTTGCTTCTTCATACCACTAGCATTGGGAAGTCCATCTTAGCCTTTTCTCATAAGCAAGATCGATTAATGGAAAAAATTGATTTTTGCCCGCAAACGCACAATAGCATCACCTCCACGGAAGATTTAATCGAAGAGGTTGAGAAAATAAAAGAACAAGGTTATGCAATTTCCAACCGTGAAAACGAAGATTACACCTTCTCGATTGGGGCGCCAATTTTTGACCATCGTGGGTATGTCACTGCAGCCATTGGCACGTTAGGTTTATATCAAGAATCCTATGATCCAACCCGAGACATTGCTTTAGTTAAATATGCAGCTACGCAAATCTCGAAATTGCAAGGGTATAAGCTTCTAAAATAAATTAAGTTGTTAATTTGGAAAAAGAAGACGTTGGAAATTTCACGGTAATGAGGTATAATGAAAGTAGCAATTTGCTGCTAAAATTTAAGGAGGAATCATCATGAATTTAGAATCACGATATTCAAATCACCCAGAGGATGTGAAGCATTACACAACAGACGAATTAAGAGATCATTTCTTAATCGAAAAGATTTTTG
>JGI24703J35330_11748690_pt1 | contig 25437 bp, 14 predicted proteins | sample TergutNt197P1_FD_35330 | JGI IMG/M metagenome (IMG submission 35330)
TTGAACCAACGACACGTGGATTTTCAGTCCACTGCTCTACCAACTGAGCTATCCGGGCATGTTTTCATGCGGGGAAAGTCGGCTTGAAAACCGAAGGTTAGTATAAACCACGCACGAGGCTTAGTCAAGGGAATTTTTGCAAAATTTTCACCAAAATTTTCAGCGAATTTTCAACCCGCCCGATTGTAAACTCAACTGCCTCCCTCCGGGGCGGTTGAGTTTACAATCGGGGAGCGAATTTTCAATCGAATTTTCAACTGAATTTTTAAGAATTTTCAAAAATTTTCAAAAATTTTTACGGGGCGCAACATTTTTTGTATTTTTTCCCACTTCCGCAGGGGCAATTGTCGTTTCTTCCGATTTTTGCTTCGGTTCGGCGGGTGGGCTTTTTTATTTTGGAGGTTTCGCTGCTGTTGGTTGAAATTTCGTTTAGGTTTACCGTGGCTTCCATTTGGGGCTGTTGTTCCGTTACGATTGCTACGTTTAGGAGGCCGCGGATTGTGTCGAGCTGGATGTTGTTAGACATTTCCTCGAACATGTCGAAACTCAGGAATTTGTACTCGACGAGCGGGTCGCGCTGGGCGTAGGAACGCAGGGAAATGCCTTGGCGCATTTGGTCCATTTCGTCGATATGGTCCATCCATCGGCGGTCGATGGCTTTCATCATTATTACACGCTCGATTTCGCGCATTCTCTCGGGAGTGACTTCCGCTTCCTTGCGCTCGTAAATTTTGCCGGCTGCTTCGGTCAGGGTTTCTTTTAGGGAGTCCTTCGTTCCCAGTTCGTCCGGGGTTTGGGTTACTGCGTCTTTGCGAAAAATCGGGAGTAGGTTTTTGTTCAAATCGTCTAAATGCCACTCCTCGGGGATGTCGCCCTCGGCGGTGAATTCGTCTACGGCGCGGTGGATTACGCCTCGTATCATGTTTAAAATATTTTCGCGCAAATCCGCGCCTGCGATGACTTTGTTGCGCTCGCCGTAAATTATTTCGCGCTGTTCGTTCATTACTTGGTCGTACTGAAGCAGATGTTTTCTTATGCCGAAGTTGTTTGCCTCGACCTTTTTCTGCGCGTTTTCAACTACTCGCGTCAGCATTCCGTACTCGAGTACGTCGTCTTCGTTCATACCGACGCTTTCCATTATGCGTTTCATTCGGTCGCCGCCGAAAAGGCGCAGAAGCTCGTCCTCGGCGGAGAGGTAAAAGCGTGATTCGCCGGGGTCGCCTTGACGTCCGGAACGCCCGCGAAGCTGGTTGTCTATGCGGCGGGATTCGTGCCGCTCGCTGCCGATTACTTTAAGGCCGCCGATTTCGCGTACGCCTTCGCCAAGCATAATGTCCGTTCCGCGACCTGCCATATTTGTTGCAATCGTGACGTGCCCAAGTTGCCCCGCAAGGGCGATGATTTCCGCCTCGCGTTCATGGTGTTTCGCGTTTAAAACCTCGTGGGGGATGCCGCGCTTTTTCAGAACATCCGAAACCAGCTCGGATTTTTCTATCGAAACCGTACCGACCAAAACGGGCTGCCCTTTAGAGTGGCATTCCGCGATATCGCTCGCGATTGCGTTGTATTTCGCGGCTTCGGTGCGGAAAATTACGTCGTCCCTGTCGTCGCGAATCATCGGCACGTTTGTCGGAATCGCGACAACGTCGAGGCCGTAAATGTCCCTAAATTCGCCTTCTTCGGTTATCGCCGTTCCCGTCGCGCCGGCTTTTTTTGTGTATTTGTTAAAGAAATTTTGAAAAGTGATTGTCGCGAGCGTTTTGCTTTCGCGTTGGACTTTTACGCTTTCCTTCGCCTCGATTGCTTGGTGCAGACCGTCGGAATATCGGCGGCCCGGCATAAGACGCCCGGTAAATTCGTCGACGATGATAATCTCGTCTTCTTTGTTTACGTAGTTAACGTCGCGATGCATATTGTAGTTTGCCTTTAGCGCGTTATTGATAAAGTGCTGAATTTCAACGTTTTCGGGGTCGGACAGATTTTCTACGGCGAAGAAGCGTTCCGCTTTTTTCACGCCTTCTTGGGTCAGCGTGACCGCTTTTTTCTTCTCGTCAACAATGAAATCGCCCGATTCTTCTGCCTCGGCGCGGAGCATCGGGTTTTTCATTTCCTCTTCATTTAATATCGCGCCTTTTTTCATGTTTTTCGCAAAGCGGTCGGCGACGGCGTAAAGTTGCGTCGATTTGCCGCTGGGGCCGCTGATAATCAGCGGTGTACGGGCTTCGTCAATTAAAATTGAGTCGACCTCGTCGATAATCGCGTAGTGCAGTCCGCGTTGCACTTTGTCCTGCTCGAAAACAACCATGTTGTCACGCAGATAATCAAAGCCCAGCTCGTTGTTTGTCGCATAAGTTATATCGCAGGCGTATGCGGCGCGGCGTTCCGGCGTTTGCAGCGAGTTCAGGATACAGCCGACGGAAAGCCCCAAATATTCATACATAACGCCCATCATTTCGGCGTGATACGCCGCCAAATACTCGTTTACCGTAACAAGATGCACGCCCTTGCCCGAAAGCGCGTTCAGATACAGCGGAAGCGCAACCGTTTGTGTTTTACCCTCACCCGTTTTCATCTCCGCAATCCGCCCTTGGTGCAAAACCGCGCCGCCCATGAGCTGCACGGGGAAGTGCCGCTTTTGCGTAAGGCGCGTCGTGACCTCGCGGAACACCGCAAAGGCCTCGGGCAAAATATCGTCCAAGGTCTTTCCGTCGGCAAGCATTTTTTTAAAAACATCGGTTTTGCCCCGTATTTCGCCTTCCGTAAGGCGTTGCATTTCCGGCTCGAGGCCCTCGATGCGGTCAATCGCGGGGGTTAAACGCTTTATTTCCTTATCACTGTAATTTCCGAAAATTTTTTCAAGAAGCCACAAAGTGAACACCTCTGTTTTTCATTGGAATTTTAGGCAAGTCTATCATTTGGAAGAAAACGGCGCAAGGGGCTTTTTGCGGGTTTTTTTTTGATTTTGCAAAAACGAGTCGGCGAGTGACACTCGCCGACTCGTTTTTGCCATGCACATTGCAGTCGTTCAATCAACGGGAAATGTTTGTTTTGCCGCCCAAAGCACACCCGGCAACGACACCCGGCAAAGAAACCAAAAAAATTGTACAAACCCAAAAATTTCTGTATAATACCAAAAATCCATAAAGGGAGGCGATTTCCATGGCCATTACTTATGAACACGAATCGCGTACGTTTAATGAATATCTGCTGGTTCCGGGGTATTCGTCGGCGGAGTGTGTTTCGCCGAATGTGTCACTAAAAGTGCCGCTTGTGAAGTACGGACGCGGCGAAAATCCACTAATGAGTTTGAATGTTCCGCTGGTTTCGGCAATTATGCAATCGGTATCTGATGACAAGATGGCGATTGCGCTTGCGCGAGAAGGCGGAATTTCTTTTATATTCGTTTCGCAATCGATTGAAAATCAGGCGGCGATGGTGCGGCGGGCGAAGAGTTATAAGGCGGGATTTGTCAGAAGTTCGCTTAATGTGCGGCCGGATTCGACCTTGAGCGATATTTTACAGCTCAAGGACGAAACGGGATTCGCAACGGTTGCCGTAACCGAGGACGGCACGGCGGCGGGAAAATTTGTCGGGCTTGTTACGAGCCGTGATTATCGCGTGTCGCGAATGTTGCCGGAAACGCCGGTCAGCGAATTTATGACGCCGATTGAGAACCTTATTTGTGCGTGGGAAGGGACAACGCTTAGTCAGTGCAACGATGTGATTTGGGAGAACAAGTTAAATGTGTTGCCGATAACGGACCACGCGGGACGGCTTTCCTCCTTCGTTTTCCGCAAAGATTATGACAGCCACAAGGAAAATCAGCTCGCACTTTTCGACGACAGCAAGCGATACCTCGTCGGCGCGGGCGTAAATACGCACGATTACGCCGAGCGAATTCCCGCGCTTGTTGATGCGGGCGCGGATGTTTTGTGTATCGATTCCAGCGAAGGTTTTTCGGAATGGCAACAGCGCGTTTTGAGCTTTGTGCGCGAAAAATATGGCGACGATGTGAAAATCGGAGCAGGCAACGTTGTGTGTCGCGAGGGCTTTCGCTTCCTTGCCGAAAGCGGCGCGGACTTTGTAAAAGTCGGCATCGGCGGCGGCGCGATTTGCATAACGCGCGAGGCGAAGGGCATCGGACGCGGGCAAGCCACCGCGCTTATGGAAGTCGCCGCGGCCAGAGACGAATGGTTTGAAGAAACCGGAATTTACGTGCCGATTTGCAGCGACGGCGGCATTGTCCACGATTATCACATAACAATCGCGCTGGCGATGGGCGCGGATTTTTGTATGCAGGGTCGTTATTTTGCGCGTTTCGACGAAAGCCCGACCAAGCGCGTGAACATCGGCGGCAGTTATATGAAGGAATACTGGGGAGAAGGCACGGAACGCGCACGAAACTGGCAACGATACGAATCGGGCGGGGCATTGCCCTTCGAAGAAGGCGTTGACGCATACGTTCCGTATGCCGGTGCATTGCGCGATAATTTGGCAATCACACTGTCAAAAATTCGCGCAACAATGTGCAACTGCGGCGCGTTAACCGTCGCCGATTTCCAAAAAAATGCCAGACTCACACGCGTTTCGCCCTCAAGCATAATCGAAGGCGGCGCGCACGATGTTCATTTGAAGGAATAATCCCCGATGGATGAAAAATTTATGCTCGAAGCCCTGACCGAAGCGCGCCGCGCGCTTGCGAAGTGCGAAGTGCCGATTGGTTGCGTAATTGAGCATAACGGCGCGATAGTCGGGCGCGGCTCGAACGAGCGCGCGACAAAAAAAAACGTGTTGTGCCACGCGGAAATTACGGCGATAAACGAAGCGTGTCTCATTCTCGGCGACTGGCGGCTTGAAAATTGCCGCCTGTATGTAACGCTTGAACCATGCCCGATGTGCGCGGGCGCGATAGTTCAAGCGCGAATTCCCGTCGTAATTTACGGCGCGAAAAGCCCCAAAGCGGGTTGCGCAGGCTCAATTTTAGACATCCTGCGCGAGCCGCGCTTTAATCACCAATGCGAAGTGATTTCCGGCGTCCGCGAGGACGAATGCGCCGCATTAATGTCGGAGTTTATGCGAACATTGCGTGCGGGCGCGGTGTAGAAAACATTGCGGCAAAGGTCGGTGTGGCGGAAACCGCTTAAAAAGTGCGGCGGCGGCTCGTGCCATGTGATTTCAGGCGGGGCGTCGAGGGTTATCGCAGAGGTTTTTACCCAGCTTTCCACACCGGAGGCGAAGTCGTACTCAACCTGCCAAAACGCCAAAACATCGCCCGCAACAAGCGGGGCGTGTCCTTTTTGAAAGGTGCCGGGCGAGGTGTAGCGGATTCCGAGGACGCGGCACCGAGGATGCGTGTCGGAGGCGACGCGTTCCCTCGAAGCCGGATGCAATTTTCTGTCCCCGGAGATATGCACGATAATTTCCGCTTCTCGGCCGTTTACTTCGGCGGGAACGGCAAAGCGTCGTGCATTTTTTGTTTCGCCGATTGGAAACAGGGCCACGTATTCGCCGCACATTTTCGGCAAGAGCGAGGCATCATCAAAAGGAGGCTGAATCAGCGACATCATGCGATATACCTCCGGCCCCGAGGGAACGTGCGGCTCCCGACATATGCCGTCGGTGAAAAGCGGCTTCGCCGCCGCCGCCGCCCAAATTACGACTTCCGTGTGGATGCTTTCGCTTTCGCGCGTCTGTAAAAGTTCCTCGAAGAATTGGTGCAAAAATCGCGTGTAATTCTCGTCGGCTTCGAGAGCGGAATACGTTCGAAGCGAGCTGATTCCCTGCGATTTTCCGCCGTAGATATAAAACGCGCTAAGGCCGTAAACTTCGGTGCCGAGGTTGTGCCGATTGTACGTGACGCAATTTTTCAGCGCGTAATGCACGGCCTTTGCCTCGCGCGGAAAAAGGTCGGCGAGTCGATGCGCCATGTCGCCGATATCAACCATATCGGCGTAATTATCACGCGGCGAGCATTCGCCAAAAGTCTTCGTTTCGGCGCGACGGGTCGCCATTGTGCGAAATTTTTGCGCGGTCAATTCCTGCGGAACAATCCGCCCGAGCGCGTCCATAACTTCCGCGACTTTTTCCAAATCAACAACAGACAGCGTCAAAACTTCCTCGTCGTAAAGTTCGCGCCGTACATAGTAGTCAAAAAATGTGTCAACAATAATTTCGCCAAGCGCGAAGCCGCAAATTTCCTCGTTCAACGCCGCAAGAAAATGATAATCCCAGCCTTCGCCCGGCTCCAAATCCTCCGACGCAATCATTACGCGCGCAAAATCCCGCGCCAAAACAGCCATCTCAACAGTCGCCATAAAACACGCGTCGAAGCCCAAAAACTCCAGCCGTTCGTCTCCTAATCCCGCCTCCCGAAACGCCTTTTCCATATCCGCAAGCGTGAGTGCATCGTCGTAAAAATTTTCATCATGCCCAAAGCCCGCAATCGAGCCGCCGCCGTGGTCCCACATGATTAGCCCGTATTTTTCGGCAGGAAATTCGTCGCGGCAAAATTGTATAAAATCCCGCAAAGTGTCGGGCTCGCCCATGTTCACCATGCCCATGCTTTCAAGCTCAAAAAGCGAGCCATCGGCAAGCCGCCAAATAATGCATTCCGTCTCGGGAATCGCGCCGCTTTGCCAGCGATGCGCACCGCCTGTCAAAATCAGCACATTGGCATTTTGCGAATCAAGTCCGGAATCAATCATTTCAACCAAATCGTCCGTCGCCGCGCCAAATTCGCTTTCCAAATCCGACCCGTTCATATAAATCATAACGGTGTATGCAGACGCGAGCGGCGGCTCGACCGGCGGCGCGTAGGTTTCTTTGGCAACAACACTCAACAAAAGCACAAGCGCATGAAGCGCAACAAAAATCTTCATTTGCAAAATTTTCACCTCGTTTGTTATTGCGCCACCGATTTGCGAATTGGTGGCGCAAAGAAGGGCGTTCTTTGCCCTGACCAAAATATGATACCGAGCAGCGACCTCACCTAATATTCTTGCGAAAAACGCGATTTTTATGTAAACTGCGCCAATGAACATTGTCCTGCACCAACCCGAAATTCCGCACAATACAGGCGCAATCGGGCGCACATGCCTGATGACAAACAGCGCGCTTCATTTAATTCGCCCGTATGGGTTTTTTTTGGACGAAAAATCCCTGCGACGCTCGGGGCTTGATTATTGGCACAAACTGAATGTAAGCGAGTACGATAATTTTGCCGCATTTGAAGCGGAAATCGAAAAAAAATCCCCGCGCGGAAAGTTTTGGCTTGTGGAAACCTCCGGCGGAGAAAATTATTCGGACGTAAAGTATGGCAGGGATGATTATTTGATTTTCGGAAGCGAAACGGTTGGTCTTCCGTCGGAAATTTTACATAAATTCCCCGTTGTTCGAATCCCGATGGTGGGCGACGAGCGTTCGCTTAATTTGTCGGTGTCGGTGGGGATTGTGCTGTATGAAGCCTTGCGGCAAACGGGGTTTTGGTGAGCGCGCCAAGCGCGCATTGGGCACCGGGGACACGTGTCGGCGGCGACACATTCCCTCGAAGCCGGAAGCATTTACCAAAAAAAAAGAGTCGGCGAGTGACACTCGCCGACTCTTTTTTTTCGTTTCCCCTTGACGCGCGACACACAACGCTTTAAAATAAACTGAATTTACAAATTGAGGGAGGTAAACATGAAAACAGTGTATGTTCTCTTGGACACCGTGGAAAAAGTAAAAGGCTTCGTAAACCTCGTCGCGCCGCTTGAAGGCGATATGGACCTTGGCAGTGACCGATACATCGTCGATGCGAAGTCCATTATGGGAATCTTCAGCCTTGATTTGGCAAAAGAGCTGAAACTCACAATCCACGACGCCGCCTCGGCAGAGCGTTTGATGCCGCTTCTTCAGGCGTATATCGTCTGATTTTTTAGCACAAAATATAAGGAATGGGTAAAGCCCATTCCTTTTTAGTATACCCGGGAGGTGCCAAAAAATGGCTGAAAAGTGGTGCTTGAAAGATATTTACGCGGGCTTCGATTCCGCGGAATTTAAGGCGGATTTTTTGCAAATTCCCAAAACCGTTGACAGGCTGAATGCACACGAAATTGCCTCGTTTTCGGACGCCGCGGCGGCAATTAAAATTTTGGAAGAATACTCTGAAAAAAACGACAGACTAAGTTCTTTCGCACAATATGTTTACGCAACAGACACCGGAAATTCCGACGCAACAAAGTTCATCTATTTGCTTGACGCGATTGACGCCGAAACAAGCCGCATGAAAGTGCGCTTGGCGGCATTTTTGGCGGAAACGGCGGAAAAAGGCGGCGACATTGCCGCGCTTTCGGAAGAACATGGGGTAGGGGACTATTCGTATCAATTGCGCCATATGGCGGAGGAATTTTGCCACATGATGAGCGAAGACGAAGAAACCCTCGCGGCACAAATGACGAACACAGGTTCAAGCGCGTGGGGACTTTTGCAGGACAAGCTCATTTCCATGTTAACATGCGAATATACCGACCCAAAAACAAACAAAACGCAAACAATCGGCATAAACGAATGCCGTAATTTCGCCTACGACGCGAACGCCGAAGTTCGCAAAGCCGCATACGAAGCCGAGCTCGAAGCCTATCCGAAAATCGAGGAAAGTTGCGCCGCCGCAATGAACAGCATCAAGGGCGAAGTAAACCTGCTTTCCGGCCTGCGCAAGTACAATCACCCGCTTGAACGCACCCTTTTCGACAGCAATATGACGCAAAAGACTCTCGACGCAATGTTTGAGGCAATCGAGGCGAATCTGCAAATTTTCCGCGATTATTTGAAAACAAAAGCGCGTTATTTGGGCAAAACTTCTCTGCCCTTCTACGATTTATTCGCTCCGGTCGGCGCATCCTGTGACAAAAAGTATTCATACGACGAAGCGAAAGATTTTATCATGCGAAATTTTGTTCAATTTTCCCCGGGAATGGAAGCCGTTGCGAAAAAGGCTTTCGACAGCGACTGGATTGATGTTTACCCGCGCGAAGGCAAGGTAAGCGGCGCGTTTTGCGGCGATATTTATTCTATAAAACAGTTCAGAATTTTGCTGAATTTCGGCGGAAATTTATCCGATATTATCACCCTCGCGCACGAACTCGGGCATGGATACCACAGTATGCAAGTCATGCAGGAGGGCGTTTTGAACACGCATTATCCGATGCCGCTTGCGGAAACAGCTTCGACTTTTTGCGAAATGATTGTGACAAACGCCGCGCTGAAAACACTCGAAGGCGACGCGAAGTTGCAATTAATCGAAAACAGTCTGCAAGACGCAACGCAGGTAATTTTGGACATTTACTCGCGATTTTTGTTTGAAAAAAGCGTATTTGAGGCACGAAACGACCATCCGCTTTCCGTCAACGAGTTAAACAATTTGATGATTTCAGCCCAGCGCGCGGCGTACGGCGACGGTCTCGACCCAAAACTCCTGCATCCCTATATGTGGGCAATCAAGCCGCATTATTACAGCGGTGCCTTTAGTTTTTACAATTTCCCGTACGCGTTCGGTCATCTTTTGGCAAACGGGCTGTATAAAATTTACGAAGAGGACTCTGCCGGGTTTGGCAAAAAATACGACGAATTCCTGCGAGTTTCCGGCAAAATGCCCATCAAAGAAAGCTGCGAAACCTTGGGGATAAACGTCGAGGACGCGGCATTTTGGACAAGCGCGCTTGACGTAATCAAGGGGACGATAAAACAATTCGAGGAGTTTTAGCATGACGTATAAAACAAAAGGTGTCTGTTCCAACGAAATTTATGTTGACGTCAAAGGCGGCATTATAAATGAAGTAAAATTTTCGAACGGTTGTCAGGGCAATTTGCAGGGCATTGCCAAGCTCGTTAAAGGGCGCGATGTTAGCGAAATTATACCGCTTCTAAGCGGAATACAGTGCGGTATGCGCGGCACATCCTGCCCTGCACAGCTCGCGATTGCGCTGGACGAACACAAATAGTTTTTGGGAGTTGAGGCGCATGGACGCGCAAGTTGAACAAATCGTAAATTTTTTTAAAACCACATCCGGCTTTGGGCGCGTTTTGCGTACAATGTTCGATATGTACGTTCAATATGAGCGTGCATTCGGGGCGGTGCGCCTTGAAAAGCCGCGCACGGACGAAGAAGAAGCACTTTCGAAATTTTTCGGTCGCGACTATTACAATCAGGCGTTGATTCGAATCGGTCTTGCAGATTTTGAGCGTCAAATGTGCAAAAATTTTATGGCGGATGATGTTTCGCTGGGCGATGTCTTGGAGCAATATATTGGCAAACCCGTACGAAAAGCGGTTTTGCCCAATCTAAAAAAGTCGACCCCGTTTGCGTCGGAGGTTGTGACGCTTCTTTCAAAATACAAAAACACGCCCGCCGAGTCGTGGCTTAAAGAAGTTTCCGCACACACGCGCCGAACATATCGCGCCGCCGCTGAATCCTACCTGAACGACTCCAAATCCACAATGCGCATAATTCGCCAAACCGCCGACGCACTTAACAATATCAGTGCGCGCGAAAAACTTATTCCCCTTGCGGAATTTTCCGAAACACATACCGGCTCGCCCGACTCTTTTGACTTTTCCGGCACGCACGGGCCGCTCTTTTTAAAGGCATTGGCAAGCAAGTTTGACGTGGCCTTTCCGACAACAGCGGAAAACTGCGTTCTTTTGCACTATCGAGCCGGACTTTTAAGCCACGGTGTGTTAAGCAACGTGACCGTTTTTGGGATTTTGGGAGATTTCACTTGCGAATATTATAACGAACTGAATCAAGCGCATGTGCTTACGCTTGAAAATATCAGCAGGTTTTCGCGCGCGTCGGCACATGGCTCGAAGGTTTTTATTATCGAAGAGCCGCAGATTTTTTCCGCTGTTTTAGCGAGGCTTGAGGGCGAGAAATGTACGATTATTTGCCCGACGTGCGGTTATAATGCCGCATTTTTGTGCTTGTTGAAGCTGTTTGATGCGGTAAAAATATATTTTGCGGGGGGCATGAACTACAAGGGGCTTGAATTTGCGGACAAGCTGTATGTCGAATTTGGCAAAAATTTTATCCCGTGGCGTTACACTCGAGAAGATTATGCCAAAGTTATCGAGGGTGAAAGTGGCTATCTTACAGGCGAAAAACGCGGGCTTGCGATGCACAACGAGTCACTCGCGTCGCTTCTTTCGCATATAAAAAAGACAGGACGTACCGCGTCGTCGATGCCGCTTGTTGACGATTATGTCATGGATATTAAAAATATTGTCCAATAAGGGATATCGTCGTCGTGAAAAAATCCGACTCCTGCCGATGTGAATTTTTCATCGAGCAGATTTCCGGCGTGTGCGGGTGAGGAAAGCCACGCGTTTACGACTTCCTCGGCGGACTTTTGGCCTTTTGCGATATTTACGCCTGCCGCTGTGAATGGGACGCCGAATTTTAGCAACATTTCATCAGGTTCGCCGTAAAACCGAGATTCGTGTCCGAAAAAATCGAGCACGACCATTTCTTCCGTTCGATACCTCGCAAGCCGAGCCGCTTCGTGGTTAAACGCCAAAGCAGGCGCACCGTGCGCCGCGCGTGCCTTGTTTATTTCGGCAAGAAGCTCCGTTTCCGGTCCGGAAAATGAAAAAAATATGAACGCCAACAGCAAAAAATTTTTCATATAAACACCCCTTTCACCATTCGCTGAGCGCACAAATCGCCATTAAAAATTCGCCGCCCGCGTTCCTCTTGCTGATTTTTCACACTTATACCAATATCTCGCCATCGGCGATTTTTCATGCGGGACTTCATTACTTTCAAGAATATTTTTCCCCAAGAAAAGGAGAATATGTAATGGATAACAAAGTTAATGTCGTAATCGGCGGCGAAATTATCACGCTTAAATCCAACGAACAGCCCGATTATTTACAGCGTTTGGCGCGATATGCCGACGAAAAAATCAACGATATCAAATCCAAAAGTGTTACGGCGTCCATCGATGACCATGTTCGCACGCTTCTTATCGCGCTAAATATCGCGGATGATTACCACAAGGCGTTGGAAAAATATCAGCGGGTTGACACATTGCACAAACAGCTTGTTGGCGAAATGGCAAAACTTCAGGAAGAAAACGTGCGACTTTCGTTGGAAATGAAAACGGTTCAATCCGAACTTTCCCGTACGAAACAGGAACTCGATGAATTTATAAAGAGCTTCGACGCGGAAGACCCACCCGAGGCCGAAAATATTTTGACTTTGCCGAATACAAAACGTAAGGCTGCGATGTGACACCGTGGAACGATTAAATAACCCGAGCGTCCGTCTCGAAGGGTGCGGACAGGGAGCGTCCGCACTTGCCGGATGTGATGATTCTCGCGCACAAAAGCTCGCTCATCTCCGCAGCCTTATGGCCGAGCGCGGCTTTGACGCATATATAATCCCGAGCGGCGACGCGCACGCGAGCGAATATGTCGCCGATTTTTGGCGCGCGCGGCAGTGGATTAGCGGCTTTAGCGGGTCGGCGGGGCTGGTTGTTGTAACGCCGAACGAGGCGGGACTATGGACGGACGGGCGATATTTTATTCAAGCCGAGCGCGAACTCGCGGGGAGCGAAATCAAACTTTTTAAAATGCAGGAGCCTGATGTTCCGACTTATCAGGCTTTTTTAGCGGAGAAAATTCCGCAAAACGGGAGCGTCGCCTTCGACGGACACACGATTACCACAACGTCATTCAAAACTCTCAAGGACAAATTGCGCGAAAAAGGAGCGATTTTTTCGCATGGCGAGGATTTAATAGGGCAGATTTGGCGGGACCGCCCTCCTTTACCCCGCGAAAAAGCCTTTGAACACGCGGTTTGCTTCGCGGGAAAAAACCGCGCGGAAAAGCTCGCCGACGTGCGAGGGCAGATGTCGGAGAAAAAAATCGCGGCATATCTCGTCACCGCGCTTGACTCCGTCGCGTGGCTTTTAAACCTTCGCGGTCGCGATATTGCGGGGCTTCCGGTGGTTTATGCCTTTGTATTTATCACGCAAAACGAAGCGCGTTTGTTTATCGATGCAGAAAAAATCGAGGGATTGCATTTACCGGAATATGAGATTCACAAATACGATGCGTTGTCGCAATTTTTGAAAAACCATTCTTTAAAAAATTCCGCCTCGAAAAAAATTTTTTTCAATCCGCACACAACAAGCGTTCTGCTTTCCGAATCAATCGAAGCGGAATTTCGCGGCGAATTCAAGCCCTCCGAAGAAATAATTCCGCGCCTGAAAGCCGTAAAAACTCCCCACGAGCTTGCGCAAATAAAAAATGCCTTCATTAAAGAAGGCGTGGCGATGACAAAGACGTTGTTTTGGCTGGAAAACGCGATGGCGGGCAAGGTGGCAGCGGGCGCGCTTGTCACCGAAGGCGACGTCGTGCGGGTTTTGCAAAAATTTCGCGCGGAGCAGGCGGACTATTTGTGTGACAGCTTTGACACGGTTTCCGCATACGGCGCAAACGCCGCCGAAGCGCATTACACCTGCGGCGAAACGGGCGCGACCCTTCGCCCGGAAGGGTTTTTACTCCTCGACACGGGCGGCCAATATCTCGACGGCACAACCGACACAACCCGCACAATCCCGCTCGGCGCGCTAACCGACGACATGCGCCGCGATTACACCCTCGTACTAAAGGGGCACATCGCACTCGCACGTGCTGTCTTTTTAAAAGGAACAACCGGCACACAGCTCGACATTTTGGCGCGGCTTCCACTTTGGCAAACCGGGCAAAATTACAGCCACGGCACGGGGCACGGCATCGGATTCTGCCTAAGCGTACACGAAGGACCGCACAATATTTCCACGCACCACAATGCGGTTGCCCTCGAACCGGGAATGCTTCTCACAAACGAACCCGCACTTTACAAGGCCGGCCGGTATGGAATTCGCACAGAGAACGTTTTGTGCGTGCGCGCCAAGCGCGCAATGAACCCCGATGACATGTGCAGGGAGCGACGCTTTGCCCCTAAACCGGATTCTTTTTTGGATTTCCTTGAATTCGAAATTCTTACAATTTGTCCAATCGACACCCGCGCAATTTTGTCCGAACTTTTAAACGAAACCGAACGCGAATGGCTGGAAACCTACAATAAAACCGTGCGCGAAACCCTCTCACCGTATCTTTCCGACGCGGAACGCGCGTGGATGCAAAATTTAGGGCTACGCGCCAAGCGCGCAGTGGGCACCGGGGGCATGTGTCGGCGGCGGCGCATTCTCTCGAAGCCGTGAGCAGTTACCTCGTCCATAAAAAAAAGAGTCGGCGAGTGACACTCGCCGACTCTTTTTTTGCAAAATTAAAATCCGGCTTTTTGCGAATTTGAAAAATTGATGAGGTTAGGGAAACTGCTCCCGGCTTCGAGGGAATGCGTCGCCGCCGACACGTGTCCCCGGTGTCCAATGCGCGCTTGGCGCGCTGTTTTGCTGCTATTTTTTCGTAAAATCCAGTTCAAATTTGGTCGTGCGTTTGCCGGTTGCGTCGGTGCCGTCGGTGAGAACGAGCGTTGCGTCGTATGTTTTTTTGCCGTCTTTGGCGAGGAGGCCCTTCATGAAGATTTTTCCGTCTGACAGCAGAGTTTTGGCGTTTGCGGCGGTTAAGGTTTTCTTTTTCAGCGGCGTGTAGTATTTGTTTTCTTTCCATATTACGAAGGAGCAATCGTTGTTTGCGCAGGAAAACGCGACGCGGTTTTCGAGTACGTTTTCGCCGCACCATCGGCATTTGCCGGTTACTTCTTTTGCGCCGCCGCCTTTGCTTTTGCCGCTTTTGCCGCCACTGTTGTTGCCGAAGGATGCTAACGATTCGCCGCCTTCTTTGGCGATGTTGTTATTTTTGATGCCATTGCTTACATACTCGCGGATTGACTGCATAAATGCCGTCGAGTCCATTTCGCCGCCTTCGACTTTTTTTAGGGAAAATTCCCATTCGGCGGTAAGGAGCGGCTTTTTTATTGGGTCGTCGTCGGGCAAGACGGCGATTAAGCCGAAGCCTTTTTCCGTCGGCAAGATTTTTTTGCCTTCGCGCAGGATGTATGCGCGGAGGATGAGTTTTTCTATGCAATCCGCGCGGGTTGCGGGGGTGCCTATGCCTTTGCGTTCGGCGTCGTCGGGCATGTCGTCTTTGCCTGCGGTTTCCATGGCTTTTAATAAGAGGTCTTCCGTAAAATGCGGCGGTGGCGAGGTGAAGCCCTCGCGGGTGGTTGCCGCGGCGGTGAATTGTTGCCCCTCGGTCATGTTTGGGAGCGCGGGCGGTTCTTCGTCTTTGTCGGGCTTCTTTTTTCTGAATTGCGCGGCAAAGGCGCGTTCGATGCCTTTCCAGCCGTCGTTTATGATGGTTTTGCCCTTCGCGGTAAAAATTTCGTCTTGACACTCGACTGTGATTACGGTTTCGTCGTAAACGTGCTTTTCCGCCGTCGCCGAAACGAGGCGCATACATACCATCAGCAAAATATTTCGCTCCGTCGCGGGCAAAGATGCGATGTTTGCTGTGTTTGCGGTGGGTGTGGGGATAATTGCGTGGTGGTCGGTTACGCCTGCGTTTTTTACGATTGTGCGGATGCGTTTGTCCAATCCGTCGGCGATTGTTGCTTCAAACGGCAGAATTTCTGCCGCCATTTGCACCAATGACGGAATCCCCGACGCCATATCGTCCGTGATAAAGCGACTGTCTGTGCGCGGATATGTTATCAGTTTTTGCTCGTATAAGTTTTGCGCGGCTTTCAACGTGGCGGCGGCGGTGTAGCCGAAAAGGCGGTTTGCTTCGCGTTGGAGCGTTGTTAAATCGTAAAGTTTTTGCGGCGCGTTTGTTTTTTTCTCGCGTTTTACTGATTTTATTGTGGCGGTTTGTCCGTCGCATTTTGCGCGAATTTGTTCCGCGAGTGCCGCGTCGGTCAGCTTTTCCCGCGATGCGATAAGCCCGTCGCCGGAAATTTCAACGATGTAAAACGGCTCTTTGACGAAATTTTTTATTTTTAATTCGCGCTCGACAATCATTGCGAGCGTGGGCGTTTGGACGCGCCCGATGGATAAATTTCCGTTGTACAAGCAGGAAAACAGGCGGGAAAAATTCATGCCGACCGCCCAATCCGCGTTTTGGCGGCACACGGCCGCGTGATGCAGATTGTCGTAATCGCTGCCCGCGCGAAGATTGCGGAAGCCGTCGGCGATTGCTTTTTCTTCGAGCGACGAAATCCACAGGCGTTTGAGCGGCTTTTTGCATTTGCAATGCTCGTAAACCAAGCGAAAAATCAATTCGCCCTCGCGCCCCGCGTCGCAGGCGTTTACGACTTCGCTTACGTCGGCGCGGTTAAGTAATTCCTTCAAGATTTTCAGCTGCTTTTTCGTTTTATCGTTCGGAAAATATTTATATTTTTCCGGCAAAATCGGCAAGTCCGCGATACGCCATTTGGCATACTTTCCGTCATACGCCTCGGGCGGGGCAAGCCCAAGCAAATGCCCGATGCACCATGAAACAATGTAGCCGTTGCCCTCGTAATAGCCGTCTTTTTTCGACCTCGCGCCAAGAACCGCGCCAAGCGATTTTGCAACGGAAGGTTTTTCCGAAATCACTAATTTATGTGCAGACATTTTTCACCGTTCCTTCAAAGAATTCGATTTGAAAATAGAGTCGGCGAGTGTCACTCGCCGACTCTATTTTGCTCAATGCGCGCTGCCCCTTCATTTTCTATAAATTTCACGCCGATTTCTGTCCTTGACCAAAAAAACCCACAAAACCACGGAAATAGTCATCAGCGCGAACATTGCCCCTAAAGACCGCGCTATGTCGGGCAAGCCTGTAGGCGGGACGTCTACAGACCATTCGCCGTCTGCAAGATTACGCGGGCGAACCTGTTGCCATTCGTCGTCGGAAATGACGCCGTACCTTACGCCGACAAAGTCGTCGCTGTTATTGCGCGTGTTTTGAAAATTAATCCTGCGCGCGCCTTCGGAACGGGAATTTCGCGTTGGTGCAACAAAATAGTTTGGAATATTATCGCGGGGATGGCTTGGGTCGTTTCTCATTCCAACCATGTCGATAACTCGCGCATCCGCCGCCGCACCGAACATCGGCAACCCGGCATGACCATCAACCAGCGCAACGGCAAAGCCGCGATTGCTAAAAACTTGATTCCACTCGATATCTCCCTGCGGCACAATACGACGTAAATCCTCCGCTCCCGTCCAAACACCCTGCGTGCTTACAATGAGCAAGGAACGGCGCGACGGTATGGTATATCCCGTAAGTGCAAGCACTTCCCATTCCACGGGAACGGCAGGAGTGCCGTTTGCCCCGGTGTCGAGAGGACTTTGTACCTGCAAAGACCAATCGCCGAGATAAATATCTTCATCGGTTTGGTTATAAAGCTCGATAAAGCTGTGGGAAAGCGTATTGGAGGACTCGGGTCCGCCGCCGTGTACATGATTAATAAGAACCTGCGGCGGCAAATTTGCAATGTAGCTGAAATTTGCGGTGATGGTAACAGGGGAATCTACCATGGTGAAACTTGTTGTCGGGTCGGTGTGGTTTGCGAAGATGACATCGGGGGTTGACGACCAGTGCGAGAAGCGTTGCCCCGCAGGAGGTGCGTCAGCGGTTATTTGAACAATCCCGCCGACAGATGCCTCGGCAACGGCCGCACTTCCGCCGACCATGATAATCGGGCGCATCTCGCTTTCTGCAAACACGGCTGTAACGGTCATGGGTTCGACGCCCGGGGTAATCGTAACCGTCATATCTGCGCTTGGGCGATGAGGAACGCCGTTAATTAAAAAATGGTCGAGTTCATATCCGAGTTCCGGTACGACCGTGAACGTAATCGGTAATCCCCGTAAATATCTTGCGGTAAAATTATGGACGCTAAATCCGTGTTGCCCTTGGCGTTCAAATAAATCCGCACGAACATGCGCCCCGGCGATGTCGAAAAATCCTTGGCTCGGGTTAATTATCCACGTGATGTTTGTTGTTTCATAGGGAACTTCGAAATGCTCGGCGATATGCCTGATTGAATATCTCGTGCGCAGGGTCAGGAAGTCGCGTACATCGTTAACGTTATTCTGCCATACCAACAAGCCCATTTCCGGAGAGTCAATCCAAGGCGTCCAGCGATATTTTCCCGCACCGGCAAACGGCTCTCTCGCCTCGACCATGTCGTCTAAGATTGCACCTGCAAGGACGGGATTAAACACCGTTGCCGCATAGGTTGAGTACCGCGCCGCAAATGTTTCCCTAAAATGTTGATTGGAAAACAGCTCATTCAAAAAGCTGATTTTCATAGGGCCGGGTGAGAACCATTGGCCGGGTGTAACAACTCCGTAGACTGTCATCTGCGTCAGCCAATTGGCATCATGCCTCATATTTAGATTGCCTTCCGTTCGCCCCATTGCAATGTCAAGGTCTTGGACGATAAACCGCCATCTTCCGTCGCCGCCGTGGGTGTCGATTGGGTTTGCGGTGGGAGCGTGTTGTGTTCCCAGTCGCCAATACTCGAAATTGTTGCGAATGCCGTCACCGTTTGCAAAATGGTATTGAATTATAATGTAGTCAATCAAATCGTCGATGCATACATATTGCTGAAAACCTTCATAGCCGTGTTGCCTGAGAAGGTTATAAATTCCTGTCGCGTGGGTGCGGTCTTGCCAGTCCCTGTTCATTGCAATGTCATTGCGGGGCAAGCCAAACATTTCGCCTACCAGATATGCATTTCTGTGGGCTCGGAAGCAATACATGCCCCAAAATTCACCGTTTACGAAAACCGCGCCGTATGTTGCGTTTTGAATCATCGGACGCAGCGGCTCGCTTATCAAATGAGCGACGGTATCGCGCAAGCCCGTGAAATAGGAATCGCTTGCGCGGGCGTTGACGTGGCGGAAGTTTTCGACAGGCGTTGTGGGGTCGTAGAAATTTCTAAAAGTATCGGGAATGAAGTTCGGCATGTTTCGGATATCTCCGTCGCCTTGGTTGAAGTTAAAGCGCATGGGCTTTTTTGCGCGTTCGCGCGAGGATTGACCCATTATCCATGCTTGAACGTTTTGCGAAAACATAAGGTCGCCGCCGACGGGGCCTCCGCCGGGAGCGAACATCTCCATGTTCACAATGCTTCGTACGCCATCGTCGTATTGGTTGCGCCTTTGCCAGTTGCGGTAAAAGCCCAAAGTTGGGTCGGCAAAATATTGCGGCTCGACGATTATTGACATTACTTGAACTTCGCTGAAATCCGAGCGGTCACTGTTTACAAAAAAAGAACGCGATACGGTTTCCGAACCCACGCCGTAATCGTTAAATGCGCGGGCGCGAATAACCATGCCGTTGTAGTAGATGCTTGGTATGATATGGTTATGGCTGGGAGTTTCCGTGATTGCCGTTGCCGACATCGGGCTGTTTGCTAATGTTGGGACGGGTGCATGGATTCTGATGTGATTGTTAAAAATCGGCGAATTGTTGGTTGGAATATTGCCGTCGGTTGTGAAGCGGATTACTGTGTCGGGTTCGGATTGCAATACAAGGTTAAATTCGGCGTCATAAAAGCCCGCGCCGTGTGAAAAAGTCGGGGGTGCGGGTAAATTATCGGGGCGGGAAAGGAGAATGCCTGTGATGTAAAAATCCCTGCCCGCAGACGCGTCGCGCCATACGCGAAAACGTTCATTTATAAGAAAACTGCTTGTTACCGTTATTTCAAATGTGTGTTGTTGGCCGGGGGATAAATGCACCATGTTGGATGCCGTCCGCCACACTTCGGGACCCGGCCAAAGCTCGCCGATATTATATGCAACTTGAAGACCGACGGCTGCGCCATAAGGGGGCGCGGCAACGGCAATTTGAATTGTGTCGCCCGGTCGCGCCGAAAAATGGCTTAAATCCACGCCGGTAGGCCAATTATAAGCCGGGTTGCCCACGACGCGGAGTACACCTTCCGCAACCGAAGCCGTGCCGCCGATACCGCCAAACCAACCGCCTGTTTGTATATTGTCTGCCATGCTTGTCAATGGGACACGACCGGGAGGCGGCTGTAAATTTTCCGGAAGAATAGCCATGGCAGCCGCTGAAATGGGGTAAAATACAGCAAAAATTGCCACCAAAAGCAAAGATAGCGACCTTTTCGGTAACCTTTTGAAAATCGAGTCGGCGAGTGTCACTCGCCGACTCAATTTTTTCCGCTTCGAATTCGAATGTTTTATTTTCACAACTAATCCCCCCTATAAAGGGCATCATATCCCTTTTCGAAAATGCTTGCAATAGGCTTTCATGCCCAGTCGAATTCATACCGCCCGACACAATATGTACACAAGCATCCCTCCGCCGCTGACTTCTTAATAGTTTGTAACAAAGTTCCGCGAAAATATTAAAAAACATAAGTTGTGTCATATTGACAAACCGTATACAATGCAAAAAATTCTTTTTAATGCGGGGCGTGTAGTTATGCGGGCAAAACTGGCGAATCTTTCGAAAAACGATAGAAAATTACTGATAATTGTATCAAGTGTGGCGGGCGGATTGGTGCTTGCGGTTGTTTCCGTCGCGATAATTATCGGACTGCTTGGCGGCGGCGGCAACGGCGATTTTCCGGGGCTTGTCGAATACGAAAACGGCGCGCCAACGGAAAACGCTTTCGTTCCGCCGCAACTTGACGCGCCGCCCGAGGAATGGCCCGATTTTCCAATCGCGCCGACCGCTTTGGGCAGAATCCATATCGCCGCGCTTGACACAACCGAATTCGGCGTTGCCGTCGATTCGGGATTTTTAATTTCGTCGGAAACGCAAAGGCTGACAACAGAGCATTTAAGCAGCTATTTATCCTCGCGATGCGGCGTTGAATTTACCTTGGAAGAACAAGCCGGCAACGCATTTTTATTAAATTTTTCACAAACACCCGAACCCAACGCAATCATAAACCTCGTGTACCAACCTCCCGGCTACGCGGCGGCGTCACACGCCTTCCAAACCGCCGACGCCTTTCGCATAACCGCAACAAGTCCCGCCCGAAACACACACGGAATCCCAACAAACGCGGGCATTGAAATTACGTTTAACAAGCCCCTCGAAGGCGGACTCGCCGCCTTCGAAGAGGCTTTTTTAATTTATCCGCACGCAGAAGGGCAATTTTTGCAAAGAGATAACACGTACATTTTCGCGCCGACCGAATTGCAATTCGGCAGACAACACAACGTAACAATTCGCGCCGGGCTTGAAAGCATAACGGGCGAAATTTTGCAGGAAGACCTCACATTCGCCTTCACAACCCAGTGGGGAACGGCGGCGGCGCGTGATTTTTCGGTTTCCGGAAACATGTACGAAACCTTTTTGCCGTGGAACGAAGTCTTTGTTGCGATGAATATTTCCCGATATTTTCAGCAACGGGATTTTGTTATAAATGTGTACGATTTGCAAACGCATCAAAATTTTATCAACTTCGACGGAACGGAAACGGGCGTACATGTCGGCGAGTTCGAAATTGAACTGACGGAATTTCAAGGCGAACATAACAGCTTTTTCTTCTTATTTTTGGGCGAAACCTTGCCCGTTGGTTACTATGTATTGGAAATAACGTCGCCGCCTGCGGATTTGGTCGCGCATAAATTTATTCAGGTTTCGCCGATTTCGGTGTATTCACTTTCCACGGACACACAGTCCGTCTTTTGGGTGCATGATGCCGCAAGCGGCGAACCCGCCGAGGGCGCGAGAATAATTGTCGACGGCACGTCGACGGGCGTAACAAACGACGAAGGCGTCGCAATAATTTCAACCCCGCAAGGAAACCCCCGCGCGGAAATCACGATTGAACACGCAGGCTATCTCCCCTTCGCCTACACAAAACCGACTTTCGGAACGCGAACGCTTCTCCCCTCCGAGCGATTTCTTTCATATATATACACCGACCGCCCGCAATATCGCCCGACCGACACCATCGATGTTTTCGGCGTAATCAAGCCGCTTTACGGTCAATCCCACCAACCCGACGATGTATTTACTTTGCGCATCGGCAATATGCTCGAAATGCCGATTGAACTTGACGGGAATAACAGTTTTGCCAAGCGAATCCCCGTTGAAAATATGTTTGGCTCAACGGACATTATTGTCGACGTAAACGGCGAGCACATGATGTCGGCATGGATTAGTTTTGTGGACTATGCGAACCTGCAATTTGTAATAACGGGCGGGCTGGACAGGCGTGCGTATAATTTTGGAGATTACGCCCACGCAGAAATTTCGCTTACGACCTTCGCGGGACGCCCTGCCCAAGGCATCGACCTCTCAAGACGTCGCGATGACCCAAATATTACAACAAACGAATACGGCATTGCCACGGAAAGCATCTTGATTACCGACGGGGTGCGACCGTGGGCAAGCGACTGGCGTCCCTTTTGGAACAGTTTTTGGTTTTCCGTGGCGGGTGACGCGCAAATCTCCCAAAGCATAACCCTGCCGTACATCGTAGTTCCGCGAGATATCATGCTTGAACATGAACTCGACGGCAGCACAATTACGGTTTACACACACGAAATTTTGACAGACCGAATCAACGAAGCGTACCAAGACGCCCGCGCATGGACGACAATAAACCCCGATTCATTTCGCGGCGAGCCGCTTGATATCGACTTCCAAATAGAAATAACCCGCTACGTAACAACGCGAACAATTCGCCACCAACAGTACGACCATATACACCGCCGCATGATTACAACCTACGACTTCAACACAACCGATTCGCCCTACAGAACCCTAGAGGTGCGCACGGTAAACGGTCGCGCAGTTGTAGGCGGCTTGCCCGTCTCCACCGACCCGCTTGTACGTTATCGCATAGAAATTCGCTACAACGACACACAAGGTCGCGAAACACTTGTTTCCGCGCGGCACGGATGGGCGCATCATATGCAAGAATCGACCATCAGGCATTTTCATTTTTCCGTGGAAAGCAGAAATTTAGGACTCGGCGAAACGACAATGGTGTCTGTAAATGAAGGCGGCGACCCCCACTGGGGCTGGTGGTATTATTTTTACGGCGAGGAAGCTACCCCTATGACAGAGGGCCGAATGATTGCCGTTTTGGTGCGCGACGGTGTAATTTCCGTGCAAACGGGTTCGCCCGAGGGCGTACCGATAACCTTTACCGAATCCGCCATCACCAACGCGTTTTTATACGGCGCGTACTTCGACGGGACATATGTTTTTCCCATAAACAATCCAGCGAATTTAAATTTTGATTACTCCGAGCGCGAGTTGGAAATTGAGATTTCGTTTAACCAAGAAAATTACAGCCCCGGCGACGAAGTTACGGTTACGATACAAACCTCACGGCAAGCGCAGGTTTTAATCAGCGTTGTAGATGAATCCAGCTTTCAGGGCATGGCGCACGTGCCGAATTTTTTACAGCGGCTTTATCGCAGTTCGCAGATATGGCACTGGCACATGAATGTTTATCAGTTCTCGTCGCACCGTCAGCATAATTTCGGCGGCGCGGGCGAAGGCGCGGAAGGCGGAAATGGCGGAGACGACGGCCTTACTACAAATTTCCGCGATACCTTTGTGGATAATCCGATTTTTGAAATTGTGCGAACCGACGCAAACGGCAACGCGACTTTCACCTTCACCTTGCCCGACCAAATTACATCGTGGCGCGTAACCGCGCTTGGGCTTACCGAAGGCGGCTTCGCGGGCGAGGCGCGCGAAAATATTATTTCGTATTTGGATTTTTATGCGGATTTGCTTTTGACGAACGAATACATCGTCGGCGATGATATTGCCGCGCTTGCGCGGGCTTTCGGCGCGGGTGGCGCGGAAGTGAATTTTACATTTAATGTGCTTGACGACGGCGAGATTATTTTTACGGATTCGCAAAGTACAACAACGGGACGCGCCATGTTTAACGCAGGAAAATTGCCCGCGGGCGAGTATGCGATGCAGTTGATTGCGACATCGGGCGGGTATCGTGACGCGCTTGAGCTGCCGTTCAGCGTTGCGCCGGGCAGCGGGCTTATTGTGCAAAATCGCGCGTCAATGGTAATTTCGCCGGACGCGCCGGTCGGTTTCATCCCGGAAGACGCCAACATGCGACCGTTTCCCGTTCGCGTGACCTTAACAAACGCCAACATTCGACCGCTTACAAGCATTTTGCACGGCGCGTCCAATTCGCGCTCGTTCCGCACGGATTATATTGCGGGCGCGGCTTTTCGGGAATATTTTTTTAGCGGCGAAGTCGATGTTTATGCCGTGCGTTCGAGGGTTCACGCGGCGTCGGGCGGAATTCCCGAGCTGACTTACGAGGATGCAAACTTTCCTTATACAGCGAGGTTTGCCGCTTCTTTCCCCGAATTTGTTGACCCCGACAGGATTCGGCGATATGTGCAAAATGAGCTTGCCGCCGGCGAAACGCCAATGCAACGCACTGTCGCGCTTTTGGCACTGGCGGGCATCGGCGAGCCGGTTTTGATGCAAATTCGCGAAGAGGCGGATAACGCAAGCACAGAGTTAATTATGCTGCACCTTGCCGCCGCGCTTGTCGCAATCGGCGATGACGCCGGGGCGGCAGAGCTTCTTACGCGGGATGTTCATGTGCCCGCGAACCCGACCGCCTCGGAGCAGGAATTGACGGCCACTTTGCGATTTTTCATAAACACCGCAATTGACCCGTCGGCGGCATGGGCGCATGTTAACCGCGGTGTTGTGAATCAATTTGTAAGCGATGTTCCCGAGCGGATAAATTTCGTGCGGCGCGTGCGCACTCGAGGCGACACGGTTTCGGAATTTACCTACTACCACAACGGAGAAACCCACGCTGCGCGGCTTGAAGATTTCCAATGGCTTCATTTGCATCTTACGCATGAGCAATTTTTAGAACTAAACATAGTCCCGACAAGCGGCGAAACAAATTACCACATAGATTTTTACGGCTACGATTCAACAGGCTGGGACCCCGACGGCGACCAACTTGAAATTTCGCGAACAATCACACGTGACGGCGATTTATATCGTGTGGCCCTTACCGTGAATTTCCCTCCGGGCGCGCACGGTTCGTTTATGATTTACGACCGTATGCCCTCAAACACGCGATTTGTGCCGCTTCGCAGAAGGCATGTCGCGGGGCAGCCGTGGTTTTTCGCAAATAATACACAGCGTCAGCTTGTTGAGATACATTTTTGGCAACGACAAGACCAACCAAGAACGCGCACGGTTTACTATCACGTAATGGAGCTTTTCGACGGCGATTTCGCACCCGGCGTCACATATGTAACAAACTTCCGCCCCGAACCCGACCACCTTTGGGGCAGTACGCGGTGATTTTGCGAAAGCGGAAGAAATTTTTATTGGCGGTGCTGATTTTTATTGTGGGCTTGGGTGTTTTGATGGGGATGCTTTGGGGGGATATCGGAAGGGGCAGGGACGGAAGCGACGGGGACAGTCTCTTTGGCTCGGAACCCCGCGAGCCAAACGGAC
>JGI24703J35330_11748689_pt1 | contig 25214 bp, 20 predicted proteins | sample TergutNt197P1_FD_35330 | JGI IMG/M metagenome (IMG submission 35330)
ATCCCCGATTTCGTGGGTGGCATCCACCACTACACCGCCATGGACCAAATCGACATTGCCTTGGGCAATATCATTAACTTGGGCATGAGCATAGAGGACGCATTGGCAGAAGCAGAAGCCGCTGTTAGATTTGAAATGGGACTTTAAAAGTAAAAGGTGGGAGCTGTCGTAAAAAGACAGCTCCCACTTATTATTTCGCTATACAAGGAGGGTCAGGGGCGTAATGGGACATAGAAAATTTTTTAAAATTGGTCTAACCCAGAAGCAGAGCCTAACAGGCTGGGCATTTTTATCTATTGCGGCAATTTTAATCATATGGATGAATTTTTATCCGATGGTTAGAGGATTCTTATTTTCGTTGCAATCAGGTGTAGGTGCGCAAATGCAGTTTGCGGGATTGTTCAACTATAGGCGGTTGCTGGAAGACCCTCAGTTTAGACAGACAATCAGCAACACATTTATGTACTTAGTGATACAGGTGCCGATTATGTTACTTTTGGCACTTGTACTCGCAACAATGCTTAATGACAATACATTAAAATTTAGGGGCTTTTTTCGCACGGCGATATTTTTGCCATGTGCTGTAGGACTTGTGGCATATTCTCTTGTGTTCCGTCAAATGTTTGCCGTCAGCGGCATCATTAACACTATTGCGATGAGCGTTGGGATAATGGAGACCCCTTTTAACTGGTTTGGCAATGCATGGTCGGCCAGGCTGATTATTATACTGGGGCTGCTTTGGCGATGGACCGGTTTTAACATGATATTTTATCTCGCGGGTTTGCAAAATGTTGACCGCGCTATGTATGAAGCCGCTCGTATAGACGGTGCGAATGCGTTTCAACAATTTTGGAGAATCACAATACCTGTTTTAAAACCCGTGATTTTGCTCACTGCCATCATGTCCACAAACGGTACACTACAGCTATTTGACGAATCGTTTAACCTCACGGGAGGCGGTCCGGGCATCACCTCACGGAGCATGTCACATCATATATTCGTCGCGGCTTTCCAAGGGATTCCGCAAATTGGGTATGCGTCCGCCATGTCATTTGTAATCCTTTTGTTTGTAGGTACGCTTGCCTTTATCCAAATCAAGATTGGTGATAAACGATGAAAATAAAATTTTCCAGGGTTTGCATGTATTGCTTCCTTATCATTGCGTCTGTATTTTCTCTTTTTCCGCTGATATGGACGCTCATTTCCGCAACTAACTCCAATGCGGATATTTTGCGCGGCACATTGTTACCGGGGACACATCTGGTACAAAATTTTGTGAGGCTGGCCGAGCTTACGGATATAGGCAGAGCATTTTGGAACTCTACACGAAACGCGGTGGTCGCCACCTTTATTTCTATTGTCATCTGCTCTTTGGCGGGTTATGGTTTTGAAATTTTTCATAGCAAAGCAAAGGATAGATTGATGGGTGTTTTATTATTGTCGATGATGATACCCTTTGCGGCTGTTATGATTCCGCTTTTTCAGCTGACTGCCAATATGGGTCTGCTCAATACAACCATTGGCTTTATGCTCCCGACGCTGTCCACAGCATTTTTGATTATGCTCTTTAGACAAAACACACGCTCTTTTCCGCTCGAAATGATAGAGGCGGCACGGATAGATGGGCTAAACGAAATTAACATATTTTTGCGCATATACATCCCCACGATGAAATCCACCTATGCCGCGGCGGTTACGATTACCTTTATGGCTACGTGGAATGTGTTTTTGTGGCCGCGGATAATTATGATTTCGCCTGATTCTATCACCATGCCCCTGCTTATCTCAAACCTGATGGCAGGGTATGTGGCTGATTTTGGTGTGATTATGCTCGCTGTTACAATCGCGACACTCCCACCGATTTTGCTTTTCTTTTTCTTACAACGCTACTTTGCAGAAGGTATGACAGGAACAATAAAATAGGAGGTAATTTGCTATGAAATTTGATTTTTCAAGGATTAAAGACCCGGGCTATTTTAGAGAAAATCGCCTCGATGCCTATTCAAGCCATATCCATTATCGCAACGAGCGCGAGGCAGAAATGGGCGAAAGCAGTTTTTATCAACTTTTAAATGGTGTCTGGAAATTTAGTTATGCAAAAAATTATGCACTTGCGCCAAAGGGCTTTGAGAGTCCTGATTTTGACTGCAAATGCTGGGATGATATTGTTGTACCGGGACATATACAGATGCAGGGCTACGATGCTCCGCATTATGTAAATGTGCAGTATCCATGGGATGGCGTATATGACATAGAGCCTGACGAAATACCAACGGATTTTAATCCGACAGCGAGCTATGTAAAACATTTTACACTCCCCCAAAAAACAAAAAATCTTTTTATCTCCTTTGCAGGTGTAGAAAGCGGCTTCGCGCTTTGGTTAAACGGAAACTATGTCGGCTACGCACTAGATGGATTTACACCTTCGGACTTTGACCTTACGCCTTTTATAAAAGAAGGTGAAAACAAACTCGCGGTACAGGTGTTTAAATTTACATCGGGCAGCTGGCTGGAGGACCAAGACTTTTTCAGGTTTTCCGGTATATTTAGGGATGTATATCTCTACTCTGTGCCTGATGTGCATGTCCGTGACATTAAGGTAGATACCGACCTTAGCAGTGACTTTAGTTCGGCAAAGCTGTCCGTATGCTTGCTCGCAGAAAATGAAAATGCAGGAGCTGTAGAAATCCTGCTGTTTGACGGAAACACAGAGATAGCAAAAACAGGGTCGGTTATATCAAAAAGAACAAAGCTGGATATTTCGATTAAATCACCCAAACTTTGGAGTGCAGAAAAACCTAATCTCTATACTATGAAGGTCTACGTAAAAGACAATACAGGCAACCTTTGCGAGTATATTTGTCAAGATGTAGGATTTAGAAGATTTGAACTTGTCGGCAATGTTATGCACATAAATGGCAAACGCATTGAGTTTTATGGTGTCAACAGGCATGAGATTTCTTGCTACTCCGGCAGAGTACTCACAAAAGAACAGATGGAATACGACATTGTCACAATGAAGCAATATAACATTAACGCTCTGCGTACTTCTCATTATCCCAATCATCCATACATCTATCAGCTCTGCGACCGCTACGGAATATATGTAATAGACGAAGCAAACCTGGAGTCACATGGCAGATGGTTTTTGGTAGGAGGGCGTGACGCAGACGTTGCACTGCCCGGAGACAATCCCAAGTGGCTGGATATTGTTATAGACCGAGTAGACAGTCTCTACGAGCGCGACAAAAACCACCCGAGTATCATCATCTGGTCACTGGGCAACGAATCCTTTGGCGGCATAAATATCTTAAAGATGGCAGAGCGTTTTCGCGCCCTCGACAAATCGCGACTTGTTCATTATGAAGGCGTGGACTGGGATACACGCTACCCTGACAGCACCGATATGTACAGCAAAATGTACACATCCGCCAAAGATTTGGACAAGTATTTGCAAGAAAACACCGAAAAGCCGATGATTCTTTGCGAGTATGTCCATGCTATGGGCAACTCCTGCGGCGCGATGCATAAATACATTGACCTAATGTCCAAGCATAAACATTATCAAGGTGGGTTTATCTGGGACTTTATTGACCAAAACATTTTGAAAAAGGATAGATACGGCAAAGAATTTTTGGCATCCGGCGGCGATTTTGACGACAGACCACATGATTCTAACTTCTGTGTAAACGGTATTTTGTACGGCGACAGAGGGCTTTCGCCTAAGATGCAAACGGTAAAATACAATTATCAACCCGTGGTTATTGATATTAACAAGAGCCAAATAGTTGTAAAAAACAAAAACCTGTTTACGTCAACATCCGAATATAACTGCTCTGTCTTGCTTGAAAGAAACGGCAAAAAAATTGCGAGCGCGACATTAAAAACCGATGTGGCACCATTGTCCCATGCAGAGTATGCACTACCCTTCTCTATACCCAACGAAGCGGGAGAATACGCAGTAACGGTTTCTTTTTGCCTGGCCGATGATACCCCTTGGGAAAAGCGCGGACATGAAATAGCTTTTGGACAATATATTGAAAAGGTCGAAGAGCCACCACGCGAATGCTCGGATATATCCACGCCACTTAGGGTCGTAAACGGCGCGCAGTCACTGGGAGTACATGGCGAACATTTTAGTGTCATGTTTTCAAAAACAAGGGGCGGCCTGTATTCATATAAATATGCAGGGCGCGAGATGATAAAAAAGATTCCTATGCCAAACTTTTGGCGTGCGCCGATTGACAACGATATTGGAAACATAAACCCTATACGCACCGCACAGTGGAAAATAGCCGGTCTCTATGCCAGCCACATACCACATGATTTGCAAAACCAAGCATACCCACCCTCCGCCGACCCCGTTGTCGTTTTGGGTAAAGGATACGTTACGGTGACATATCCTTATTATCTCCCCACAACACCTGCGGCAAAATGTGAGGTGTCCTATAATATAGCTAACGATGGGGCTGTAAAGGTAAATCTGATATGCGAGCCAAAGGGGCTTCCACCGATGCCCGAGTTTGGCATGATGTTTAAATTTGATGCCGACTACGAAAACCTGGAGTGGTACGGCATGGGACCGGAAGAAACATATGTAGACCGTGTCACCGGCGCGAAGCTTGGCATTTACAAAAACAAAGTAGCCGAGAATATGGCAAAATACGTCATCCCACAAGAATGCGGCAACAAGGTTGGCGTTAGATACGCAAAGCTGACAGATAGCAGTGGCAGAGGCATTATGTTTACAGGGGATAACATGGAATTTTCTGCACTGCCATACACACCCCATGAGCTGGAAAATGCCATGCATGACTATGAGCTTCCACAGGTGCATTACACGGTAGTCCGTGTCAATATGATGCAGATGGGTATAGCAGGAGACCAAAGCTGGGGCGCACGCACCCATGATGAATACCTATTGCCCACAGACAAAAAACTCAACTTCTCATTTACGTTTAAAGGGATGTAATTTTATAAAAGGAGCCATGATATGCCAAAGATTACTTTTTTAGGTGCGGGCAGTACCGAGTTTGCAAAAAATCTTTTAGGGGATGCCATGCTGACTGAGGCGTTAAACACATCAGAAATCGCGTTGTATGATATAAACCCTCAGCGGCTGGAGGAATCAGAAGCGATGCTGTCTGCTATAAACAATAACTGCAACAAAGGCAGAACCCGTATTACAGCCTACACAGACAGAAAAAAGGCGTTGGTCAAATCAGATTTTGTAATCAACGCCATACAGGTAGGCGGTTACAAACCTTGTACGGTGACTGATTTCGAAATCCCAAAAAAATACGGCCTGCGGCAAACAATAGCAGACACCATCGGCATAGGTGGCATTTTCAGGACTTTGCGTACTATGCCCGTTATGCTCGACTTTGCAAGGGAGATGGAAGAGGTATGTCCCGACGCATGGCTTCTTAACTATACAAACCCCATGTCTACATTAACAGGAGCCATACAGAGGCATACGGGTGTAAAAGCTGTAGGCCTCTGTCATAGCGTACAAGTCTGCGCAGAAACCCTGCTAAAGAGCGTGGACATGAGTACAGATGGTCTTTGCTACGAAATCGCGGGTATAAATCATATGGCATGGTTGCTAAAAATCAGCAAAGATGGCAAAGACCTTTATCCTGAAATCAAAAAAAAGTCTAAACTACTGGGAAAGCACCACGACATGATACGCCATGAGCTGATGCATACATTCGGCTACTATGTGACAGAAAGCTCTGAGCATAGCGCGGAGTACACACCTTATTGGATAAAGGATAGATACCCCGAGCTGATAGAACGATACAACATCCCCTTGGACGAATATCTGCGCCGCTGTGTAGAGCATATCGACAGATGGGAAACCTTAAAAGAAGAGTTGGTAAACAATCCAAAACTCACCCATGAGCGCACCATAGAATACGCCTCACGCATAATGGAAGCTATGGTAACGGACAAACCATATAAAATCGGCGGCAATGTTTTAAACATGGGACTGATAGAAAATCTCCCACGCGAAGCCTGTGTAGAGGTACCCTGCTATATAGACAAAACAGGAGTAAACCCCTGCTATGTAGGCTATCTGCCGGAACAACTCGCAGCCCTAAACCGTACAAATATTAATACCCAACTACTAACCATCGAAGCCGCCATCACATTAAAAAAGGAAAGCATCTATTATGCCGCATTGCTTGACCCACTAACATCCTCTGTCCTATCCATAGATGATATTAAATCCATGTGTGACGAGATGATAGAGGCTCATGGAGATTGGCTTCCAAAGTACAGCTAGGGAGTGTTTATATGAGTATAGAACCACTTCTCAAATATGCAGAAAACGAAGGACTAATCAGCGGGCTGGATATTATTCTGGCCCGCAACTTATTATTGGATTTGCTGGATATAAAAAATCCTGCAGATTCAGATTTTGATACAACGAAATCATTGAGTAATATTTTGGCACCCATCTTCGAATATGCAGGATGCAAAACAATCACCGAGTGCGACCTCTTAGAAGGTCGGATAATGGGCATACTAACCCCACGCCAACAAGAAGTGACAACAAAGTTTTATTCGCTATTACAAAAGCAAGGTGACGCATTGGATTATTTTTACAAGCTCTCATGTGCCACAAACTATATCAAGACAGAAAGAATCAAAAAAAATCTCGCGTGGAAACATAACACAGATTTTGGCGAGCTGGAGATAACCATAAATCTGTCCAAGCCCGAAAAAGACCCTAAAGAAATAGCCCAAGCTATTACACAAAAAGATGTTTCTTACCCAAAATGTTTGCTCTGCATAGAAAACGTAGGCTATGCAGGACATATAAACCACCCCGCCCGCCAAAATCACCGCATAATACCTATTGACCTATGCGGAGAAGATTGGTACTTGCAGTATTCGCCTTATGCATATTACACCGAGCATTGTATCCCTTTATGCGGAGAGCATCGACCCATCTCCATAAACAAGACAACATTTGAAAAACTACTGGCATTTTTGGAGCTTTTTCCGCATTATTTTGTGGGTAGCAATGCGGATTTGCCTATTGTAGGAGGCAGTATATTAAATCACGACCACTTCCAAGGAGGGCGTTATAACTTTCCGATTGAAAAGGCAAAATCAATAAAATCCTATACCCTGATGGGCATAAAAGCCGAAATCCTAAAGTGGCCTATGTCCGCCATCAGGTTAAAATCAAAAAATAGTAAACACATCATCAATGCATCCACCGCTATTTTAGAAAAATGGCGTGGTTACAGTGATGAGTCGGTTGGTATTTTTGCCCATAGCGGAAACACCCCACATAATACCATCACCCCGATAGCACGAATAAACGCAGACGGCGAATATGAATTTGACCTGGTTTTGCGCAACAACCGCACCAGCGAAGAATATCCCGACGGCATATTCCACCCGCATCCACATGTGCATCACATAAAAAAAGAAAACATCGGACTCATAGAAGTCATGGGTCTGGCAATACTGCCGGGAAGGCTTGCACAAGAAGTAGAAAAAGCACCGGATGAGCAAAAAAACTACATGGGCGAAGTATTTTTAGAAGTACTGACACATGCAGGTGTATTCAAATGCACCAAAGCAGAAGCCTTTATGAAATTTATGACTGCCTGTGGCGCGAAATTGGAGGAGACATCATGGACTTAAAAGCTGTTTTTATTGAAAATTTTGGCGATTCTAATGAAGAAATAAGGGTTTTTCATGCCCCTGCTCGTGCAAATATTATTGGCGAGCATACGGACTATAACGGCGGCTATGTTTTGCCCTGCGCCCTAACCATCGGGACATATGCACTTATCAGAAAACGAGCTGATAATATCGCTCGTTTTGCCAGTACAAACATCAATACGGTGGTACAGCTTCCACTAAACGAAATATCATACGACCCACAGCATGACTGGGCAAACTACCCTAAGGGCGTTGTGCATTTTATACAAAAGGATGGGCATCAGCTATGCGGATTTGATGTATTGTTTTCAGGCAATATAAGCGGAGCAGGCCTATCCTCTTCGGCCTCACTGGAGCTTGCTATGGCCGTTGCACTAAATATCACGTTTTCTATGGGCTATGACATGATTAGCCTCATTAAACTTGCACAACGTGCAGAGCAATTTTGTGGAGTCAACTGTGGCATAATGGACCAGTTTGCCATAGGCATGGGCAAAAAAGGCATGGCTATACACCTCCACTGTGACAGCCTACAATACAAATATGTACCTTTAAGCCTCGATGATTATAAAATAGTCATCATGGATACAAACAAAAAACGCAAACTTAGCGACTCAAAATATAACGAACGCAGAGCGGAATGCGAACAAGCCGCAAAGATTTTAAATGTAGAAAACTTATCAAAACTAACCCCACAGGATTTTGCCTCACATCAAAACAAATTAGAAGGCAACATCCTAATGCGTGCCAGGCATGTTATCCACGAAAATCACAGGGTAAGCCAAGCAGAAGATGCACTAAAAGCAGGTGACATATCAAAACTCGGAGAACTGCTTATAGCATCACATGTTTCTCTACGTGATGACTACGAAGTTTCTTGTGTAGAGCTTGACACCATTGTGGAGCAGGCAATCAAACATACCTGCTGTGCAGGTGCGCGAATGACAGGCGCGGGCTTTGGCGGCTGCGCGATAGCCCTTGTAAAAGGAGCTGCCCTACCCGACTTCATAGACTCTGTAAGCCATGCATACACAGACATTATCGGATACACCCCGGGGATGTATGTACAAGAAAGCGGCGACGGTGCAAGAGAAATAATCTGAAACATCAAAACAACGACCTTAGATGTTTTGGCCTGAACCGCTCAAGCCCGCATAATCGCTTGCTTCACCGACATAACTTTTCAATGCAGGAATGCAAGGGGGCGAAATGTTGTTGGGGAGTTCATTGAGGGCAAAAAATTTTACATCAAGGCTCTCTACCATATCAGCCTGTATGCTTCCACTATAGTCCTTGCAAATATAAACAATGTCTACGATTGATATTTCATCACCATGCGGATAGACATGATATAACTCTTTTCCGGAGAAAACCCCAAATAATTCAATCGTGTTTGCTACAATTCCGGTTTCTTCTAACAACTCTCGCTTGGCAGCTTCTTCAACAACCTCATTTATATCCACCATCCCACCCGGGTAGCCCCAATGATTATTGTCTTTCCGTAGTTGCAATAAAATTTCGCCCTTTTCGTTTACGACGATAACGCTTGCACCACAAACCAGTATTGGCATATGGCCAACTGTTTCCCGCAGATTCTTCAAATACTCGTTCATCATATCCCTCCCAAAATTTACAAGAAATTATACCACTATACGACACTTTATGTGTTAAAATAATCTGGGAGTGAATAGCGTGAATACAATCAAACTATGGTTTAGCAAAGAAATGGAAGAAGAAAAAGCGCGGAGTATTGCGGGTTGCGCCAAGTGGATATGCCGGCTATCTGTTTGTATGTACATTTTTAGCATGGTACTTAGTATTTCCGGGAGGCAGACATTTGTTTTGCATAGCAATTCCGGCATACAAGACCATATACGCCTTATTGATGGGCGTAATGATTGGACAAGGAGAGGCGGACTGATTACCTCGGCACAAGGTACGTTTAGGGTGTTTACAAACCCCATGGACGAAGTTGACCTTGGTACACGTATTGTACTTTCTGTCGCCAACCTGTTATTTGCTTTACCATTCGGAATTTCGTTTTTTGTGCTTTCCAAATTTTTTGAAAACATCCAAAGAGAGCAAATTTTTGTAAGGGCCAATGTCTCATATCTATTAATATTTGGACGCATACAAATGGTTACACGGCTACTCGTACCATTTTTGATAGGGATTATTTCGTCACTTGCAAATAGGTTTACGGATAGCAGTGTGCAATACTCTAATGATGGATTTATTATAACAGCCCTTGCATTTTTGGTTTTAAATGTTGCGGCTTATATTATTTGCTATGGGATGAAATCATCTTAGGGCGTGTTGCCCTGTTTTTTGTTTACATATTTTTCTTGACCCGAAGACTTTCTCACACTATCATTTGATTCGCAAACTACCTGAACAAAAAGGATGATATTGATGAATAGGGGATTAGTATGAGCGATAATTTTACAAACAAATTTATGGCAAATGAAAAAAATCTCGCATTACTAAACGAAACGATGTGGGGGCCAAACGGAATACGGCAAGCCGAAGAACTGGCTTCTTTTTTTACCATTACAAAGGATATGAAAATCCTTGACCTGGGCTGTGGTCTGGGATTGTCTGCGGTGTACTTGGTACAACAGTATGGTGCAACAGTTTTTGCCACCGACTTGTACGCAGACCCTACCGAAAACCATGAGCGTTTTAAGTCACTTGGTATTGCGGACAAAATCATCCCGATGACGGTGGATGCGACGCAACCTATGCCGTTTGCAAAAAGATATTTTGATGTAGTTTTTTCTGTAGGCGCATACAACATGTTCGGTGATACCGAAGAAATGCTGCCAAATTTTATTCCTTATATAAAAAAAGGTGGCTATATTGCTGTTGCATTTCCCGGATTGAAATATGATTTTGGCAATAATGTTCCAAAAGAAATGCAACCGTTTTGGGATGTCCCCGAGGTCGCAAGATATATCCGAGGTATAGAATGGTGGAGGGACTTGTTTTACAAAGAGAAGGGTATAGAAATTTTAAGCATCGGCGAGCAAGCTTGCCATGACATTGCTTGGAAAGAATATCTTGCAACCCGTGACCCCAACAAAGAAGATGAAAAATGGGATTTGGATATGATGGCAGCAGAAAGCGGAAAATACTTTAATACAATACAGTTGATTGCCAAAGTTATATAAAAAAAATAATTCTCTTGACAACATGAGTCGTGATTCATATAATTGAATCACGACTCATATTCATGAATGCACTTTCACACGAAAGGAGTTTAAAAATGCCTAAAGAGACCTTTTTCCGCCTACGAGACGAAAAGCAAGACAGTATAATGCGTTCAGCTATCAGCGAATTTGCGGGGCATGGCTTTGAACGAGCAAAGATATGCGATATTGCAAAAAATGCAAATGTTGCAACGGGTAGTATTTATCAGTACTTCGCGGACAAAGAAGAACTTTTTATGTACTGCGCACAGTGGGCTTTTGATAATTTTATGAAAAAAATTGATTTGCGACCCGACATCACTAATATGGATATTTTTGAATATTATGATGAACGTCTTGCAAACCCCGGTATTTTGAACGAGGAACGAGAGGTTGTACATTTTATGCAGGAGCTTATGCGTCACCCTGATATGATGCGACCTTCTATGCGTGAAATGTACAAAAAAAGTGAAGAACAAATCTTAAAATTGATTGAAAATACAAAAAACAAGGGTCTAATCCGTACTGATATTTCCGACGAAATTTTGCTCGAATACTTTGTTGCCGTTACCGAGCGATTCAAGATGCGCTGGATGACGCAATACGATGATTTGACACAAATGCCGGAAGAAGAGATGCAAAAAAATGTAAATATAATGCTCGAACTTTTGAAATATGGTTTGAAAGGGGGCGAAGCAAATGTCTAAAAGCATAATGGAAGTAACAGGCCTGACAAAGGATTACATCATGGGAGAAGTCACGGTGAATGCATTGCGCGGGGTAGATTTTTCGCTATACGAGGGTGAGTTTGTGGTTGTACTCGGGCCGAGCGGCAGTGGCAAAAGCACGATTTTGAATATAATAGGAGGGATTGACAAGGCGACGAGTGGCTCTGTTGTTGTTAACGGAAAGGATATTGCAAATGCAAACGAGAGGGATTTTTCAAAATACCGCCGTTCTTCCGTAGGTTTTGTTTTCCAATTTTATAACCTAATCCCAAACCTCACCGCTCTCGAAAATATAATACTTGCGGCGGAGCTTTCTGCCGACCCGATTCCGCCGCAGGAACTTCTCGAAGCGATTGGACTCGGTGACAGAGGGCAGTCCTTCCCCACTCAACTATCGGGCGGACAACAACAACGTATTGCAATCGCCCGCGCCATCACAAAAAACCCCTTCCTCTTGCTATGCGACGAGCCGACAGGCGCACTTGACCATACAACAGGCATACAGGTACTTCGTCTGCTCAAGGATTTTAACGAAAAGTACAAAAAAACCGTCGTTATTATTACTCATAATGCGCAAATCGGAGAAATGGGCGACCGCGTCTTTCATATAAAAGACGGCCTGATTGACAAAATTGACATAGTCGATAACCCGATTTCACCCGAGGATATAAGCTGGTAAATGCGCGCTTCCAAGGAGGGAACATAATGCTTTTTAAAAAAGTCTATCGTGCCATGTGGAAAAACAAACGCGCATATATTGCCTGCATGTTCCTTATATCCGTGGGTATACTTATGCGGACGGCTCTGGGTGCGGCTTCTGACGGTCTCGAACGCGCAAAGCTTAATTTTTATGACGAATACCGTCTGGCACATGTGTATGCAAGTGTTGGTGCGATTTCGTTGAGTGATGCGGAACGTTTGCGAGAGTTACCGGGTATTGCAGATGTAACTGCGCGTACAAAGATGGAAATGCGTGCCGAAATCGACAATAATGACGAAATCATTACACTCCGCGTAATTTCTTTTGACCCATCAGAAGAAACAAGGCTAAACGATTTTTTGATGACGGGGCTGGAGCCTTCTTTGCCCGGAGATATTGCCGTAAACTACATGTTTATGGCAACAAATGGGATGGAAGCGGGCGATATTGTCACCTTGATTGTGCAGGGCAGAGTGTTTGAATTTGAGCTGACCGGTTCGTTTCTAACGCCGGAATATGTCTACATCGCACCGAGTTTTACGGATATTTTGCCCGATAACGAATCCTTTGGCATAGCATATATCACTGCCGAGGCAATGGGAAATATAACAGGCCGTCACGGCATCGCCAATGATTTACTTTTTGCATTGCATGACGGCTACGAGTTTGATGATGTCAATCTACTCATCGAGGACGCACTCCGTCCACATGGATTGATTTCCATAACCGCTCGTGAGGATACGCTAAGTTATTCGCTTGTTGATATGCAGACAATGTCAATGCAAGGGATGTCTACATCCATGCCATTTGTATTTATGTTTATGGCTGCCGTTGTGCTGTTTTTGATGATGAAGCGGATTATCGAACAGGAGCGCACACAAATCGGCACATTAAAGGCGTTGGGATATTCTAATCGCGTTGTGGTTTTTCACTATGTATGCTATGGAATAATTGTAGGGTTTGTGGGCGGCATAGTCGGATTTATGCTTGGTGTAGCGATGTCAGGCGTTTATCTGGAAATGTTTTTGGAATTTTTTCTACTGCCGGAGCTTGTACAGCCACTCAGCCCTATGTATTTAGTTTTTGCAATGGCTATTTCGTTGGGAACGGGGATTTTGGGCTCGCTTATGGGTGCGATGCATGTTATAAAACTTTCTCCCGCCGAAGCCATGCGCACCGAAAGCCCAAAACCAATAAAGTATGATATTTTGGGGAAAATAAAATTCCTTAAAATTATTTTGACATCGCGGGGGCAGATGTCATTGCGTGGGATTATTCGTAATCCTGTGCGTTCAGGCTTTGTAGTTTTGGGGGTTATGTTTTCGTTTTCGCTGTTGGTTGTATTTGGGAGTATGGAGCAACTGGTGGACGCTATGATTTATTCGCAGTTTGTAGACCAACGTTTATACAATGTCCGCGTAACATTGACACATCCCATCGAATATAACCGAGTCGTAGAATCTGCTCATGGCATTAGACATGTCACACTTGCGGAGGGGCTTTTAGACATGCCCGTAAGCCTAACAAGTAATCACATACAAACCGGAGCGGTAATCACAGGTGTACCGGAAAACGCACAGCTCTACAGCATTTTTGATACCACGCATAGAATAAGACATGTGCCGCCAACAGAAGGCCTTATAATTACAAACGGGCTTGCGGATACATTAAATGCTTCGTCAGGTACAATTTTGTATCTTGAATCACCCTTTTTAAACGGCGGAATATATGTCCCCATCGTAAGGGTAATCGACCACGCGCTGGGCAGTGGCGCATATATGGAGATTTCTGCATTGTCGGATTTATTCAATCATTCCACTGTAGCTACTTCGTTGATTTTCAACACAGATAATTTGCAATATGTAAGGGATTATTTTCGTGACAGCCGCTACACTGCGTCCATTGAGGATAAAGATACGACTCTACGAAAATACTTTGAAATGATGGACCCGTATACAAGCCTCTACATGGTACTTAACATCATGGGCGCGGCGGTCGCATTTGCAATCATCTACAATACAGCGACGATTTCGCTATCAGAGCGCAAACGAGAGTACGCTACCCTGCGTGTTGTGGGGCTTACAACGGACGAGGTCTGCGAGATTATGCGCTTTGAATATTGGGTACTGGGTGTTATAGGAATGATAATTGGCATACCCTTTGCATCGGGGCTTATGACGGCAGTAAACTCCATGATGGATACAGAGATGTTTAGCCTGCCGACCACACTTCCTATAGCGGGATATATCACAGGTGTTGTGGGATGTGCCGCGGCTATTGTACTTTCAAATTGGTCCGCCAAGCGCAAAATCGCAAAGTTTGACATGGTAGAAGTATTAAAAGAATTTTAAAATTTTTTGAGGAGGGATAATATGAAAAAACCAATCAAATACACAATCATTGCAATCATTGTGTTGGCAACAATCGCGGGTAGTGTTTTCTACATGCTCCAACCACAGGCGGTGCGCATGACAGAAATGCGTCGAAGGACGGCAGAACTTAGCTTTACCGAGCAGGGTGTTGTTGTTGCCGAAAATACCATGCTTGTTTTTTCGGCAGCACAGGGCGAGCTAATTGAGCTGTATGTAAATGAGGGTCAATCCGTAGTGGCCGGAGACCCACTCATTCGCGTAGATACCACCGCTTTGCAACTACAACTCACACAGGTGCAAAGCAGGATTATCGGACTCGAAGCACAACTTGCTAATGTTGATGTGGAGGATGCCAACGCTCGCCGCACTCTCGAAACAACACGTACAAGTCTACATGGAGAACTAAGGTCTATCAATGCACAGGCCGCCGAAGCCTATAGGGGATTTGCGAGCCATCAGGAGGCAGTAGACGAGCAACTTCGTGTACAGCAAATTTTGATAGACCGGCACTACGCAGACGTGGCATTGGCTAACGAAAATCTTACGCGCATTAGGATTTTATATAATGCGGGGGTGGTTGCGCGTGTAGAATACGAAGGTGCGCAAACAGCGGTACAGACAGCGGAGTCTCTATTGGAATCCGCACGCGGCCAAATGGCAATCATCGCCGCCGGTACGTCACAAAACAGCGCGGAACATTTTGAGGGCATACGTGCTTCCCTCGAAGCGCAAATCGAAGGCATAAATCGCCAACTCGCAAGTGACCTGACAACGGCGGTACGTGCAAACTTTGAATCGCTAATCGCCGTAGAACAAGCAAATGTCGCAAGACTGGAGCATGAGTTACAAAACGCAGTTGTTGTTGCGCCCACAGGCGGTATCGTATCGACCCTGCACGCACAGAATACAAACTTCATCGGTGCGGCGGCTCTGGTTGCAGAAATCACCGTTCCGGGCGGACGCATGATTGAGGTGTATGTATCGACGCAGGATGTCGCAAGTATCAACGAGGGTGACATGGTTGGACTAACTTTGCGACAACGTGCGGGAGATATTTTTTTCCCGGGTGATATAGTAGAAATCGGCGATACTGCCGTTACTCGCTTTACCGCATTGGGTGTGGAAGAACGCAAGGTCAATGTGCGAATTATGCCCGACGCACCTGACAATGTTAATTTTGGAATCGGCTATGGCATGGACGCAACGTTTTTTGTCTACCGCGAAGAAAACATGCTGACTGTACCACGGACGGCCTTGTTCCGCCAAGATGCTGTGGACATGGTGTGGGCTGTACAGGGAAGCGATGGGGTTGCAGAGGCTCGCGCCGTCACCATCGGCATGGAACTACGCACAGAAACAGTAATTTTAAGCGGGCTTTCCGAAGGCGAATTTGTAATAAACGACGCAAACAATCGCGACATAAGCCAAGGAACAAGAGTAAGGGCTGAGTAGAGGGGGTACTAAAATGAAAAAAATCATTTTGTTATGCTTAATAATTTCTTCGGCATTTGCCGCGGATGTTTTTGCACAAACTCTTTCATATGAAGATGCATTAGACATGGCGTTGAGCGAAGCGACAGTTTTGCATGACATTGACATCGCACTACGCAACATGAGCCTAGAACGGCGTGTGCTGTCCGATGAGCTTTTGCGAGTACAAAACGGTGGTCGCACATTGCAACAGCATCTGATGCAAGAGGCGGCATGGGAGCTTGACAACACGATTTTCGCGCTGTCAACCATGCAAAGCATTATTGGGCAACAAATAGGAGATGCATTGTCGGATTTGCAGACGGGGATTGTGGGTGAAGGCATCAATGAGCAGGTATTGGCATCACTCACTACCTTGTTTAGGGCTTCTGCTCCCGATTTCAGCGCGTCGCTCGGCGTAATGCACGAACAACGCAACGAGCTGTCACGCGAAATCCGACGCATGAACGAAAACAGTGACGAAATCCGACGCGGTACGGAGCGCAACCTAAATGACTTTGACCGTCAGGCCGAAATGCTAAGGTTACAACGAGAACAAGCGGAGCTTGCCGTAGAATATGTACTGCGTAGCATGATTGTAACGATTGCGGAGCTTGACCGCCAAACAGAACTATCTATAGCGGAGATTGCATTGGAAGAAATAAATCTTGAACGCATGATTGTAATGCATGAGGTCGGCATGTTGAGCGAATACGACTTGGGACAGGTCAGGCACGGACTTGTGCAAAGACGCGCACAGTTGGATGAGCTTAACCGCGGCAGGGCTACCCTTATGCAGAGCCTTAACCATATGCTTGGTTTGGAACTTACACAGGATACAGTCATTGAGTTTGAGACATTAACATCGCCAAAATGCCTGGAGGATTCTCTTGAAGGGATTGCAGATACCCACATGCTAAGGGCATCTCAACTTATGCTTGAGAGTGTAATGGATGCAAGATGGGTCATAACAGGCAATAACAGGGAACTCATTGTAAGTGCGAGTGACAGAAGACGCGCATTGGATGCAGACCGCAGGACTCGCAATCTATGGGATATTAGTGATGCTGACGAGGATGAGGAAGAGCAAATAGAGAATATCCGACGCAATATCACATTGCAAGAAAATGTCGAGCGTGCCATCACAAGCCACGAGCAAACCGAGCGTGCAATGGAGACTGCACTCCGCCGTGGGTTTAGCGATTTCGAAAGTCTTGTATCACGCTATGAATCCTTGCAAGAAGAACTAAGCCGTGCCGAAGAAAACGTAGCCATGGCCATTCAAAACCTTGAACTTGGCACGGGGACTCAATTTCAAATAGAAGCCGCCCGGCTTGCAGTGCTACAAGCCGAGCGTGGTATAGACTCCATCATCGGAGAAAAATGGATGCTAACGCTAAGACTGCAAAATCCGGATTTATTATAAAATCCGGATTTTGCAGTCACAACAAGCAGCGATAAATGCTGTAAAGATGGGGCTGGGATGCGTAATCCGAGATTTGAACTCGGGACGGAACTGTACGCCCACAAACCACGGATGTATTTCCGACGATAGCTCGATGGCCTCAAGATGTAGGTTTTCCGGGGAAGTAGCGGCTTCTATCAGGCCTGCAGCGGTGAGGTCGTTACGGTAGGCGTTGTTTACCTTGTACATATGACAAAAACGCTCGTAGACGAGGTCTTCTTTGTATGCGGCATGTGTTTTTGAATTTGGGTTTAGCTTACATGGATGCGCACCCTTTCGTTTGGGGAGCGCGGTGTTTTTTGTTGGTTTTATTATATGCTCTATTATTGGTGTTTTTGTGTCGGGGGTTGTTTCTGTTGTGTCAGCATCGGGCATATTCATTACATTGCGCGCGTATTCTATGATTGCATACTGCATCCCCAGACCGATACCAAGGAATGGAATTTTATTTTCGCGTGCATAGCGGATTGCGTTCAGGAGTCCTGCTGTATCGCGCTTTCCATAGCCGCCCGGGACGAGTATACCGTGAAGACCACTAAGTTTTGTTGCCGCCCCTTGTTCCATTTCCTTTGAGTGGATGAGTTTTAGGTTGACTTTTGTGTCGTTTGCTATGCCGGAATGCTCTACGGCCTCCATAACACTAAGATATGAGTCAGGGAACTCAGTATATTTGCCGACAAGTCCGATTGTAATTTCGTTTTTAAGATTTTTTGATTTTTCTACCAAAGCACGCCACTCGGACAGGTCGGGAGCAGGAGGGTTAAGCTTTAGTCGTTTACATACGATGTCGCCGAAATTTTCTTCTTCTAACAGAAGTGGTACTTCGTAGAGAGATTCTGCATTTAGTGCGGCGATTACACAGGACTTGTCCACATTGCAAAAGAGGGCAAGCTTTTCACGCAGGTCATCAGGAAGAGAACGCTCTGTGCGGCAGACGAGTGCATCGGGTTTTATCCCAAAAGAAAGCAGGTCTTTGACCGAATTTTGGGATGGTTTTGTTTTCATTTCGTCTGCAAAATTCAGATACGGAATAAGCGTCACATGGATGTACATGACATTGTCCGAACCTATGTCGCGGCTGGCTTGACGGATGGCCTCTATAAAAGGCAGGCTCTCGATGTCACCTACTGTACCGCCGATTTCTGATATGACAATATCCGAACCTGTGTTTTTGTACACACGTTCTTTGATGGCATCGGTGATATGCGGGATTACTTGTATGGTCGCACCTTTGTACTTTCCGTTGCGTTCGCCGTTTAAGACTTCTTGATATATTGTACCTGCGGAAACGCTGTTTGCCGTATTTTCTGCGGTAAAACGCTCGTAGTGGCCGAGGTCAAGGTCTACCTCTGCACCATCCTCCGTCACAAAAACTTCGCCGTGCTGGTATGGACTAAGCAGACCCGGGTCTTGGTTTAGATATGGGTCGAATTTTTGGATGGTGATTTTGTAGCCGCGTGCTTTTAACAATCGACCGAGTGATGCGGCAGTGATTCCCTTACCAAGACCGGAGCATACGCCGCCCGTCATGAAAATATATTTGGTCATTTTATTTCCCCGCTCTTAAATCGGATATGCTCCGTTTTTCTATTGACAGGCCATAAAACTCACGGATTCCGCCTTGTCCCATCGGGCATTGAGCCTCGATACCTACCTTCACAGTACCTTCCATCGGCAACATACATAATCTGACCATGTCGAATTTTTCCCCATCCATGGAATAGTGGACGGCAAAGTTGTTACCTACCCGCGCCACCTGCAACCATATGGAATCCAAAGCCAAATTACATCCATTTGCATCGTCGGACACCTTGTTTGTAACCACACTTACTACGGCAGTTGTATCAAAATCTGATTTTTCATAAGCCGCTTTTAGCCATAGATTTTCGTCTTGGATAACCATGATGCAAGCCGCGTCATAGACTGATTCAAAATTAGGCTTAACCTTAACACGGATAACAAAATCTCCCTCTATATCGCTATACAAGAAGGGTGCATTTTTTTGCGGAGCTTTAAATTTGCCGTTTTCCGGTACGGGGTTGTTAAAAAAATCACTCGACGGAGGGGCAAAAATGGTGATTTTGTCACCGTCTTTTTTTAGCTCACTTTCGCTTAACCATTTGTGCAATTCCATAATGTATTATCCTTTCATCTCTTCATACATTTCAATCGTACCAATGTCATAGCAATCGCCGTTCATTTTGTAAGCATATACGTCATTTGTTTTATAAAGCCACTGTGGAAACGCTCCGATTTGGTCGGGATTGTTGCCCACGTCGAGATATTGTTTAAACATAGGTACTGTCTCTTTTCTGAAGAAATATGTGGCATATATTGCCATATTTGACTTTGGCTCGGCGGGTTTTTCTTCGAGGTCAAGCACTTTTCCATCAGAAGCTAGTTTTGCCACCGCAAATGCCCGTAATTGCTCAACATCGTTTAGCTCTTTGCCCACGACGGTGTCACATCCTGTTTTTTTATAAAAATCGTATTGTTCTATAAGTGGATAGGTAAAATAGTTGTCTCCTGCGATGACAACTATTTCGTCATCTATAGATTTTTCTGTTATTGCAAAAAACACGTCTCCCACTGCGCCGCGGCGATTTTCGTTGGATGTTGTGCCGTCGTTTAGTACGCTAATCGGGGTGGATGTGGGTGCGGTTTTCGCCCAGTCACTAAAATGCGGAAAAAATTTGTCGTTGGAAACGACATAGATTTCTGTCACGGGTAGGGTTTTGAGTTGCTCTATGATGTAGTCCAACACGGGTTTTCCCTTTATAGGGAGCAGAGCCTTTGGGGTATTTTCCGTTAATGGGTACATACGAGTTGCATAGCCTGCTACGAGAAGTATAGCCTTCATTCAAATTCTCCTTTTATAAAATCATTCATTTTTTTGGGAATCGGCGCGACCCAGGACTTGTCCATTGAGGGTATTTCCAGCCGCTTGCAATGCAACAATTGAGTCTTGCAAAATGCAGTCCCTGTCCCGCCGTATTTTTTGTCACCTACAAGTGGGTGTCCAACGGAAGCGAGATGCGCTCTTATCTGATGTGACCGCCCTGTGATGGGCGAAACTTTTAATAAGCTATATCGGCTAGATACCGCAAGCACCGAAAACTCGGTGACTGCCGAGTTTTTGTCAAAAATGTCTGTTTCACGGATGATGGCCGTATTTGTTTTTTCGTCCTTCTCATACAGCCCTTCTAATCTGCGAAAAAACCCGATTTCTCCAACTTTGCCATGTACGATGGCTAGGTATTCTTTTTTTACCTCGCGATTTTTGAATGCCTCATTTACCTTTTGCAATGTCGATATGTTCTTTCCGCAGATTACGAGGCCGCTTGTGTTAACATCCAGACGGTTGCAAATCGCGGCGGTGCGGCTCTGCAAGTAATATTGGATTTGTGCAAGCAGATGCTCCTTACCTATATTCTTCATACCGCCCTGTGATGGAATCCCTGCGGGTTTGTTTACTACAAGCAGGTTTTTGTCCTCGTAGATGATGTCTGACGGTGGGTTTGCGGTTGGGATTTCGTACTCTTTTCGACAACTTGCAAGTGTTTCTTCCGATAGGCAGAATTTTAGCTCGTCGTTTATTTGCAAGATTTCGTTACCCTCGGCGCGTTTTCCGTTTAGTTTTATACGTTTTTTACGTAGCATTTTATAAATAAAAGAATGCGGTGCGTTGTTTAGCTCTGAAAATAAAAATTTATCCAGCCTACGCCCTGCGTTTTCGCTAGTTATTTTCATTGCCGTATTGCCATACAAGATATGCATTCATAAAGGGGTCAATTACGCCGTCCATCACTGCTTGTACATTGCCTGTTTCTTCGTTTGTGCGATGGTCTTTCACCATGGTGTATGGACAAAAAACATATGAACGGATTTGGCTGCCCCATGCATTGTCTTTTATTTCGCCACGGATGCCGCTGATTTTTTCCAGTTGTTCTTCTTTTTGCTTTAGATATAGTTTGGATTGCAACATTTTCATGGCTCGGTCGCGGTTTTGGATTTGGCTGCGTTCGTTTTGGCATTGTACGACTATGCCTGACGGCAGATGGGTAATACGGATGGCAGACTCGGTTTTATTTACATGCTGGCCTCCCGCACCACCGCTACGATATGTGTCTATCTTTAAATCCTCGGGGTTGATTTCAATCCCCATTGCCTCATCCAACTCCGGCATCACGTCGCAGGACGCAAACGAAGTATGTCTCCGCCCGCCACTGTCAAACGGCGAAATCCTCACAAGTCGATGTATTCCTTTTTCGCTACGCAAATAGCCAAAAGCGTTTTCACCACTCACCTGGAATGTAACGGACTTTACACCCGCCTCGTCGCCGTCGAGCAGGTCAAGTATTTCGAATTTGAAACCGCGCTTCTCCGCCCATTTGCCATACATCCGCAAAAGCATAGAAGCCCAGTCACAAGACTCTGTACCACCCGCACCGGGGTGTAATGTCACGATTGCATTATTAATATCATACTCGCCGCTCAACAAAGTATCTGTACGGAGCCGTTCGTATGCCTGTATAAATGAATCTGCATTTTCCTTAGCCTCAGGAAAAAGCTCAACGTCACCCTCTTCGAGTCCCATTTCTGTGAGTGTCATAGCATCGTCATAAAAACCCTGCACACGCTCAAAGGATGCCACCTTAGATTTTAGAATCTTTATTTTTTTCAAAACCATTTGAGAGTTTGATTGGTCGTTCCAAAAGCCCATTCTTAGTGTTTCGTTTTCCAGTTCCTCTATTTCTTCCTTCGCATTAGCGAGGTCAAAGAGAGTTCCCCATTTCGATTAGTTTTGCCTTATAAGGCGCGAGTGTGCGTTTCAAATCTTCGAGTTCAATCATTTGCCACCATCTCCATGCCACGTAAATTTTTCTTTCGGCTCGTTTGTCTTTAGATTGTCCATGCTTGGTACAGGTGGTGCAGATGTGCCTGTTTTTTTCATATCGAGCTGTACCTTTTTCGCCTCTGCCTTTTTTAGCATAAAGCCTACACGTTCGCTTACTTCTCCGTCTGCATTTGCGATATTTACTACTTCTAACAAACCCGCATTAATGTATTTTAAAATCGCTTCCATGGGAATTTCTGTACACTGATGTACCTCCAGCGCGCTAATGCCCGGGTGTTCGCGCACAAAGATACGCACAATTTGAAATTGCTCTTCTCTCTCCAGCCTGCAAGAATCACATATAGGCCCTACAAGCCCTTCTACCTCAAACATGTTGCCGCAACGGCGGCAGCGTATCATCTTATGATTTTTATTTTCTTGCTTTTTTTTGATGAGCGGCATACTGCTTTGCATAAGCGCACCCCCTAGGTTTTAATACAGCATTGTTTAAACTTCTTGCCACTGCCGCAGGGACAGGGGTCATTGCGACCTACCTTTGCCTCTGTGCGACGTGTTGGTTTTTTTACGGCAGCAGTTTCTGAGCTGTTTGTGGAGATTTGATTCATATCCACGACCTGCTGCATTTGTGGTTGCTGTTCATTTACAATAGCTACGTTAAACAACCCACGCACGGTGTCGAGCTGGATGTTATTGCTCATTTCTTCAAACATGTCAAAGCTTAGGAACTTGTACTCCACCAGCGGGTCGCGCTGTGCATATGAGCGTAGACTAATCCCCTGCCGCATCTGGTCCATCTCGTCTATATGGTCCATCCAACGACGGTCTATTGCCTTCATCATGATAACGCGTTCTATATCGCGCATACGCTCGGGAGTGATTTCTGCTTCCTTTTCCTCGTATTTTTTGTTTGCCTCGTTGATTAACCTCTCTTTCGCGCCGTCCTTTGTAATCGTCTCCATGTCATCAGAAGAAAGGATAAGTGCATCTCTACGATAAATCGGTGCGAGGAATTTATTAAGCTCCTCCACATTCCAATCCTCGGGAACATCACCTTCGGCAGTAAACTCATCTACAGCACGCGAAATCACGGCTTTTATCATATTAAAAATATTGTCGCGCAAATTCGCGCCTTCGATTACCTTGTTACGTTCACCATAGATGATTTCGCGTTGCTCGTTCATGACTTGGTCGTATTGCAAAAGATGTTTGCGGATACCAAAGTTATTACTCTCCACTTTTTTTTGTGCATTTTCTACAACTTTAGTGAGCATCCCAAATTCAAGAACATCCTCGTCCTCCATTTTGAGCGTACTCATGATGTTTTTCATGCGGTCGCCGCCAAAAAGCCTAAGCAAATCGTCCTCTGCAGACAAATAAAACCGTGAAAAACCGGGATCCCCCTGCCGTCCTGCACGTCCGCGCAACTGGTTGTCTATACGACGCGACTCATGACGCTCACTACCGATTACCTTTAGGCCTCCGACTTCTACTACACCCTCACCCAGTCGGATGTCGGTACCACGGCCAGCCATGTTTGTGGCGATGGTGACATGACCTTTTTCGCCTGCAAGTGCAATGATTTCTGCCTCACGCTCATGTTGTTTTGCGTTAAGCACCTCATGCGGGATGCCGCGCTTTTTTAAAAGTGTAGAAATAAGTTCTGATTTTTCTATACTTACCGTACCAACGAGGACAGGCTGTCCTGTCTCGTGGCTTTCTGCAACTTCCTCCACCAATGCGTTGTACTTTGCTTTTTCTGTGCGATAGATGAGGTCATCCTTGTCGTCACGTATCATCGGCATATTTGTAGGCACGGCAACGACATCCAAACCATATATATCTCGGAACTCGCCCTCCTCAGTAATGGCCGTACCTGTCGCACCTGCTTTTTTTGTATATTTATTGAAGAAATTTTGGAAAGTAATCGTCGCAAGTGTCCTGCTCTCACGTTGCACCTTTACACTTTCCTTAGCCTCTATGGCCTGGTGTAGCCCATCAGAATATCGCCGTCCGGGCATGAGCCGCCCCGTAAACTCGTCAACGATGATGATTTCGTCGTCCTTGCTCACATAGTTTATGTCGCGGTGCATATTGTAGTTTGCCTTTAACGCGTTGTTTATATAATGCTGTGTATCAACGTTTTCAGGGTCAGAAAGGTTTTCAATTTGGAAGTACTTTTCTGCCTTTACTATACCTTCTTGGGTAAGGGTGACGGTTTTTTTCTTCTCGTCTACGATGTAGTCGCCCTCTTCTTCTATTTGTTGCCTCATCATGGGATTATTTTTTATTTCCTCCTCATTTATAATACGCCCACGTTTCAAATTTTTTACAAAACGGTCGGCAACACTGTATAATTGCGTGGATTTATTGCCCGGACCGCTGATAATAAGCGGTGTCCGCGCCTCATCTATGAGAATGGAGTCCACCTCGTCAATAATCGCGTAATGCAACCCACGCTGTACCTTATCCTGTTCAAAAACAACCATATTGTCACGCAAATAGTCAAATCCAAGCTCGTTGTTTGTGGCATATGTGATGTCACATGAATATGCGGCGCGGCGGTCGGGTGGCGTAAGGTCGTGGACTATACAACCCACACTAAGCCCAAGATACTCATACATAACACCCATCATCTCTGCGTGATACGTAGCCAGATATTCGTTAACTGTAACAAGATGCGCACCCTTGCCTTCGAGTGCATTCAAATATAAGGGAAGAGCAACGGTCTGTGTTTTACCTTCACCCGT